>Ga0208040_1000312_pt1 | contig 61478 bp, 57 predicted proteins | sample AD_UKC083_MetaG_FD_184431 | JGI IMG/M metagenome (GOLD analysis project Ga0208040, IMG submission 184431) | Active sludge microbial communities of municipal wastewater-treating anaerobic digesters from USA - AD_UKC083_MetaG (SPAdes) (version 2) | ecosystem: Engineered > Bioreactor > Anaerobic >...
CTCCTTTGCTAATGTTTGGTTTTCCCCTTCTTATTCTATTTTTTATCTTTAGACAAATACGAGGACAGAATGGAGAATTAATGTCTTTTGGGAAATCAAGAGCCAGAGTATTTGATAAAAATAAATCAAAGATTACATTTAGTGATGTTGCTGGAAGTGAAGAAGCAAAGAAAGAGATGATGGAAATAGTAGACTTTTTAAAGAGTCCTGAGAAATATCGTTTATTGGGGGCAAGAACTCCCAAAGGAGTATTGTTAGTAGGACCTTCGGGTGTTGGGAAAACTCTTTTAGCAAAAGCTATTGCCGGTGAAGCAGGAGTTCCGTTTTTTAGTGCTGCGGGAAGTGAGTTCATGGAAATGTTAGTGGGAGTCGGATCTTCAAGAGTTAGAGATCTTTTTAGAATGGCAAGAGAAAGTCAGCCAAGCCTTATCTTCATAGATGAAATAGATGCTATTGGAAGACAAAGAGGAATGGGTATAGGAGGGGGGCACGATGAAAGAGAACAAACCCTTAATCAGATATTAATAGAAATGGACGGTTTTGATACCAGAACGGATGTAATTGTATTGGCAGCTACCAATAGACCGGATATGCTCGATCCGGCATTAGTAAGACCGGGAAGATTTGATAGACGAATAACCATACCACTGCCTGATTTAAAAGATAGGGAAGAAATTATTAAAATTCATATGAAAGGCAAACCTGTATCGGACGAAGTAGATATTGAAAAGACAGCCAAAAAAACAGTAGGATTTAGCGGCGCTGATATTGAGAATATGTTAAATGAGTCTGCAATACTGGCTGCCAGGGAAGATAGGAAAACAATTCTTCAGAAAGATATTGAAGAGGCAGCTTTAAAAGTTACACTTGGTTCAGAAAGGAAAACGATGCAGACGGAAGAAGAGAGAAGAATGACTGCTTATCATGAGGCCGGTCATGCTTTAGTTGCAGCTAACCTGAAAGATATGGACCCTGTTTCCCGCGTTTCCATTGTTGCCAGGGGCGGTTCACTGGGGCATACAAGTTTTCCCCCCGAAAGAGACCGATATAACGAAACAAAGACAAGATTGATATCAATAATCACAACATCCTTAGGGGGAAGGGCTGCAGAAGAAGTAATTTTTAATGAACTAACGATTGGGGCCTCAGATGATATAAGTAGAGCTACAAAACTAGCCAAAAGAATGGTAACCGAATTTGGTATGAGCAGCCTTGGTCCTATTAATTATGATATTGCAGGAGGAGGTATGTGGCTGGCTAGAGATTTTGACGAAGGGTTTCAGATCAGCGATGAAATGGCTGCAAAAGTAGATTTGGAAATAAAGAAAATAATGGATTCTTGTTATTCTAAAGCTAAGGAAATAATCTCAGAGAAGAAACATATTCTTGGGAAGATAACCGATCGCCTGATGGAAAAAGAGACAATAGATGCAGAAGAATTTAAAGAATTGATAGAAGAATAGGCGAATATATATGTTGATTGATTCTCACTGTCATATTATTGATCCTAGATTAAAGAAAGATATTCCCCAGCTTCTTAATGAATCCAGAGAGTCGGGGGTAACTAAATTAATCAGTATCGGTACGTCCCTATCCAATAGTTCCGATACTTATCTTAGGATTAAAGAATATCCGGAAATATATTCAAGTGTTGGTGTTTATCCCCATGAAGATAAGGAAATACCACAGAAAGATATATTCAAAGGTTTAGATGAATTGATTAAAAATGATAATGAAGGAAAGATAGTTGCTGTAGGGGAATGCGGACTAGATATATCTGACTACGAAAATCCTAGATCTTTGGAAGAACAGGAAAAAATATTTATTGCACAGATAGAATTATCAATAAAACACGATTTACCTCTAGTAATTCACAATAGAAATTCAGATGACAGAGTATTTTCAATATTAGAAGGATATAAAAATAATATTAAGGGAATTGCTCATTGTTTTACTTCAGCATGGGAATCAGCAGTAAAATATTTGGATCTTGGTTTTTATATTTCTTTTTCAGGAATAATTACATATCCCTCAAGAAATGATCTGAGAGAAGTGTTAAGAAATATACCTGAGGATCGTATATTGTTTGAAACTGATTCTCCCCATCTTCCTCCCCAGGGTCACAGAGGAGAAATAAACTATCCTAAATATGTTAGAATCGTGGCAGAAACAGCTTCCCAGATAATTAAAAAACCATTTCTGGAAGTATGCCGTATATCATACGAAAATACTTGCCGTATTTTTAATATATGAAGGAATTTATTGAAAAACATGACAAATTAACACATAGAATATTTGAAATGACTTTGGGGATATTAACCTGGTCTTTATTAACATCACCCATATGGCTTGGTGTGATATATCCCAAAGCAATTGTTTATATTCTTACTTTTTTTACAGTATTCTGGTCTTATCTAGCTGTAAAACACACCATAGGATTAATCAGAGGTTATAAAAAATATAAGGAAGAGGAAAAGATTGATTGGTACGATGAATATAAAAAATTAGATTATTCTGTATTACCTGATCCTATTACCCTCCCTGAAAGCAAAGAATCTATAAGACATATGATATTGATACCCGCTGTTAATGAACCCGAATCAGTTTTGAGAGAATCCATAGATAGTATTTTCAATCAAACATTTCCTGTAAATCAGATAGTATTGGTTTATTCAATTGAAGAGAAATATTCTAAGGAAACTTGTGAAACGATAGAAAGGATTGTAGGAGATCGCAAGTCTAAATTGTACAAGTTTATGATGTTTGTACATCCCTTCGGTATTGAAGGAGAGGCCATAGGAGCTGCGGCAGCAAACAGAACATGGGGTGCAAAACATGCTGTTGAAGAATTAAAATCCTCAGGAGAAAACATTAGGAATTATATTTTCAGTACTATAGATTCAGATCATGTGTTATATCCTCAGTATATATCAAGACTTACCCATCTCTATCTAAGTACACCAAGAAGAGATAATCACTACTTCTCTACAGCAGTTCACCTGTTTGATAATAATCTATGGAGAGTTCCAATGATGATGAGAATTGAGGCAAACGCTGTTACTATGGGAAGTCTATCAGACTGGAGTGCATCAAAGAGAAAACTTAAAGATACATTTTCCTCATATTCTTCGTCTCTTCAAACATTGATAGACGCAAATTACTGGGATGTTACTCTGGGTGTAGACGACACCATATTTTATTGGAGATCACTTTTTGTTAGAAACGGTGATTTTGAGGGGGTCCCTCACTATGTTCCCTATTCAGCGGATGCTGTTGAAGGCAGCAACTATGTTGATTCTCATATAAGGATGTATAAGCAGTTGTTGAGATGGGGCTGGGGAGCTATAGATTTCCCCCTTTCTATGAAAGAATTCTTAAAAAATGAAAAAATCCCGCGTTCCTTAAAAGTATCATGGTTTTTCAAACATATGGAAAGAAGGGTTATATTAATAAATATTGTATTTCTGATTACCTTCGGATTTGGTTTAGTAACTTTAGTTAACCCATATGTTAAACAGTCTAACTTCGCATATAGTCTGCCCGATATCATGAGTATTATCCTCACATTTACTCTTGTATTTTTAATACCCGGGTCATATCTAAGAATGAAGCTGGTAAAACCCATGCCTAAAAATTGGCCCATATACAGGAAAGCCTTAACGTTGATGGAGGGTCCTTTGATAATGCTTAACTTATTAACATATTCTTTTATTCCCTGGGTGCATGCTCAGACAAAAATGCTTCTTGGTAAAAAGATGAAAGATCTTTATCATACCCCTAAGGTTAGATGATAACCTATGAAGATTAATCAAAGAACATTAAACATCACAAGACAGTTTATCTCTCAATTCAAAGATAAAAATATTACTTTAAGTACATTGAGTATACTTATAATCTCTTTCCAATTTATTTACATATTCTTTCGTTCCAAATATCTTAATGCAGAAATTCCCCTGTGGTATACAAGATTATGGGGTGACAACTGGCTGGCTCCTAAATCTGCAATATATATTATTCCAGCGGTATCTTTTCTAGTGTTTGTATTTGGATTACTCCTTATATTATTTAATAGGTACTATATAAAATATTTTCGCGGATTGATCTGGAGCGCAGTTCTTTTTTGTATATCATTTCTAACCTACTCGTTAATTACAATTGTTCATAATTCCTCAATATTTTTTAAACCGGCCGTCAACCCTAATCTAATACCCCTTTTTATACCTCTAATACTAAGTTTTCTTTTAACATTCTTAATAGTTCCTTACTTTATTGAATTTGCACAGAATAAAAGAATAGTGACCAGTCCCCAAATGCATCAACACCCGGGAATGGTCTTAGAAGCACCTTCAGCGAGAGGGGGAGGCGTGGTGTACGGATTAATATTTCTACTCTTATCAATATTGTTTGTTGGTATTCCCCAGCACTTCACAGGGATTTTTCTTTCAATCCTTATGATAATAGGTTTAAGTATAATTGACGATTATCAGAACACACATCCTTTATCCCCCCTCAAAGTATTTGAGAATCCTTTTCTAAGATTATTTCTTCTTCTTCTTTCTGTAATACCTACTGTTCTATCAGGTATACTAATCATTGAGGTAACCAACCCCCTGGGAGACCTTCTCATACTTACCAGTATTCATAAAGCTTTGCCTGCAGTAATTACTATTCTATGGATCGTTTGGGTGATGAATGTACTTTCATGGTCTAACGGTATAGATGGACAGTACTCAGGAATTATAGGGATAGCTTCCTTAGCAGTAATGTTTTTGGCTTTAAGGTTCAAACCGTTGGAATCTATTCATACACAAATCGCTATCCTGGCAGCAATAAGCGCCGGAAGCGCTTTTGGTTTGTCTAAATATAATTGGCACCCATCAAAGATTATGTGGGGTTTTGGAGCTATGACAGCAGGTCTGTTAATTGCAGCTTTATCTATATCAGTTAAAGGAAAGATTATTACTTCAGTCTTGATAATATTAATTCCCTTTATGGATGCTGTTGTTACTGTAATTAGAAGATTAATACAAGGAAAAAATCCCTTGAGCGGAGATAGAGGCCACTTACATCATCTTCTTTTAGACAGGGGATGGAATGTACAAAAAATAGCCAGATTCTATTGGATCACTACAGCAGTATTTGTTTTGATAGGTCTTTTGACACCTGAGAGATATGCAATACAAACTGCAATGATTATTGTAGGAATAGTTGCTTTTATAATAGTTCTAATGAATGTAAGATCAGGATTAAACAGGAAAGAGAAACTACAATTTGAGAGATAACTCCCCACGGAGGGCGGGCTGGAAAGTGAACTATATGCTGTATTTTCATCATAATATAGGGAATACCCTTTTTTTCTTTATTAAATATCGCAGGGCCTGTTATTGCATCCGGGAGTACTGATGCTATACCACATAAGAATACATTTATTGATAATAGAGGATCTTTAATCACCCACAAAGTCAGTAAAGTAAAAAACAAACCTATTCCAACACCGATAGATAAATCAGCTATGACTTTAAGTGGGTAGTATGGGTCTGTTTTTCCTTCTTCCGATTCTATACAAAAATCCCAATGAGGAACTAAATCTCCAAGGAAATGGAGGAAGAATGAAGTTGGCACAGCAATAAGAGGTTCCTTTACTGAAACTGCTACCGCTATTCCTACCAGAGTATGGGGAGTTAAAAGCATATGGAAAAGATGATATATATTTTCTACCTATTTAGCAAATTGTTATTGTTAAATACATTTCATTTTCTTTTAATCTCGATTGTGTTCTAATTAATTGTCGGGGTTCTCTATGAGAATACTCTTAATTGATGAAAGCGGATTATTAGATAGTTATTACCATGACTTTAGAGATAACTATGTAGTTGATTTTGTACACGATAGTATTGAAGGACAGTATCTATTCGAAGTGAATGAATATGATGCTGTAGTAATGGGGCCATGTATAAAACCAAACGAGATCCCTAACATCAACAAAAATACAGTATCTGTTGCTGTTACATACGATAATGAGGATTCAAACAATAGGATATCTTTGTTAAATTCCGGAGTGGATGTATGTCTTAAGGAGCCAATTCATTATCCTGAGTTAGATGCACAGATAAAGGTATTAATAAAGAAAGCCAGAAGTATATCAACAGATAAAATAAGTGTGGGTAATGTAAGTTTATATCCTTTGCAGAAATGTGTTTATATAGGATCTAGAAGTATAAGACTAAGGAGGAAGGAATATGAAATACTCCAATATCTATTCTTTAATATAAATAAAATAGTTTCTAAAGAAGAGCTTTTAGAACATATATGGGACGATGGTTTATGTGTGTTTTCAAATACTGTTGAGGTGCAGATTAGAAATCTTAGACTTAAGCTTAAAAAATATAAGGTATACAATCTTGTACAGACAGTAAAAGGATTTGGTTATTTGATAAAGAAATCAGATTTGTGAAATTTCGAAAAAAACCCTATTATTCAATGAATGATATATACTATTTATCAAATTATTAGGACAGCAAGGCCCAGACAATGGCTAAAGAACGGAAGCATTTTTGCTGCCCCTGTACTGGCAGGAGTTTTGTTTGCTGATAATAAATTGTACCTTTTAATTCAGGCCTTTACTTCATTTTGTATTCTTTCCTCCGGAGCATATTTTTTAAACGATATATTGGATGCACCCAGAGATAGGCAGCACCCTATCAAGAAAAACAGGCCCATAGCATCAGGAGCATTATCTCCGAAAACCGCTTGGTTCTTTGTATTTATATTTATTCTTTCCCCCATAATTTACTCTTTTATTTTCCTAGGGACTTACTTCACACTGTCTATGATTATTTATATCGTTATACAGCTATGCTATTCCTTATATTTTAGAAATATAATTATTTTAGATTCTTTGGTTGTGGCTTCTGGATTTGTAATCAGGGTATTTGCCGGTGGTTTTGCATCAAATACATCTATTTCATCCTGGCTTACTCTAACCACCATAGGTATATCGTTACTAATGGCATTTGGAAAAAGAAGATCAGAGAAGACCATTCTTGCTAAATTGAGTACACCTAATTTTCAACCTGACACACGTGCAACATTAAAACACTATCCGGATAATCTGTTGGACAGTATGATCACTATGTTTGCATCTTATACTGTTGTTACTTATTCACTTTTTGCTTTTCAGACATCCCCCAAAGGTGTAAGTAAAGTACTGTCTGATTTTCTTCCATCAATTTTAAAAGGACCTAAATGGATGATGTTAACTATTCCTTTAGTTATCTACGGAGTAGCCAGGTATCTCTATATTATTTATGAAAAAGGAGAGGCAGAATCTCCGGAGAGAGTTCTTCTATCAGATAAATCCATTCTATTTACTGTAATATTGTGGGGGGCAATGGTTATGGGAATTATTTATTTAGTTCCTTTGGGATAGGTTGAGATCAATTATCTTTATTTACCGTTTCAGTTGATTCTTTTACTACTTCTATTATTCTAATTACTTCCTTAATTTCTTGTTTAGGACATTTACAATCAGTTGCAGAAAGGACTTGATTGTCTTTCTCCATCTTTATAACAGGCAAGGATACTAATGGTAGTACAAGCATAGAGAGAAGAAACATACCTAGGAGTGAGTCAAATGCTAATTTAAATATTTTATTCATTTTCTTCCTCCATCATATATTTAGAATCGGGATCGTATTCTGCTTCATGTGATTTTGTTATTTTTATCTCATGATCTATATCAGATATAAATAATACAGTAATAACTATTGTGAATGTTAGGATAAGGAAAAACACCCAAGTATAAAGGATATTGAAAAAAGCCATGAAAGCAGATACAGTCAGCATTAAGTATAGATAGGAAAGCCAAACGGCTCCTTTAGAATAAATATGGAACGAGTTTTGAATAAGAGAGTCAGCTCTGAGTGAAAATAATTTTGCAGTTAGGGAAGGTTTTATATGGGAATCATGAAAGATCAAGGATTTAATTACTATAATAATTAAACCAATTATTACGATTCCTGACATTGCCAGTATGGAGTAAGAGTTTACCTCAATATAGTCATTTTTATCTGCAAATACTATTCCCGATGTTAAAATCTCAAAATCTGCATTTAAGTTTCTGGCTATCAGAATAACACTAATCAAACGGGACATGAACAACACAAGTGCAGGAAATATAGCTTCATCTATCAATTTTATTAATATGCGTGAGAACATATGGGCTGATATGATATTACTACCATGCTGATCAAACAGTCAATAAAAGAAATATTATCACGCCCGTACTTTTCCCTATTATCCTTGATGGTGTTGGCATTGCCATTGATCGTTAGTAGTAATACTAATGAGCTGTTTGAGTTTCCCAAAACATATCTTCTATATGTACTGGGAAGCATATTGATAATGATATTTATCATAGAGAGCATAGTTAAGTGCAACGATATATGTATTAAGAAAGATACATTGGTCAGGAATACTTATTATCACTTACCTGTAATTTTATTTATATCCTCAGTGATAATATCAACTATATTTTCCTCCCATCACTATACTTCTGTATGGGGTTACTATTCACGTGCAAATGGAGGGCTGGTATCTTTCTTAATATTTACAGGAATATATATAACTGTAGTAAATAAGTTTAAGATCGGTGATTTTATCCAAATAAATAAAATAATAGCAATATCAGTAATTCCCGTAAGTATATTGGGAATATTTCAATATTACGGTATTTTATCTGATCCGATTGTTAGAGTTTATTCTACCTTTGGGCAGCCTAACTGGCTCGCTCAATATTTAGTTATGATTCTTCCTTCTGTTTTATATTTATTTATTAAAGAAAGTAAATATATATGGTTAGTGATATTTATAATGGGCTACTCTTGTTTATGGTTTACTTACTCAGTATCGGGTATCTTAGGATTTGCTGTTGTTTCATTATCCTCAATTTTCGTTTTTCTAAAAGATAAATTATTAAATAGAAATACAATAATCAAACTAATAATTATTTATACAATACTTGGTTTAATATCTTTTCTTAATCTGGGTATTTTTAAAGATAGGATTAATGATGTATTAATGGATATGAAAATATGGAATAAAGATAATACCAATGTTGGGTATGAAGCTGATAGAGATACGGATGATATTAAAATAGATACTTCTATAAGTGAGGAATATAAAATATCAGACCCCGGTTTTATAAGAATAGGTTTATGGAAGGGTGCTTATAATCTTTGGGCATCCTCCATAAAAAATATTATATTAGGAACCGGTCCTGAGACTTTTCCCTATGAATTTCAGGATTACAGGATACTAAGTCTTAACTATTCCTCAGAGTGGAATTATGTTTTTAATAAGCCCCATAATTATTATCTGCAGGTATTATCTGAAATGGGTTTAATAGGTATAATTTCTTATGTTTTTTTAATAATTAGTGTTTTCAGAAGGATTCCCCATCGTTTAATGCCAAGTATGGTAGGTTTACTTTTTACCAATATATTCGGATGGCCTGTTCTAGTAACCTCACTGCTCTTTTGGATTTATATTTCAGAAGACAGGGGAAAGGCAGGTGTATGAAGAAGATATTAATTGTATTAATCATTTCTCTGGAATGTATATTTTTACACGTGGTAAGTAAATATTACAAAGCTGATGTTTTGTATATAAAATCAAAGAGTTATTTAAATGAACTAAAAGTTGATGAGGCATTATCATTAATAAATAATTCAATTGAACTTAATCCCCATGAACCCAATTATCTTAAGGAAAGAAGTAAAGTTAAAATAGTGTCGCTTATTTACAACAAATATGATTACGAAGAAAGAAAAACAGGTGCTTTATTTGATATGCAAAAATCCATTGAATTAAACCCAAATAATTTAGTAACAGCCAGGAATTTAATTCCCCTTTATTATTTTCTTTCTTATAAGGAATTATATTCCAACTCAAGTGATAATTTAGATGGAAAATATATGAATATTGCAAGGGAATATTACAGATATATAAAAGAAAGATATAGAAATGATGCCGGGGTTGTTTTATCTGTTGCAAGATATGAGAAAAAACTAGGTTTGAATAATGACTTTAATGAAAGCATGGAGATGATTAAAAAACTTAGGCCCGATCTTCTTGAATGGCACGAAGTGTTTAAATAACCGGAAGTATTATTCCTCTATAGATGTGTATTCTGAGGAAACCCAGCCGGTAAGAGTGGAAGAAACCTTTATTTTTATCCATCCTGATTTTTCTTCCAAGACAGGATATTTTTCACCTGTGTTTACTTTCCCGATTTCTTTTCCGGATAAAGAGCCACTGTCCCTTACTCTAAGCCATCCGTTCGGAGTTTGTTTAATAACTGCTGTTTTTCCTAAGCTAACATTTCCGGATATAGTTGATAATGCCTCACTTGCTTCTTTAGTAAGTCCCTTGCCTTCAGACAGCTTGCCTAAATACGCTCCTTTTTTAAGCTCTCCCATAGCTTTCCTATCCTCATCAGATTTAATAATGTTTCCGTCTTTATTGAAAATATTACCCTTGTAATCAAGGAAGAAATCGAAAACCTGATCTTTTATACCCAGGGAATTATCTATATTCAAACCTCTGGTTTTATTCCAATATACAACTGCTTTGGCCCAAGATTCGGTGTCCGAATATATAAGCGGATTATCTGTTGAAATATCATATAGGTTTGATGAGTTCTCAAACAGAGAAGGTTTTTCTGATACAGGATAAGGGAATAACTTTATACTTCCATTTAGAACATATCCTTTTTGGATGGATATTTCCGCAGTTTGAGATTCATAATTGGGATATGATATTGCTATTGTATAATTCCCCGGACTTATGTTATCTGAAGAAAAGGGAGTTTTACCTACTTCAGATCCGTCTATATATACAGTAGCACCGGAAGGTTCTGATATCATCCTAAGTGTGTTTCCTGAACCATTCTTTTCAAACCAAAACTCCTGTCCAGAGGAAAAGGTATCTGATACCCCCAAATCCCTTATCAAAGCAACCACATGCAAGGTTCCGTTATCTGCCGGTATGAAGTTAGCGGTTGTTTGATACTGTCGTGAATCAGTTTTTATGGTAATTGTTTTATTCCCGGGTTTTAAATCTTTTGATGTATAGGGTGTTTCACCAATCTTTTCACCGTCAATGATTACTTCGGCTTGGCTATAAACAGTCTCAACTGTTAATCCAGCTTTACCGTTTTTATTTAAAATAGTTTCAATTACCTTTCCTCCGAAGAAAACGACCAGACCTATTCCGATAATTCCCAGAACATAAATCAAGGCTGTGGAATATTTATTTTCTCTGTTGTTAATGATAGTAGTTACTGCCATGGTTTATATGTAAGTTAGCACGTGAATGGTAAAATATCAATATCAGTTGTTCCTTGTTATTCTTTTAACGGCCTGGTCGCCAAGTGGTAAGGCAAGGGTCTGCAAAACCCTTATTCGCGGGTTCGATTCCCGCCCAGGCCTCCAAGAATTATTTATTAGTTAATACCGGAATGAAATCTGAGGAAATACTGAAAAAATATTTAAATTATTATATTAGTAAAGGTCATAAACAGATACCTAATGTGTCCTTAGTTCCGGAAGGAGATTCAACATTATTGTTTGTCAATTCGGGTATGTTTCCCCTAGTCCCATACCTATCAGGAGAACCACATCCTTTGGGCAAGAGGTTAGTAAATGTACAGAGATCCCTGCGTTTTGAAGATATTGAGGATGTGGGAAATACAAATAGACATACAATAGCTTTTCATATGCTTGGTAACTGGAGTTTAGGAGATTATTTTAAGAAAGAACAGCTTCTTTGGATTTATGAGTTCCTTATAGAGGGTTTAAAACTGGATCCGAATAAATTATTTGCTACTGTTTTTGCCGGAGATGAATACGCACCTAAAGATGAGGAATCAGCGGAGATAATAAAGGAAGTTATGAAAAAATACGGAATTGATGCCAGCGAAGGTGTAAGAATATTTCCTTGCGGAAGAAAAGATAACTGGTGGCAGAGAGGAGAATCCATAGGGGAATTAGGAGGTCCTGATTCCGAAATATTTTATTATGTTGGAGAAGGAAGTTATGAAGGCAAATCTCCAAGTGAAAATCAAGATGATTTTTTAGAAATAGGGAATTCAGTATTTATGCAGTATAGAAAAATAGATGGGGGATGGGAACCGTTGTCACAAAAGAATGTCGACTTTGGAGGGGGTTTGGAAAGACTTGCTTTGGTAACACAAGGAAGAAAAGATATTTTTGAAACTGATAACTTTTGGCCTTTGATCGATAGAATACAAAAAATATCAGGAAGAGATTATCATGAAAGTTCAGAGGTAAAAAGATCAATGAGGATATTAGCCGATCATATGAGAGCATCCGTTATGTTAGCTATGGATGGGGTGCTTCCGGGTAATAAAGATCAGGGATACATTCTAAGGAGAATTATTAGAAGAATGATAAAGATAGGAAGAAATATTGGTGTGGAAAAAAATATACCTTCAATGCTTATTGATGAAGCAGTTTCTATATTAGATTGGCTATACCCAAGTTTGAAAGATAAAAAGACTGAAATAATAAATATATTTAGTACAGAAGAAGAGAAGTTCTTTAAAGTTTTATCACTGGGAATAAAAGAATCTGAAAAGATTATATCTAGGCTAAATGACAAAGATTTTAATGATCCCGATAAATTAGCTGATTTATCATTTAATTTATTCCAATCTTTAGGCTACCCGCCTGATATATTTCTGGAGGATATGAAGAATAAAGGAAAGTATATTGATTCAAGAGGTTTTAATAAGGCCGTAGATAGTAAATTTAAAAAGCATCAGGAATTATCCAGATCAGGTTCTGAAATGAAATTCAAAGGAGGATTAATGGATCAAAGTGAGAGAACTGTTAAATATCATACCGCTACTCATATACTTCAAAGAGGTCTTATTAACATACTTGGAAATCATATATGTCAGCTGGGAAGTAATATAACTAATGAACGATTGAGATATGATTTTCCTAATCCTGCTAAACTTACTGATCAACAAATTAAAGAATTGGAGAATTATTTTAACGATATTGTTATTAGAAAGATTCCGGTTAATTTTATAATAATGCCAAAAAGGAAAGCCCAAGAAATTGGAGCGATGTATCTTAAGAATGAAAGCTATCCCGATGAAGTTAAGGTATATTACATCGGTGATAGTATTGAAAAAGCTGTTAGTAAGGAATTCTGCGGAGGTCCCCATGTTCAAAACACTTCTGAATTAGGAGGAATAGAAATATACAAACAAGAGAAAATAGGGGATGGAAAGATGAGAATCTATGCGAGATTTAAATAAAGAGAATTTAGAATATTGACACTCTGATATATTGAGTGCTATATATTTCATGCTGTATTTAGTGTTCAAATATTTTAAGGAGGTAAGATTTTATGTCAGCACCATTAAATAAAATAAAACCGTTATTTGATTACTTGCTTATAGAACCATTAAGCAGGGAGACGACACTTCCTTCCGGTATTGTTATACCCGATACTGCTAAAGAAAAACCTCAGGAGGGAAAGATCATATCCATAGGATCAGGTAAAAGAGATGAAAAGGGTAATAAAATACCCATGGAAGTTAAAGCCGGAGATATTGTTATGTATAAAAAATGGGGAGGAACTGAAATAAAAGTTGAGGGTAAAGAATTCTTATTAGTTAAAGAAGAGGATATTTTAGCAGTAATTGAAGGTTAATTTATAGGAGGAATTTATATGGCAGCTAAAAAAATAATATATGGAGAAGATGCAAGATCAAAATTAAAATCAGGAGTAGATGCATTGGTTCGAGCAGTATCAACTACTTTAGGTCCCAGAGGAGGGAATGTAGGATTAGAAAAAAGCTGGGGAACGCCCCAGGTTGTACATGACGGAGTTACTGTTGCTAAAGAAATTGAACTTGAGGATAAATTTGAAAATATGGGAGCACAGATAGTTAAGGAAGCTGCTTCAAAAACAAACGATGTAGCAGGAGACGGCACCACTACATCAGTTGTTCTATCCCAGGCGATAGTAGAATCCGGATTAAAAAATATATCTACAGGTACTAATGCAATGATTTTAAGAAAAGGACTGGAAAATGCCTGCGATAAGGTTGTTGAAGAAATATCAAAGTTATCCAAGAAGATATCAAGCAAAGAAGAAAAAGCTCAAGTAGCTACTATATCGGCTCAGAATGCTGAAGTAGGCAAACTGATAGCAGAAGCAATGGAAAAAGTAGGAAACGAAGGAGTAATTACTGTAGAAGAATCAAAAGGATTTGAACTTGAATTGGAATACAAGGAGGGAATGCAGTTTGATAAGGGATACGCTTCTCCTTATTTTGTTACTAATGCAGAAAAGATGGAATCAGTAATTGAAGATCCCTATATTCTTATTACGGACGGAAAAATATCAAATATGCAGGAACTTCTTCCTCTCTTGGAAGGTTTCGTTAAAGTTTCCAAGAATTTGGTTATTATTGCTGACGAGGTAGATGGTGAGGCCTTGGCGACATTAGTTGTAAATAAATTAAGAGGAGTATTAAATGTTTTAGCTGTTAAAGCTCCGGGATTTGGAGATAGAAGAAAAGCTATGTTAGAGGATATATCTTATCTTACCGGTGCTTCGTTGATTAGTGAGGAGATGGGAAGAAAGCTGGATTCTGCAAAGGTAGAAGATCTGGGAAGGGCTGATAGAATTATTTCAGACAAAGATAATACAACTATAGTTGGAGGAAAAGGGGATCAGTCCGAGATTAGAAAAAGAGTAAAACAGATAGAAACTCAGATAGAAAATACTACATCTGACTATGATAAAGAAAAACTCCAAGAAAGGCTAGCTAAGTTAAGCGGAGGGGTTGCAGTAGTGAAAGTGGGAGCTGCTACAGAAGCTGAGTTAAAGGAATTAAAGCTTAGAGTTGAAGATGCGGTAAATGCAACCAAAGCCGCAGTAGAAGAGGGTATTATTCCCGGAGGAGGAATAACGTACCTTAAAGCAAGAAAAGCTATAGCTAATTTGAATTTAGAAGGGGATGAAAAAGTTGGAGCAAAAATACTATACGAAGCTTTAGAAAGACCAATAAGGCTGTTAGTTAAGAATGCAGGTGCAGATGATGGAAGAATATTGGCTGAAATTGAGAGAAAATGGGAAGATGAGAAAAATCCAAATATCGGATTTAATGTTATGACATTAGGTTATTCTGATATGGTTAAAGACGGCATAATTGACCCGGCGAAGGTAGCAAGAAGCGCACTCCAGAATGCAGTATCAGCTGCTATTATGATATTAACTACAGAGTGTTTAGTTGTTGAAATACCCAAGAAGGAAACAGAAACACATAACCATAATCCGGGAATGGAAGATATGATGTAGCCTTTTATTATTAGTATTTTGATAATCAAAAAAGCGGGGTTAAAACCCCGCTTTTTTAATAGGATAAGATTATCTATTTAATGTTTCTATTTATGAGAACTTTTTCAAATGTTTTTAATATCCTTTGCGAATTGTCGTTTTTATTAAAATGAATGAGATGAGGTGTTGTTATCTCTGTTGTTTTTTTCTTTTTCATGTGTTGAATTTGAACTTTCATAAATATATTTTCAATGTATTCCATTACACTGCTTCTGTAGCGGATATAATTATTTTTATTTACCGGTTTATTTATTGGGAAGTTTGCTAAATAGTTGCTTATCCATTTATTTATATAAAGAAAGTTTAAATAAGTATCTCCCTTGTTTATTATTGGTTGTATCATGGCAATATCGTGAGCAATAAAAATATTATGTTTTTGACTAGGCCACAGTAGATCTTTTTCGTCAATATATATGTTGGTGCATATTTTCCCTTTCTCGCCATCAATATTCGGAAATTTTCCCATTATTTTTAGAATCACGGTAGTAAAAAATCTTGTTATCCATAATCTGTTTTTTTCTGTAATTATAATCAAATCTATATCAGCGTTTTTGCCTGGGCTATAGGCGGCTATTGATCCTGTTACTCCTATCATTTTAGTCCAGGGAAGACTTCCGATAATTTTAAATACCCTGCTATTCTTCTCCAGTATTTTCTTTGTTATTTTTTGTTGTGTTTCCCAATCAACAATAGAAATACCCGGCAGGAAATACTTACCATCCTTTTCTTTTATAAATTTTCTATACAATAGATGTTCAAGTGATTTATTAATTAATCTGGATGAGAATACATGATCGGATATTAAAAAAGTCTTAAGCTGATATTTACTGAGCGGGTATTTGAATATTGATCTGTAAGCCAGGGTTTTTTTTATAGCTAATTCACAGTTGTATTTAGAATTATTAATGTTTTCTCCCTGTTCATAAGACATTTTTTATGTTAAAGTCTAGAGCTTGATTAACTAAATAGTCTGCTTCAGAATTCTTTTCCCTTGGTATGTGCACATATTCTATACTACTAAATCTTCTCTCTAATTCTTTAATTTTTTTCCATAAGGTTTTAATATTTGGATTTTTAACCTTATATTCACCATTCATTTGTTTAACTACGAGCTCACTATCAAGAAAACAAGAAACATTTAAACCCATCTTCTTTTCTGCCGATTTTACTTTAAAATGCTCAACTAAATACGATAATCCCTCTAACAATGCTTTGTATTCTGCATCATTGTTAGTAGATATTCCTATGTATCTACCTATGTTATATATTTTTTTTCCTGATTTTTCTTTTATAACAACACCTATAGCGGCAGGACCGGGATTTCCCCTGGATCCGCCATCAGTAAAAATCTCTATTTCCATTTCAGATATTCCTTTATCGACAATACAAATGCAGTAAATAATTTAGCCGATACCACTCCTGCTATAACACATAGCCACAAAGGTTTGTAGTCTTCTTTAATTATAGGACTGCCACTTATTTTAAATATTCCTATCATAGGGTCGCCATTTTCATTCATCGCTTTATTCTTTTCTATTGTAGTGTCGGATAATGTGTTCCATATATTTCTTGCAGTATTAATATTTGTGTTTTTTACGGCTAATGTGATTAATTGCGGACCTGTTTTATTTACTTTTACTGAAGAGTCCAGTTTTCTTAAACTTATTGTATCTGTAGGAAGGCCTTGTTTTGATAAAGTAATATTTTTAACATCAGTGCTTTCCATTAAAGAAGCTATTGTATTTGTTGCGGATAAAGCAGTCTGTTGAGCATAATATCCTTCATACGCAAAATATTTGAACTTAGTAGTATCTACAGAACGTGAGATATAAAAAGAACCGGATGCTGTGTAAACATGGGGAAGAAGATAATAACCTGTTCCCAGCAAAGCTCCTAAAAGAGCAGATATCCAGAAATATTTTTGTTTTTTATTTAATTTATCTATTAATTCTTTAAACTCCATGCTAAAGGCATTATACAATAAATATATCCATAAACTTACGTTCTATTCCTTGTAAAATAGTATGAATATAATTATACTGTTACAGTAGCAATATTAGTGTTTTTACTGCCCATGTCGCCTAAAAAACAAACAATTAAAAAAAATTCACTGACCCCTACGATTCTTATATCCGGTGGTGCAGGTTTTATAGGTTCTCATGTTTCCGAGCATTTGCTTGGTAATAACGCCAGAGTAATAGTATTGGATAATTACTCCACCGGAAAAGATATTTATATCAATCACTTGCTTAATAATCCTAATTTTGCTTTTTACAACGTAGATATAAATCACGGAATACCGCAAGATATTGAAAGCGTTGATTATGTTATCCATCTGGCAGGTCTTGAAGAATATTTATACAGTAAAGAGTATATTAACCTTGATTCTCTTTTAACCAACTCCATAGGAATAAAAAACTTATTGGATTTAGCTAAAATATCGGAAGCAAAGTTTCTTCTGGTATCCACTATTGACGTATATCAAGGGAAAATGTCTCAGCTTGATATTCAAAAATATTTTGGAAATACCAGTTTGGAAGAAAATAAATATTCTCTCACTGAAGCAAAAAGATTTTCTGAGGCGTTGCTTTGGGAATACTTTAAGAAACATAATTTAGATTCGCGTGTAGTAAGGCTTCCCGAAGTATATGGCCCAAGAATGAATTTAGATGCCAGCGGATCTTTAGGTACCTACCTGAAAAGTGTAATAGAAGGAAGGGATTTATTAGTTTATGGAGATGGTTACAGCAAAGAATATTATTTATATATTAGTGATGCAGTACTAGGTATATCTAAAGCTCTTTTCGGTCCCGATACCAAAGGAAATATATACTCATTAATTCCTGAGAACCCTATATCTTCATTAGAACTTGCCTATTTAGTCAGAAAAATGGCTGATGGGGAAATAAATGTTCAGTTTAAAGAAGGTTTGCCTGAAATATTTTCTGTTTACCGAAATCCTGATATTTATACTCTTAAAAACTTGGATTGGAAGAGCAGAATTGATCTCAAGCAGGGGATAGCAAAAACATTGGAATGGTTTGGATATACCGCTAATCAGAATTCTTTTAAACCGAATAAATATGTAGAAGATAGGATAAAAGAAAAAACGAAGGATACACCCAAGAATATTCAAAATACTCCTATACCGAAAAAAAACTCAATAGATCAATTAACGAACAACACGGATAGGCCGGATCTTTCTTGGGGAGGAAATACCGTAAAGGATAACAGTATGGCAAGTAAAGAATCCGTATCCGAATTATCTTCTTCTGCCAATGATAATACTAAGAGTATTGAGGGGAAGATAGAAAATCTAAAAAAAGCAGCTTTATCCAATGATATTTATCCAATAAATGAAATAAAAACGCCTGATATAAAATACTCACCGGTAAGAACTAATAATATTAGGGAGAAGAAAAAAATCGGAAATAGTATTAGTTTTTTTAAAAACATCAAATTTCCTTCTTTGGTTATAAAAAAACCTTCGTTTAATTTTTTTACTTATGGTATTGGTATGAAGATTGGAGCTGTAATATTCTCAGCCTTTCTGATATTTGTCTGTTATCCTTTGATTAGTACAGCTTTATCCGCAAAGGGAGGAATCTCATCTCTTGAAAAAACAAAAGAAGCAGTTAAAAAAGCAGATTCCGAGAAAGCATTAAATGAAATAAAATCCGCCTCGGAGAAATTAAATAGTGCAAAAAAGTCACTATCAATGTCTGAGTGGATGTTTAGGTTATTCGGATATTCAAAAACATACCTTTCATTTAGAGATCTCATGGGATCGCTTTATTACTTTTCTTTAGCCGGAGAGAGTATCGGATCCTCCATAGAACCAGCGGAAAAAATACTTGAAGTATTAAGACCTGATACTGAATCTACTTTAGAGCAGATATCTGTAGATCAGATAAGTTTAAATATTAAGGAAGCACAGAAATGGATAGGACTGGCCGAGGCTCAATTAAAATCGGTATATTCAGATAATCTTCCTAAATCAATAAGAGAAAGGATACCAGAATACAATAAATATCTGGAAGAAGTGAAAAATACTTTAGACACAGCTTCAATACTTTCTGTAAATATGCCTGAGATCCTAGGTTCAAAAGAGGAAAAAAACTATATAGTGTGGTTTCAGAATTCAAATGAAATCAGACCTACAGGAGGATTTATAGGTTCATACGGGATATTGAAGCTGGATAAAGGTAAATTAAAGGAAGTAGTGATAGATGATATATATAATCCTGATGGGCAGATAATGCTAAGAAATATTAATGCGGAACCCCCTGCCCCCATAAGGGAATTTTTACAGGAAGAGAGGGTATATTTAAGAAACTCAAACTGGAATCCGGATTTTCCTAAAGCAGTTAGTGAGTTTGATGATCTATATTTTAAAGTTAATGGAATAAAAATTGATGGGTATATCGCAATGGATTTATATTTTGTTAAAGATATTCTCCAAGTTACCGGACCCATATATTTAGCTGCCTATAACGAAGAAATAAGCGCTGATAATTTATATGAAAGAGCTCAATTTCATAGTGATTTTAATTATCAAGATGGTTCAGATCAGAAAAGATCATTTCTAACTGTGTTGGGAAGTAAATTAATGGAAAAGATGTTTCTTCTTCCCAAAGATAAATTAACGGAATTATCTAATTCATTAAACAAATCCTTAGAAGAAAGGCACCTCTCTCTTTACCTAGTGAACAATGAGTTTAACGCCTTTTTAAAAGAAAAGAAGTGGGATGGTTCACTAGTGTCTACTGATAGAGATTATCTATATGTAGTAAATGCCAACCTGGGAGGAACTAAAGCAAATTATTATGTAAAGAATAAAATGAATTACACAGTAAATTCTATGACCAGAGATGGTTTATTAAGGGCCTCCTTAACTTTAGATTATGAACACAGCGGAAAAGATATGGCCTGGCCCGGCGGACCCTATAAAGATTATGTTAGAGTATTGACTCAAGAAGGATCAAAACTTACCGGAGCAAGAATAATAAACGGAAGTGGGGAGGAAGTAGATATATTTAAGGATATTATTATTTCTCAGGAGGGAAAATATAATTCTTTTGAGACGTCCTTTATTCTAAATCCTCAGGAGTCAGTAAAAATAATTATCGAGTACGATCTTCCCCAGACTTTATCAATAACTGAAGATAATAAATATTACGAATTGTATTGGCAGAAGCAGCCCGGTACTAATGAGGATGAATTCAGTTTTATATTTAACCTGCCTTTTGGAATGACTCCGATGCAGTACAGTCCTATACTAACAAATGAAAACAATGTATTAAAAAAGAGCGGTTTCCTAAATACAGATCTTAATTACTTTATAACGCCTCAATGATAAAATGTAGCCAATGCCATTAGCAGAACTACCTCAATCGAATAAACAACACGCTGTTCCACAAAATATAATGGATGTGGAATTTAAGCTTATCGGAGATCTTACCATGAGACAGTTTTCGTATCTCATGGTATTTGGTATTCTCGTATACCTGTCTTCTGTTGTAGTTATAGGTATATTCAAATGGCCTCTAATGATTATTTTTTCTCTTCTTGGTGTTGGTTTTGCTTTTATACCAATCGGGGAAAGAGGTATGGATGATTGGGTAGTTAGTTTTATAAAAGCAATAAACTCCCCAACACAGAGAGTATGGAAGAAAGAACCTGAGATTCCCACAGCTTTTTCTTATGATAGTGTTGATGTAATAAAGCAGGAATTAATAACCTTGGCCCCAACTCAGAGCAGAAGGAAACTGGAAGAATATCTAAAGTATCAAGTGGAGGGTAAAAATGAAGATCCTTTAGATATTCCGGAGCAGGAATATATATTAAAAGTTAGAAATGCATTTTCTCAGGATAGTTCTACCTACCCTGCTTATGCAGAACAATCCCCATTGCCATCTTCGGGAGTATCTACATCGGTTATAGATGTTCCTGAATATATTCCAAGCCCTTTGGAAACACCTGGAATTCCGGGAGAGGATATTAAGAAAGAGGAAGAGGTTGAACCGAATCAAGAAGAAATTAAATCTGGTGTATCGGAGTATGCTGAAAGAAAGATTGAAGATGTTGAACAAATCCCGGGTAAAGAAAATAAATTTGAAATAGCCAAACCCCAGTATAAGCCGGATATATCTACCGGCATAAATAAAAATATAGAAAGTAGTATTGGTAGAAACGAAGTCCCTGCAGAAAATATTATTAAATCTAAAAGAATGCCTTTGCTTATTGAAAGTAATATTTCCCCTACCCAGCAAAGAATTAATGATATAACTTTTACCATTACTCCCGACATGCACTCAGGTAGAAAATTTACCAATTTAGTCCCTTCAAACGGGGAATTAGTACTCCCATCCAGAATAAAAAGGGAAAGGGTAATACCTGTACAGGAAGAACTGGATATTCAGAATGAAATAAAAGAAAAAACCGAGAAGTTAAACGAATTTCTTAATACTATTGAGAAAGAAGAAAATTTGTCGCGTCAAAAGGATAGGGTAGAAGAAATACAAAAGGAAGAAATTCATGAGGAAGTTAAAACACCGGTTAAACCTATTGAGGAAAATATTACAGTTTCTGATCAAAAAACACCTTCTAAAGTAGAAGAAACTATAAAAACAGAGGTTGAAACAAAAACTCAGGAAGATGCTCAGGTTATCACAGAAACTAAGAAAGAGGGTAAACCGTTGTGGTTTTTATCCAGGAATAAAAAAGCTGAACCGGAGCCCGTAAGGAAGGAAAATGTTACACCCGAGATATATTTTGGCACTAAAAAAATTACGGATAAACCAGATGTTTTATCGGGAGTAGTTAAAAACGGAAGCGGTTCTTTAATGCCCGGTGTATTACTGATTGTCAAAAATGTCAAAGGAGAACCGGTAAGAGCTTTTAAGACTGATTCTATCGGTCAGTTTGTCCTTTTAACACCGCTTGATAAAGGGTCATATAATATAGAAGTGAGTCCGAGCAATAATTTATCTGAAACGTTTGATATAATTCCAGTAGAAGTTAAAGGAGAAGTAATTCCTTCTCTTGAATTTATAGGAAGATAATAATGCCTGCTAAAGATATATACACAACACAAGATCATTTGGATATATTGGATATCAAAGATGATTTTGTAGTATTAAAAAACGGATCAGTATGTGCTGTACTTCAAACAAATGCGGTGAACTTTGATCTACTTGCTGAAATTGAGCAGGACGCAATTATTACCGCCTTTTCCACGCTTCTGAATTCCATAACATTTCCCATGCAGATAGTAATCAGATCTAAGAAATTAGATATAACTAAGTATTTGGATAAAGTACAGAGAGTGGAAATGAAGATACAAGATCCGCTATTAAGAAGACAGGCGGAAGCATATAGAAAATTTGTACAGGAAGTTATTAAAACAAATGAAGTGTTGGATAAAAAATTCTATGTGGTTGTACCTTCCAAGAGTTCCGCTCCCAGCCAAGGAGGCACAAGCGGTCCTTTTGATTGGATAAGTAGATTAATAGGGGCGTCAAATAAAAGAATTAATTTTAATTTTGATACCACCTTGGAGAAAGCAAAGATTGAACTAAGTCCTAAGGTTGAACATATTATGAGGGAGTTTGGAAGATTAACAATTAAATCAAAACCAATGACCACACAAGAATTAGTAGAACTATATTTTGATATTTATAATCCTACCAATACGCAAGGACAAAGAATAAGAACAGGTATTGAGGATTATAGAACAGCAATAGTTAACCCAGCTATAGTGGACTAACAAAATGTCAATTAATTTTTTTAGAAAATCAAATAAAAAAAAGAAAGAAAAGACATCTAAAGATAGTGTTTCAAAAGGAGATACCGGAGAGTATCAAGAGACAGGAAAAACTCCAGCAGAAACATTAGCTGAAGGAATGATAAACGTTAGGGATATTATCGCCCCCTCTGCTTTAGAAGTTGATTTTAATAACATTAGGATAGGAAATACATTTTTTCGCAGTTATTTTGTTTCCGGATACCCGAGATTCGTTGGAGCAAACTGGCTCTCACCTATAATTAATTTTGATTCTTCATTGGAAGTATCAATGTTTTACTACCCTGTAAAAAGCAAAGTTATATTAGATGACCTTAGGAGAAAGATTACTGAACTTGAGGCAATGACAATGTCAAATAGAGAAAAAGGCAGGATTACAGACCCCAAAGTATCAGCTGCATTAGAAGATGCTCAGGCACTACAGGATCAGTTAGTTAAGGGCGTAGAGAAATATTTTCAATTCTCTTTCTATATTACTATTCCGGCAGACAGCGAAGCTGAACTAAACGATATATGTTCTAAATTGGAATCTAAACTGGGGGCTTTACTATTGATCTCTAAATCCGCCTCCCTTCAGATGGAGCAGGCTTTTCAATCAACGATCCCAGCAGGTTTAGATAAGCTTCTCATTACAAGAAATATGGATACAACAAGCTTAGCAACTACTTTTCCATTTACTTCATCCGATCTGACCATGGAAGAAGGAATCATGTATGGAATAAATAAACACAATGGTTCACTAATAATATTTGACAGATTTTCATTGGAGAATGCTAATTCTGTGGTATTTGCTAAATCAGGAGCAGGAAAATCATATTTTGTTAAGCTTGAAGCATTAAGATTAATGGTATTCGGAGCTGAAGTTATGATTATTGACCCCGAGCAGGAGTATAAACCATTATGCGATGCAGTAGGTGGTAATTATATTGATTTTTCTGCAAATTCTCCATCTAAAATCAATCCTTTTGATTTATCGGGCATAGTAGTTGAAGGGGAGAATGAACTTGGTCAAAAGATGATTTCTTTAGTTACACTTCTTAAACTAATGATGGGTCAGCTTAACCCTACAGAAGAGGCAATACTGGATAGAGCGTTATTGGAAACATACAGAATAAAAGGAATTACCCCGGACCCTGAAACTCAGATGACTAGAGAGCCCCCTGTTATGGAAGATTTATATAAGGTGTTAATGGGGGCTGCAGAACCGGAAGCCAGAGGTATGGCTGACCGCTTGGAGAAGTTTATTAAGGGATCGATGACCGGAATATTTGATTCCCAGTCAAATATTGATTTGAACAGCAAAATGACTGTATTTTCCACAAGAAATTTGGAAGATGCTTTAAGACCCATTGCTTTTTACATGATTCTTGACTTTGTTTGGACAAAGATTAAAAAGGATCTAAGAAAGAGAGTGCTTATTGTTGAGGAAGCGTGGTATTTGATGCAGAATGAAGATAGTGCACGATTTATCTATGGAATAGCAAAAAGAGCAAGGAAATATTATTTAGGTTTGACTACAATATCCCAGGATGTTGATGATTTCTTAACTTCCGAATATGGTAAAGCTATTGTAACTAATTCATCTATACAGATATTATTTAAACAACACCCCGCAGGTATTGATAAGGTAGCAGATACATTTTACCTATCTGAAGGTGAGAAGAGATTGCTGTTGGGTGCCGGAGTAGGAGAAGGGCTTTTCTTTGCGGGTGCTAATCATGTAGCAATGAAAGTAATGGCATCCGAAGCTGAACATCAATTAATAACTACAAATCCGGAAGAAATACTAAGAATGAGAGGGGAAAATACTTCAGGAAGAGCACCCAGGAAAGTAAATCCAAGTCAGAACAATGTATCTCAATATAACGACACCGGAAGAACAACCGCAGCGGCTAATGACAACAAGCAACCTTTTGAAAAAACCCCTGAACAAACAACAAGCACTAATTCCGTACCTGCACCTTCACCGGCTAAGGATAATACTCCCCATATATCATTGAAGAGAGATACACCTCAAGAAGAGATCCATACAACAATAATTGCTAATCAAGTTAGCCCCGGTCAAGTTGCACATGCAGCTCAATCCAATCAAGGCAGCCCTCAGGTACAAAGTGAGCAACCTGTTTCTCATCCCCATGACCATTTGAATACTGTGCATGGACCTTCTGAAGAACAAAAACCCAGAACCGGTACATTTACTCTGGGTAGTAGTGATACACCATCCGTTCAATCTTTAAATTAATGATTATATTGATATATCTTTCCTAAGTTAAATCTGCAAAGGCATAATTATATGTATGAAGTCTTCCTGTTCCTGAGGTTTTAAAATACATGCAGATATATTCCCATTAGTTGTAAAACATATTTTTTCCGTCTTTACATTATTAAGAAAATCAAGAAGATATTTAGAATTGAAAGCTATTTCTAATAAATCACCATCCAATTCCCCTGTTATTTCACTTTCATGTTCTCCCGTTTCTTCTGATAATGAGGATATCTTAATTAATGAATTTGCAGGGTCAAATCTGATTCTAAGCGTACTGTTTCCTTCCTTGGCGAATATGTTGGTTAATCTTACAGCTTCTATAAAATCATCGGAAGAGAATACAGCTTTCAATTGATGTCCTTCGGGAATTATTCTCTTATAATCCAAGTAATTGCCGTCTATTGTTCTTGTAGCTATAAACGTATCTTCTGCCTGGAACAATGCCAAATTGCCTTCCTCATTAATACAAAACTTAATTGGTTCAGATGAAGTTGAGAATACCTTAGCAACTTCAAGAAGTGTTTTAGCGGGAATAATAGTGGAGAAATCTTTAATATCTTTTTTTGTTTTGATTATCTTTTCAGATAGACGAAATCCATCGGTAGATGTAATGATTATTTTATCTTGTGAAAAATTTAAATATATACCTGTGAATATTGGTCTACTTGTATCTGATCCGGAGGCAAAGGCCACTATGGATACAGCTTCATTAAAAATTTGGGGATCAAGAAGAATATGATCAGCTTTTTCGGGGAATGTAGGAAGTTCGGGGTAGTCATTGGCATTATTACCTCTAAACTTTGATTTTGTTTTTTGGGATGTTATAAAAAGAGTATCATTCTCCAAGTGTGCTTCTATAGTTGAAGGCGGGAGTGTAGTAACAAATTCTTTCAGGATTTTAGCAGGTACTGTGATTGCTCCTTCATCTTTTACCGAAGCCCCTATATATGTTGTAATAGCAGTTTCTAAATTTGTAGCCGATATTTTTAACCTTCCGTTGTCTGTGGATAGAAGTACATTTGACAGTATAGGAATAGAGCTTTTCGTAGGTACAGCTCTAGTTACTATTTGAAGTGCTTTTGATAGATTTTCCTGAAGACAAGAAAATTTCATTGTTTGATGAATAAAATACTACTTACCCTTAGGTTTTAAAATAACTCTTCTAGCTAAACCTTCCCCCACACTTTCTGACTCAATATCCGGGTAGTCAGATACTAATACATGTATCTGTCTTCTCTCCCATGGATTCATAGGAGGAAGAGCTATTTCTTTTTCAAAAAATCTAACCTTGTCTATTGATGATTTTGCTATTTCAAGTATCTTTTCTATTTTTTTACCTTTGTAATTATTTATATCTATAGTGATAATAGATAACTGTCCGGTCTTTTTTAGAGCAATCAGGCTTAATATACTCTGCAATGCATTAAGTGATTCTCCCTTATAACCTATGAGGAAGTTTAAATTATTTCCCTGTATGTCAACTTTATAATTACCGGTTTCTTCTATCTCTAGGGTATACTGAGGTTTTACACCAATATAATTAAAAATATCTTCCAACACCGTATTTAAGTAGTCGGTATTTTTTATTTCGTTATCTTGAACTTTGTTCTTTTTCATAGTGTCTTTTTAGCAAATTTAAGTTTATTAATCCAGGGTTTTAATCCTCCCCATCCGGAGAAGAAATATGTTTGTACTATCTGAAATAATGTAGAGGTTGCTATGTATATCATTACACCGGAAGGTAGGGTGATACCAAAGAAAAAGAACATAATAGGCATAATATACATATTCTGTTTCTGCATCATTGCCATCATATCATCGCTTTTCTCGGGAGTTTGTTTTGCAGCTTTTTCACTTGTTTCTGTATACGGAGAAACCATTTTAGTAGATATAAACTGCAGGAGAACGGTAATCACAGTCAGTATAAGGTACGGATCCGGTTTAGAAAGGTCAAGATAAAGAAATTTAGTATCAATTATCTTGGAAGAATCGAATTTCATTTGTTCAAAATATATTCTCTCGTTCAGAGATGTAAGATCGGGATTCATTGTAAGCATTCTTACGCTGTTACATATAGCTATCATTAAAGTCATCATAACTATTGAAGTTAAACACCCGGCTCCGGTGTTTATTCCATGTTTTTTAAACAGTTCCATCTGCATTTCTGCTTGTTTTCTTTTGTCATATTTATATTTTTGTCTTATTTTATTTAACTCTGGTTGTATATCCCTTTGTTTCTTGCTCATCTTTAGAGAAGGTATTGTAAGGGGTATAAGTATGAACTTAATCAATACAGTAAAAAGAAAAATGGATAAGCCTAAATTTGATATTGTGTCGTAGAAAATAACCAATATATTAAAAATAGGATTTAAGAATATTACATTCCAAATATTAGACATAAGATATTATGATACAGGATCATACCCCCCTTTGGAAAATGGATTACATCTTATTATTCTATACAATCCTTTTAACAGTCCTTTTATAACTCCGTATTTTTCTACTGCTTCATAAGTGTAATCAGAACAGGAAGGGTTATATTTACAGGCATGGGTGCCGAAATTAATCGGTGAAAGAAATTTTTTGTATAGCTTTATTAATATCAGAATTAATTTCTTCATATTTTTTTCCTAAACAATCAGCTTTAGGATGTATAACTATCCAGTATCCTTTACCAATTCTATCTATATTATTCCTTATAGCTTCTCTATACAAACGTCTTGTTCTATTTCTTTTTACAGCTTTTTTGCTAAATTTATTAGAGATCACTATTCCTATCTTTGGGGGTCCCTCATAGTTGTTAGCTTTTAAAGAATAAATATGAGAATAAGGAGTTTCAAGATAAAAACCATACTTTCTGGAAACATTGAACTGAAATTTACTGACCAGGCGGTTTTTCTTATTTAACATCTTACTTTCCCTTATAGGATACTGCCAGTTTTTTTCTTCCCTTGGCCATTCTTCTCTTTATAACATTCTTGCCACCGGATGTTTTCATTCTTTTTCTGAACCCGTGTTTTTTGACCCTTTTTCTTTTTTTAGGTTGCCATACTCTTTTTGTTTGAGGCATAGTATATGGATATTAAAGGAAAGTTAGGTTATAGTCAATCATATGATTGAAGTTAAACCCATTATTAATTATGAGGAATTCTCTAAAATTGATATTAGAGTGGGGACTATTTTATCTGCGGAAAAAATTGAAAAATCAGAGAAATTAATAAGAATGGAAGTGGACTTCGGTCTATTAGGTAAAAGACAGATATTAGCAGGTATATCACAATGGTACGATCCTAAGGAACTGATCGGAAAGCAGACCACGTTTGTTCTTAATCTCCAGCCGCGAACCATGATGGGTCTAGAATCCCAAGGTATGCTTTTTGCCATAGGTTTAGAAGAGGGATCAAAACCTGTTCTAATTCAAATGAGTAAAGAAGTGGAAAATGGTGATGGGGCAAGGTAGAATGCCCATATGAATGGGAATGCACCTATTTATTTCATAAGAACATACGGATGCCAAGCTAATACTGCAGATTCCAGTTATATCTCAGATATATTAAACAGGAATAAATTTGTTGAGCTGGAATTACCCAATGAACTGAGTGTTTCTACAGAAGAGGGGTGTAGAGAAAAAGAACTTCTTACTTATGCATTAGAGCATTCAAATTTATTTATAATCAATAGCTGTTGTGTTAGACAAAAAAGTGAAGATAAAGTGTACGGAATAGGAAAAATAGTAAAGGATTTAAAACAGAAAAATAAACATATTCCTTTAATTATACTTACGGGATGTATGGTTGGGAGTACAAAAGGAGAAAGAAAAAGAATAGATGCTAAGGAATTGGAAGGAAAAACCGATTGGGTAGATATATATTTAGATCATGAATCAGTAGCCATGCTTCCTGAATTGATCAAAAGCAAAGGCTTATATTCCGGAATGCTAAATGTTAAAAATCCCTCCGGAAAGAATAAAAGATCCCATTCTTATATAAATATATCTACCGGATGCGATAATTTTTGTTCTTATTGTGTAGTTCCTTATTCACGCGGAAAGGAAGTATCAAGAGATGAAAGAGAGATAATAAATGAGATAGTGAAATTAACTAAGGATGGTGTTACCGATTTTACTTTGTGCGGACAGAATGTAAATTCATGGGGATTAAATTATGATGAGAAGTTTAAAATTAGAGCCGGAAGTTCTGAACATGTTCCTTTTGTCGATCTGTTAAAAAAAATACACAGTATTCCTGAAGTAAAGAAAATAGATTTTATATCATCAAATCCTTTTGACTTTACCATCGATTTGGTAAAGACATTGGGAATGCCAAAAATATCCAATTATCTTCATATTGCCGTTCAATCAGGAAGCAATGAGATTTTAAAAAAAATGAATAGGAGACATACAGTAAAAGACTTTCTTTCCCTGATAAGTGAGATAAAAAAAATTAGGCCTGATATGGAGCTGGGAACTGACATAATAGTAGGATTCCCGGGAGAAACTGAAAAACAGTTTATGGAAACTGTAGATTTATTCAAAAAGATAAAGTTCAACGTAGCTTTTATATCAAAATATTCACCCAGAAAGGGTACGTTTGCATATAAAAATTATCCTGATGATGTACCTCGGGAAGAAAAAAGCAGACGTTTGTCTTATTTAACTAAAATATGGAAGGATTCTCTATGAGTAAGGTATTTATTGTAATGGGTCCTACATCATCAGGTAAGACCAGTTTATCTCTGGATTTATGCAGAAAATATAAAGGGGAAATAATATCTGCCGATTCACGGCAGATATATAAATATATGGATATTGGTACGGGAAAGCTGCCTATAGGGGATAAATATATTATTGAAAAGGGAAATGATTTTTGGAAAATTAACGGGGAATATATTTGGGGCTACGATCTGGTAAATCCGGATCAGTACTATTCGGCTTATGATTTTGCTGAATTTGCTTTATCAAAAACAAAAGAGATTCTAAAAAAGAATAAAATTGTATTTTTAACCGGAGGTACAGGTTTTTATATAGATGTATTTACGGGAAGAATAAAACTTAGTGCTTCTAAACCTAATTTTCTTTTGAGAGAAGAATTAGATTCCCTATCATTAGAAGAACTAAAGGATAGAATAAAGAAATTAAATCCTAAAATATATTCATCAATAGATTTAAATAATCCTAGACGTATAATACGGGCTTTAGAAAAAGCATCTATCTTAGAAAACGGAAATGATAAATATGTCAGTAAAAATACTTTAAATTACTTAACTGCGGAAGAATATGTTTACATAGGATTATACGTTCCACGAAATATATTATATTCAAGAGCAGATAAATGGGTTGAGAGTATATGGGAGCAAGGTCTTGTTGAAGAAACAGAAAAACTTATTGATATGGGATATGGGAATACACCGGTTTTAAAAGGGATTATTTATAGAACCGCTGTTGAATACCTTAGAGATAGGAAAAATAGGGAAAGCAAAATAGAGAGAACAAAGTTTGATATACATTCTTATATCAGAAGACAGCAGACCTGGTTTAAAAAAAATACTGATATCAGATGGTTTGATATTACTGAAGAAAAATACAAAGAAAACATATATAATTTTATACAGAGGAATATAAATAATGGATAAAAATATAGTAATATCTGTAAAAACAATACTGATCGGTATAGTAATGGCGCTGATTTTTTATGTTCTATACCTACTGGCGCCAATATTTGGGTTTCTATTCTTGTCTACTTTAATAGTTATATCCATAGAGCCTTTGGTAAAAAAACTGATGGGTATTATTTTGTTTAATAAACCCCTTCCAAGAGGAATAGCGGTAATATTTTCTTACATTTTATTAATAGTTGTATTTTCTCTAATAGGCACTATTAGTATTAAACCGGCTCTAGATCAGGTAGGTAAAATGCTTGGGACTCTTTCGGATTTAGCCATTAATTTAAAACTGGGTCCCTTGGACATCTCTGTATCAGATGTACTTACCCAGGCAACAAAGATTGGCGGAGATTTTCTATCTGTAGTTAATTCCGTGATTAATAATGTATTTGCTGTCATTACAATAATAACATTGGCTGTGTTTATCTCTATGGATTGGGAGAATATCAAAAAACAGTTTATTTCCCTTTTCTCAGAAGAAAAGGAATCAGAAATTAAAGGTGTATTCAAGGAGATTGAGACTAATGTTTCCGGATGGGTTAAGGGGCAGTTGATTTTAATGTGTACAATAGGTCTAGTTAGTTTTATAGGACTTACAATACTTGGAGTTAAATATACATCAGCTTTAGCTGTACTGGCAGGATTTTTAGAAGTGGTTCCTACATTCGGCCCCATAATTTCTGCAATTATAGCCGGAGTTGTTGCTTTATCGGATTCTCCAATAAAAGCTGTTGGTGTTGTAGCATTATTTATTGTTATTCAACAGCTTGAAAATAATATTTTAGTTCCCAAGATAATGCAGAAAGTTACAGGTTTTTCTCCTCTGATAATATTAATTGCATTATTGGTAGGAGGAAAACTCTTTGGAATTATCGGAACATTAATTTCCGTTCCTTCAATAATAATCGGAGCAGTTATTCTTAAAAGAGTATTAAAATCCAAGGATTAGAATTTTATCAATATAACAGGAAGCCAATAAGCCGGATTCTGTTTTATCAGATCATCTATCTACGCCCCATCTTTGTACCTTGCCAGGCGGACTCAAATGGTACGGTCGTGGGTTTCTGCGGGGTGGGATTGCCCGTTTCAATCATCTTCCATGCCTTACGGTTTAGAAAGATGTTCGTCACTGTTGCTCTCAGAAGATGTTTATTCACCCTCCGCTTCTGCCAAATTTCTTCAGAAGAAGACCGTCATTTACATGCCGGAAGTTGCCTTCCATCCCCCTGCCTTAAGCAGTCCGGACTTTCCTCTTCTATTGTCATTACAACAATAAAAGCGATCAGTCGGCTTCCTGTTACCTGAATTTTAACATTTTTGGTATGATATCATTCACATATGTCAGAACCTTTGGATCCTAAAAAGTATCATGTAATGAATGAGGAGGGAAAAAGAAATATAATATTTGTGTCTCTCCTTTTTATTTTAGTATTATCTCCTTTACTAATGTATGGTTATTATAAATTTGCTGTATACAGACCTTCCCAAACAGATAAAGAAATTACTTTAGAGATTAAAAAGGGGCAGGGGGTTTTTGAAATAGCCGATTCTCTTTATCAGCATGATGCAATTAACTCTAAGTTTTTATTTCTTATCTATGTTTATGTAAATCGTTTGGACGATGATATCCAAGCCGGGGTATATACCATAAAAGCAGGTTCAAATGTTGTGGAAATAACAGAGCAGTTGCTGCATGGTATGGATGATGTAAGAATAACATTTCTGGAAGGATGGAGAATTGAAGAATTTGCCAGAGAGGCAAATTTAAAACTTGAAGATGTAGATTACAAGAAGTTTATATCCGAAGCCCAACAGTATGAAGGGTACCTATTTCCGGATACATATTTTTTAACGAGGGATATTCAAATTCCTGAGTTAATAAGTACCTTGAGAGATACATTCAATGAAAAGACAAAGGATATTTTAACTTCTGCAAACTTGGAAAAAGCAGGTCTAACAAAGGAACAGGTAGTAATCCTGGCATCTATAGTGGAGAGAGAAGTAAAATCAGATGAAGATAGAAAGATAGTCGCCGGCATCCTTATTAAAAGATGGAAAGAGAACCTTAAGCTTGATGCCGACGCTACTACTCAATATGCAACAGCATATCAGAAATCTTGCCTAGCGAAGGATTATTGTGCTGCAGAAGCTCCGATTAAGGATGAAAAAAATATTACCTGGTGGCCTTCTTCTCTGAGTAATGAAGATCTGCAAAACGACAGCCCATATAATACAAGGAAGAATATAGGCCTTCCTCCAAGTCCAATATCAAGTGTTTCAATTTCTTCTCTTTCTGCTGTATTGAACAGTAGATCTTCTGATTACTATTATTATCTAAACGATATGGAGGGTAATACTCATTATGCCAGAACCCTTGAGGAGCATAATGTTAATATTCAGAAATATTTGTTATCCCAGTGATTCTTTAATTAATTTTTGTGTAACCTTAATACCACAGTCTCTGAGTATATTTTTTTCAACTAAGATAGGGGAATTAGAAGATAATGCAAGAAACAGGGCATCTGAGATACTGCAGTTGATCTCCATTTCTCCTGATGAGGATATTACTGATAGATGAGAATAAAAATATCCATCTTGATATAAATATATCTTTATATTTTCAATCTTTATTCCAATAGCAAATATTATTTTCTTAACAGTATCTAAAGTATTAGGTTGACTCGGATGCGCATCCTTTACCATGCTGGTTGATAATAATTCTACTTTAATGGGAAGAAGTGTTTTGCTTTTCTTATGAAAGAAATAATATGTCGGCATATTGTCTGAAGTTACGTTAGTTAGATATTCAACTCTTTCAAACATTTTTGTGTAATAATGTCTTTTGACTGTATAATTTATCTAAATTAATATGATTAATCTGCTCAAAAATATACATGATAAGACAGAGAAACTAGCAGGAAGGAGAATATTAACCTTTTTCCTAGTAATATTTATCCTTTTTGCAGGTTTGGGCATATATATAGGTTATCTTAACTCATTAAGATTAAAACAAAATGAAATTGAACTTCTTCGAACACAGGAATCAAACAATCAAACAGTAAAACAGCAGCTAGCCTACTATGAGGGGAAGATAGAATATTTTAACCCTTCTTTTTATCCTAAAGATAAAATATCCTATGTTTTAGTCGATGGTTCAGGAAAAGAAATAATACTGCTTAAATCAAGAGATCAGAAATTATCTGTAGCGGAAGGATTAAATGTTAAAGTAGGGGGAGTACTATCCAAAACATTAGATGGAAGTAAATCCGTATTAAATGTTTCTGAGGTAGTAATAAAGAGCAAAAATGTCACAAATTGAGTTTATTAATATTACAAAACAATATGGAAATTTTAAAGCATTGGATAATATATCATTTACCATAAATAATGGTGAGTTTATTTTTCTTGTAGGCCCTTCCGGAGCAGGTAAATCTACAATTATTAAATTATTGATAAGGGAAGAATTATCTGATGCCGGAGAAATATTATTCAACGGGAAAAATATAAGAGAATTTACTCAAAAAGAAATGCCCGATTTAAGAAGAAAGATAGGAGTAGTATTTCAGGATTTTAAGCTGCTTAATTCAAAAAATGTATTTGAGAATGTATCCATAGCATTGGAAGTAGTAAATTCTTCGGAGACTGAAATAAAAAGTATAGTACCGAATGTATTAAACCTGGTTGGGTTAACAGATAAAATACTTTCATTTCCAAAGCAATTGTCCGGGGGTGAGAGACAGCGTTTGTGCATAGCCCGTGCTTTAGCTCATGAACCTGATGTATTGATTGCTGATGAAGCAACAGGTAATATTGATCCCGATGCTTCTCAGGAGATACTGGATCTGCTGGGAAAGATAAATTCACTTGGTACTACCGTAATTATGGCCACGCATGACGAGAGAATGGTAGATCAAATGAAAAAAAGAGTTCTTCGTTTAGACAAAGGATCAATTATTTCAGATAAGAAGGGGGGAAAGTATCGTGAATAATAATTTAAAATTATTTTGGCATAATATTAAGAAAGAAAAATTACTTTCCGTTTCTAATCTTTTGGTTATGACTTCAACCTTTCTACTCTTAGGTGTATTTATAAATATAGTAGTATTTTCTCAGACTGCATTGAAATACTTAGAAAATCAGGCACAGATAACTATTTTTTTCAAAGATGAATTTACTGAAGAAAAGATAAAGACATATCAAAGTGAATTACAAAATGACCCAAGAATAATGGATGTTTCCTATGTATCTAAAGAAGACGCTCTGAGAATATTTAGAGAGATGAATAAAGATGAGCCTATTCTACTGGAGAATATATCCGCAAGTGTTTTACCTGCTAGTTTGGAAGTTAAAACCAAAGATATTACTCAGCTTAAAAATATATCCGAAGAATTTATTCAAAAAGAAGGTGTTGAAGATGTTCAGTTCTTTGAAGATGTCATACAAAGATTCTCTGTATGGAGTAGAACAGTATATATAATAGGATTTATTCTAGTCTTGGTATTTTTAATAGTTTCATATTCTGTTGTTGTATCAACAATAAGAACATCTATAAATAACAGGGGAGAGGAGTTGTCCATAATGAAATTAGTCGGAGCATCAGATGAGTATGTGAAAAAACCTTTTATATACCAAGGTGTATTTTTTGGAGTACTCTCATCTTTTATTGCTTCTATAATAGTATTTCTTTTAGATTTAACAGCGGATAAATTAAAGATATTCTCCGATGGATTGTCCTTAGGTTTTATCCCCGGCTTTTTTATAAGTCCGTTGATATTTTCATTAATACTGTGTTTTGTACTCATTCTATCCGGTTTCCTGCTTGGGTTATTGGGAAGTACTACGGCAATCAAAAAATATCTTCAGTCATAAGGTATGAAAATTAAAAATTTTTTATTTATCACTATATTCATATTGTTGTTATCTCCTGTCTTTGTATTTGCACAGGAAGAAGGGGATAAGGAGGAGATTGAAGATAAACAAGAAGAGATTGAAAAATATGAAAAGAAGATAAGAGATCTTCAAAGCAAGGAAAAAACGCTGGTTAATGAAATACAATATCTTGATGATCAGATGACTCTGGCTCAATTAAAGATACAGCAATCGTCAGCAAAGATTGAGAAAACAAGAAAAGAAATAGAATCGTTATCCGATGATATTGATGAGTTAAAAACAAGAATTGAGAAACTTGTTGTTTCCATAACTTATCAGGAGGATGTTCTTATGTCCAGAGTGAGGGAAAGATATAAGTCAAGAAATGATTCAATGGTAATGCTCTTTGGTTCAGAAACGCTGGGAAAAATGATTCAGAAAATTGAGTATCTTCAAGCTATGGAAAGATATGATAAAAAATTACTTCAGGAGATGAAAGACACAAAGGATGCATACTCTAATCAAAAGAGACTATTTGAGGATAAAAAAACAGAAGTTGAGGATCTTAAAAAATCTTTGGAAATAGAGAAGGCTAATTTAGATGCTTATAAAGGAAGTTTAGAAGATAGAAAAAATGAGAGACAGAAGTTAATGGAGATGACTCAAAACGATGAGAAGAAATATCAACAGTTGTTAGAAGATGCAAGAAAAGAACTAAATCAAATTGTCGGGGCTGTAAGTGTATTGAAAAATACTAAAGCTGCAAAAGTTGATAAGGGAGATGTAATAGGGGTACAAGGAAACACAGGTTACTCTTTTGGAGATCATCTCCATTTTGGTGTATATAGATATTCTTCTTTTGATGATATAGACGGGTGGGATTGGTATTATTCCAACTATGTAGATCCTTCCAAAGTATTAAAGAATAAAACTGTATATTGGGATACAGGGTGCGAGGGATCAAGAAATAAATCAACTGGGAGCGGTGATTGGGCGTGGCCAATGAGCGACCCTATGATAACGCAAGGGTATGGCTATACCTGCTGGTCAAACAGATACTATGGAGGAAATCCCCACCCTGCTTATGATATGGCAGGTCCGATAGGAAGCCCTGTGTATGCGGTAGAAGACGGTGAGGCCTATTCGTGTAGGAATTGTTTAGGAGATGGGGGAAACGGAGTTTTTATCTTCCATGATGATAATTACATGACAGTATACTGGCATTTGAAGTAGATTTTTATCTATTATCATTAGAGTAGCATCTGTTCCTTTTAAAAAATACATCTGATATAAAAAAGAAATGGTATGCAGGTGTGCAAAGACCCTATACATTATTTTAATTACCTTATCTTATCTTCTTTTACAGAATATATCTTATGCCCAAAACACTAATAAGAATAAGTATTTTGATTTTTTAATATCAAACAATCTTATATCCCCTGACAAGGAATATTTGATTAATTTAGTTTATAGAATAAACAACGGAAAAGATAACGATTTTACAATCTATCCTGTAATGGAAAACACCGAAGTATTTATTTTTAATGAAGAAAGCAATTTATGGATAGGGAAGAATCATCTGAGGAGTATGTATCCCGTACTTTCTCCGTCTATAAAGATAAAATTTAACGGCTATTCAAATACTTCGGATTGTTTACAGTTTGAGATTATTCACAGAAGAACAGGAGAAAAGTATTTAACTCCATGCAGAAAATTATGGAAGCGGTACTTCTATGAGAGTTCCCTTGCTTCAATAAATGATAAAATAGCTCAATGGCAGGAATAAAAAGATGGATACCATCGTTAATAGTAATGATAGTGATATTTATTACTTCATCAATAACAGGACCGACTATTGAAAAAGCAGGGTTAGGTAACGAAACATACCATATAAATGGTCACTTTATAATGTTTATGATTTTATGCACTACTTATTACAAAGCATTAAAGAATGTATTTAATTCTGTTGTATTAACATCATTTTATGGAATATTTGATGAATTCCATCAGGTTTTTACCGTATACAGGTCTTCGGGTATCTTTGATATCGCAGTAGATATTTTAGGAGGTGTTATTACAGGGATAATATTATGGAAATACTCTCGCATTCTCCCGAAGAAACTAAAAAACTGGCTGGAGAATTAATTAAAAACATAAAAGAGGGACAGACAATCGCACTCTATGGAGATTTGGGTAGTGGTAAAACTACTTTTACTAGATATTTAGTTGAAGCTTTGGGAATAAAATGCAGAGTTCAAAGTCCCACATTTGTATTGATGAGGAAATATTCAGATAATGGATTGAACAGCAGGATAAAGAGTATAAATCATATAGATTTATACCGTATTAATTCTATTGAGGAAGTATTGGATTTGGGATTTAGGGAAATTATTGAAGAAAAGGATTCTATATCCATTATAGAGTGGCCGGAAATTGTTGAAAATCTTCTTCCGGATTCTACTATTCGTATATATTTTTATTATTCGGGAGAAAATGAGAGAAGAATTAAAATACTCAATTTACATTGATACATCAACAAAAGAACACAGTATAATAATACTGTATAAGATTAATAATGCAGAATCGGAGATTATGCACGAGATAGATAAGATGGAATGTAAAGGTGATGTATTAGAAGGTATAAGAAAAATAATAAATAAAAATAGTCTATCCATTAACGATATCTCTATTATTAAAGCTAACAAAGGACCGGGATCATTTACCGGTCTCAGAACGGGATTAACAATATCAAATATAATTAATTGGGTTAAGGGAAATACAGGGATAGGTAACTTGGATCTACCTGAATATGGTAATGATCCAAATATCACACCCCCTAAGAATTTTAAATTTTAGTAATATAATATAAGAATGAAAATTATTGTCACAGGAGCAGCAGGTTTTATTGGAAGTTATGTATGCAGAGCATTGATATGGAGAGGAGATGATGTCGTAGGTATAGATAATTTTAATGACTATTATCCTAGAAAGTGTAAAGAATTTAATCTCGGACTTATACATATGGCCTCCGGAATGAACGATTCCCATTATGGGGGCGAAGAAATAAAGGAAGTATTTAAAAAAATATTTACATATTATCCGGGAAGCATTTCCGAAAAAAAGGGATCGTTTAAATTTTACGAAAAGGATATTGTTAACACAGAGGATATAAAGGAAATCTTTTCGGAAGAAAAACCCGATGCAGTAATACATTTAGCAGCTATGGCGGGGGTTCCTTATTCTGTCCAGAACCCCAGGCTTTATACTCAGGTTAATGTTGATGGGACAGTAAATTTACTGTATTCATGCAAGGAGAATATGGTTAATAAATTTGTATTTGGATCATCTTCTTCCGTATATGGAAATAGAGAAGACAGAAAAGTTACGGAAGAAGATGATGTAACAAAAGCTGTATCTCCTTATGGAGCTACGAAAGTAGCCGGTGAAGTTATCTGTCATTCCTTTTCATCAGTTTATGGTATTAGCATAATTATTGACAGGATATTCGGACCTATATATGGACCACTCCAAAGAACTTATGGAATGTTTATGCAAAGAGCAATAAATTACACATACAACGATAAGGAAATTAGTATATACGGAGCAAAAGGTTTAGACAGTGCAAAGGATAGTACATATATTGATGATCAAGTAGACGGAATACTCAAATGTTTGGATTATGAAACAAAATACGATGTTTTTAATATCGGTACTTCCGATCCTCAGAAAATTAGATTGTGGATTGAAGAAATTGAGAAATCTATGAATAAGAAAGTAAAATACAGGGTAACAGAATCCGATAGAGGCGACGTATCATCTTCTGCCGATATATCAAAAGCTAAAAAAGTCTTAAAATATTCACCCAGAATGAAATTACCGGAAGGGGTTAGAAGACAGGTTGAGATTTTCAATTTGATGCCGGAGTGGTATAAAACATTAAGGGAGGTTTAAATAATGCTAATATCTATAATAATACCTTGCTATAACGAGGAAAAAAACATAAATAGGACTTTTGATGGGTTAATTGAGCTAATGAAGAATGAATCATATGACTATGAGATTATTGCTGTGGATGATGGGAGTAAGGATAAAACATGGGAGGTAATTTCTACTTATGCGGAGAAATATCCTCAAATCAAAGGAATAAACCTTATGTCTAATTTCGGACAAAGCTGTGCTTATACGGCCGGATTTGATGAAGCAAAGGGTGATTACATAATCACTGTTTCTGCTGATTTAGAAATTCCTCTGGATAATATAATGAAGATACTTGTTTACCTGGATCAAGGATATGACTTTGTTAATACAAACAGAGTTGGAAGATGGGGAGGAAAAAATACCAGCAGAGCATCTCAAAGTGGGTTAGCAAATAAAATAATTACCAAAATATCAGGAGTAAATATGAAAGATAGGGGATCTGGAATGAAGGGTTTCAGGAGAATCGTAGTAGAGAAATTAAATTTATATGGGGATATGCATAGATTTATTCCTGATTACATATCTTTATACGGTGCAAAAATGATTGAGTTTGAAGTAGATTTTAAAGATAGAGATTTCGGAGTATCCGCTTATAAAGGAAATAAAAGAACAGTTAAAGTGCTGCTGGATCTAATAACTTTGGCATTTATGCTTAAGTTTTCAAAAAAACCCTTTTCTATGATGCCCGGACGTCTTTTTGGTTTTACAGGAGCAGTAATAGCAGGATTGGGAGGTATTGGTTTATTCTATTTGTTTATTTTAAAAATACTCGGACAGAGCATCGGAGGAAGACCGTTGTTAATTTTATCCGTGCTGTTAGTTATTGTTGGGGTTCAATCAGTAATGATGGGATTGATAGGTGAGCTAATGATGAGAACATATTTTGAATCTTCGGGAAGAAAGACATACACAATCAGAAAGAAAATATAGTTCTATCTTTTCGCAATATTCTTCAAAACACCAGGTTTTAGTATACATATCTTCTTCCCCTTGTAACTAATAACATTGTCTCTTTTTAATGCATTTATTACATTTGTTGTAGCTTCTCTGCTGGCTCCGGTGAAAGAAGCAATATCCACATGTCTTAGGTCAGGCACTATAAATATATTACCATTCTCCTTTATTGAATAATGTTCAATCAAATCATACATAAAACCTGCGGTTTTTTCTTTCAGAGAGCCATATACTATTTCAGGAATACGACTAAGAAGAATATCAATATATTGAATACTAATTTTTAATATCTCATTAAATATATCTTTATTGTGATCCATAAAATCAGCTAAATCATCACTAGGAATTTTTCTTGTTTTAACCAAAGATAATGTTTCGTATTGAACAACATCGGAAAATTTTTTTCTGATGGACTGAGAGTTAATTATTGGTGGTATAAAATCACCCTTGCTGTCAATTTCTAAAGATAATATTTTACCAATTGAATTTTCAATAAACAGTTTTACGAATCCTTCTTCTATGTAATATACATATTTTGGGGAAAAATGTTCACAAGCCACTATAGGTTCATATTTCTTAAATATACATATGGGGTATTTTAATGCAAATTTGTTAATTTTGTTGCTAATATTAATGTCCATTAACATTGGAAGAAATTATATACGTATAGAATTGTAATATCAATTACATACATATGGGGATTATTTATCTACTATTACATATATAGAATGAAATTAGGTTCAATAACGACTGTCGTAAAAAGGAGAACATTCCCCAAAAAATGGGGTTATATAGTTAGTATTCTGATATCTGTTTTTTCCCTATATTTTGTTATATCTAAAGTACTTGCTGATTCCCCAGTTACAACGATTTGGGATTTTTCCAATACATCTGAATATATTGTAGGGGACACATCATCTTTAGAGATTATTAGCGGTACAGCCCAATTAAAGGTTTTGGAATATTCTTCCGATTCAAATACATCTGCTCTTTTTCATTTTAATGAAACTTCTGGGAGCGACCCATCCGATTCTTCTAGCTATGGGTTGTCCGCGAATGGATATAATATATCTTGGAGTGAGGATGGTAAACTAAATGGAGGTATTATATTTGATGGTTCTAAGTCTCAGGTAATAATATCTGATACAGCAGCAATTTCCCTACTTCAACAAAATACTATAGAAGCTTGGATAAAGCCTGATTCAGCGTTTCACGCAGATAATGATACCGGGGGAACACACAGAAGAATGGGAATTGTAGATAAAGGAACTTATAAATTATATCTTGATTCAGATACAGGTAAACTTACATATGAATTAGCAGACGATTCTAAAGTTTTGTGGGAACAGATAGGGGGGCAGAGATCAGATTATACTGTAGTAGAGGGGGGATGGGATTTAAATGGTCAGGCTGCGGTTTCTTCAATTGTAACAAGCGGAAATATCGTTTATGTAGGTATCGGAACTCCGGTTGGTACTACTCCCGGTGATGCCGAAGTATGGGAATACAACACTTCAACAAACACATGGAGAAAGATAGGTGGAGATGGGACAGGACTATCTCCCAGTGAATATGGCTGGGCTGATGGAAGTTATGAAGATGTAACAGCAATGACAATAGGGGATGGTGAATTATACATAGGTTTGGGAAACGGAGTAGGAGATGGCGAGGTTTGGAAATATAATGGGTCAGAATGGGAAAAGATAGGGGGAGATGGATCCGGAGCTACTCCAAGTGAAGATGGCTGGGGTCCAACTTATATTGAACAAGTATGGGGTCTTGTATATCTAGAGGATATACTGTATGCCTCACTGGGGAATAGTTCTGGAGATGCAGAGATATGGAGTTATGACGGAAGTAATTGGACAAAGATGGGAGGGGATGGAATGGGGTGGGCGGTTGGCGGAGGTTATGAAATGGCATATACAATGACAACAGATGGTACTAGTCTTTTCGTGGGTTTAGCAAGCAGTCAGGGAGATGCGGAGTTATATAAATATTCATCTGATACATGGTCAAAGATTGGAGGAGATGGGACAGGGTGGGCAAATAGTACTTATGAAGCAGTAACGGCTTTGTATGCAGATTCATCCCAAATATTAGTAGGTTTAGGTCATGGTGCTGGGGACGCTGATTTATTTAGGTATCTTTACTCAACATCCGCATGGTCCCAAATAGGGGGGGGACGGCACGGGATGGACAGCCGGAGGATACGAAAATATATTAGCAATAACTACCAGCGGCCCCGATATATATATTGGTTTGGGTAATGGAAATAATAAAGCTGAAGTTTATAAATATTCAGGAGGAACATCCACTTGGGAAAAAATTGGTGGAGATGCAACCAACAAAGGGTGGTCTGCAAGAAACTATTATTACCAGGTCAAATCCCTGGCATTCTTGGATGGTTATCTTTATGCAGGAATATATCAGTATCCCGGTACTAGTAATGGAACGGGAGAGTTATGGAAGTATGATAATACCTCCTGGTCTTTAATAGGGGGAGAGTATGTTAATAAAAGCTGGGGATATTCCGGATTCAACAGTGTGGAGTCCATAGTACAGAATGGAGACAATTTATATGTTGGTATGGGATTAACTTCATCTTCTGCTGCTAATATTTCTGATGCTGTAGTATTTGAATATGATGGAAATAAATTTAATCTTATTGGTGGACAGGGTATTAACAGCGGGTGGATAAGTCCGATTTACGGAGCTGTTGAACATGAAGCGGTTACCAGCATGGTTAGTTATAAGGGAGATCTTTACATTGGTTTAGGTTCGGGAGCAGGGGATGCTGAAATATGGATGTGGGATGAATCCAAATGGAATTTTATAGCGGGAGATGGAACGGGGTGGGCAGGAGCTACGTACGAAACAGTATTGAGTATGATCGAATATAATGGATTACTTTATGTTGGTTTGGGAAATAGCAGAGGAGATGGGGATGTTTATTCATATGATGGTGAAAACTGGGAAAAGATAGGTGGGGATGGAACAGGTTTTGCTACAAATACATACGAACAAGTTCTATCCATGTCAGTTTTCCAGGGAAAACTTTTTATAGGTTTGGGTACAAGTACTGGAGATGGGGAAGTATGGTCTTATGATGGTTCTACTTGGACACAGGTTGGGGGGGATGGAACAGGCTTGGCCGTGGGTGTTTACGAGGGGGTATACTCTATGGTCGTTTATAAAGGAGAACTGTATGTAGGAACAGGACTAACACCCGGGGATGCGGAAGTATATAAATACGATGGATCTACGTGGACTCATGTTGGAGGGGATAATAATGTTTACGATGTGGAGGATAGTGAATTTGGATGGGATACATCAGGTAACTATGAAAGAGTTAAAAGCATGGTTGTTTATAACGGAGAATTATATGCCAGTTTAGGATTAAGTGCAGGAGATGGGGAGGTTTGGAAATATGATGGTTATACATGGGATAAGGTCGGCGGGGATGCAAGTGCAAGTGGATGGTCAGCCGGTGTTGAAGAAGTGAATTCAATGGCTGTTTATAAAGGAAGGCTTTATGCGGGAGCAGGTCTTACAGCTAATGCGGACGCAGGTTTATGGGCATATGGTGAGAATGCGTTCTTACAATCAGAGAGAACAACATGGGATACGGATTGGTATCATGTTGCAGCAACTTATGATGGTGAAACGGCTTATATTTTTGTAAATGGTGTATTGGACAGTTCTGCTCCTTGGGCGGATTTATCCATGGCAAATACAGTATCTGATTTAATGATAGGAACTACATATGGTGAAAGAAAAGTATCGGGAGCTCAAGGATACTTTGATGGAATAATAGATGAAGTAAGAATAAGCAATATTGCCAGAACATCCTTTAATACAAAACCATATTCCTCCGACCCGCAAATTATATCAGCCAGCTCTCCTGCCTGGGGATATGGAGTAGGAGGAATAGGATCGTTTGTATCTTTATCTGCAAATACTAATGGTTTAGGTTCAATAGAATATCGTTTATCAACAGATAGAGGTACAACTTGGAAATGGTGGGATGGGGATGGATGGGATACCTCTGATTCAACTGATGAATCAAACACAGAATCAGAAATAAACGATCATATAGGTGAATTAGAAATAACTGATTATGGTATAACATGGCAGGCTGTGTTAGAAGGAAATGGCGATGAACAAGTAAAATTAAATTCTATATCCATTACCGCTTTGGACGACACTGAAAATCCAACACCCCCTGATTCAGTAAATACAACATTTACTGTAAGTGGGTCACAGATTAATCCCGAATCTTTTCCGGATGGTAATCCTGATATAAACACTTGGTATAATTCTGCCCCAACATTTACTCTAAGCGGTGCCGATGATACAGGGGGTGCGGGGATAGGGGGATACTGGGTTTATCTTGGTGCTGATAGTTCAGCTACCCCTGCGACAAATATCAACTCAACTTTCTATTCTAGTTCTTCGTCGTCACTATCCATAACTGTGGATAATTTAAACAGCGGAAGTTCGTACTATTTAAGAGTCCAAACAAAAGATAAAGCTCAGAGACTTAGTGGTATATACGCCCCTTTAATATACAGATTTGATAATACCCCTCCCTCTAATCCCGCTGAAGTAACTGTATCCCCATCAACCAGGACAGGCAATAATGAATACACCTTTACTTGGCCGTATTTAGGTAGTGACGCAGCATATGATTGTAAGACAACAGGAGGGGTAATAGATGACAGTATAGGATGTGCGGGTTTATATGGTTATCAGTACAAAACAGGTGCTTCGTCTGGTGAGTTTAGTGTTTGGTCCGATGTGATTACTGATCATAGTGTTTATTTATCAAGTGCAGCATACCAAGACGATAATATTTTCTATTTGAGATCAGTAGACGCTGCTGGTAATGTTGCTTTAAGTACTGTACAAAAAACATATCTTTATGCAGGAAGTGCCCCAACCAAACCTACTAATTTAACTGTTGAACCGGAATCAAGCAGTTCCAACTCATTTGCTTTTGAATGGGATATTCCAGAATCATTCTCAGGAGAGGAAGATGCGTTAACTTACTGCTATACCATAAATGTTAAACCGTCTTTAGAGCAATGTTCTGACGACAGTTCATGGATTTCCGCAGAAGCATTAGCTCCGGATGCTTTTGCTAATATGCCGGGAACGAATACATTTTATGTTGTAGCTAGGGATGAGGCTCATAATGTAAACTATAGAGAATATGCTGAAATTAACTTTAATGCTAATACTGCTGCTCCGGGAATACCGCGTACGGTTGAAATAGCAGATGTATCCGTTAAGACCACTAGTTCATGGAAATTAGCCACTTCCTGGGAACCTCCTACAGGAGCAACGGGAGATTTATCTTATGAGGTATATCATTCAATTGATGGTGAAGATTACGATTATGAAGCAACTACCACCGGTATAGCATTTGTGTCCACGGGTTTAACTCAAGTAGATCATTATTATAAGATAAGGGCGTGTGACAATACAAACAATTGTGGGGCATTCACTGAACCTGTCTCAATGCTCCCGACGGGTAGGTATACAAGTCCTCCCGAACTTATGGATGATCCAGAAGTTACAGATGTAACAACAAAGAAAGCAACAATAACATGGGCTACAGATAGATCGTGCGATACTAAAGTTCAATATGGAACAAGTTCTGATGATTATTTTGATGAGGAGCCTTCTAATTCAAATCAGACTACAGCCCATGAAATAAATTTAGACAATCTTGATCCAGGGACTAAATATTACGTTACAGCTAAGTGGACAGATGAGGATGGAAATACAGGTATGAGTGAAGAATTTGAATTTGAAACGGAACCAGCTCCCACAATAACCGATCCGGGTGTAAAAACAGCAGGTATAGCTAGTGTGGTCCTCCAATATACTGTGAAAGATGCATCTAAAGTTAGGATATATTACGGTAAAACCACAGCTTTCGGAGGTACAGTAGAGTTATCAACTTCTACGGATGAAACTACATATAATACTACAATAGACACCCTTGAGGACGGAACAAAGTACTTTTATAAAATAAATACATTTGATACGGAGGATGATGAATACGAGGGCAATATTCTTAGTTTTGAAACATTACCACGTCCAAGGATCGCAGATGTTAAAGTACAACAAGTAATTGGAACAGCTCAACCGACGGTACTTGTTTCATGGTCAACAAATACAGATACTTCATCAATAGTTACATATTATCCGGAAGGTAATACCGGATCCGCCAGAGATGAAGTTAATGTAGCACTTACTAAAGGAGAACACAGAATGTTAATAAGAGGATTAGTTTCCCAAACCCCCTATGTTCTAATCGTTAAGGGAAGGGATGTAGCGGGTAATGAAGCCTCATCAGACGCACAGAGATTTAATACAGCTTCGGATACCAGACCCCCCATAGCTTCTAATTTGAAAGTTGAGGGAACTATAGTATCTTCTGCTGATGGGGTTCAGACAGCACAGTTGGTTGTAAGTTGGGATACAGATGAAGGGGCTACTTCTCAAGTTGAATACGGAGAAGGCACCGGGGTTACTTATGCTCAGAAAACCCAAGAGGATAGTTCTTTAACTTTTAACCATGTTGTAGTTATTTCTGGTTTGACACCTTCCAAGGTTTATCATTTAAAAGCTATTTCAAAAGATAAAGCAGTTAATATTGGTAGTTCTGTTGATACGGTAGTAATTACTCCTAAGTCGACAGACAGTGCTATGAATTTAGTTATTACTAATTTACAGCAAGTATTTGGTTTTCTTGGGGAATTGAATAAATAGTATGTCTTTAGCTATAAAACTTAAAGATATTAAGAAGACTTTTCATGTAGGAATACAAGATATTGAGGTATTAAAAGGAATAACATTTAATGTGGAGGAAGGGGATTTTGTAATCATTATAGGGCCTTCAGGGTGTGGTAAATCAACTTTACTTCATACGTTGCTGGGTCTTGAAGGACCTACTTCCGGTTACGTCGAAGTGTTAGGAGAGGATATATATGGAGAAGATAGAGATGAGGACTCAAGATCATTATTTAGAAAAAAGCATATCGGTATGATCTATCAACAGGCAAATTGGATAAAAGCATTAACAGTAGTTGAGAATGTTGCTTTTCCTTTAAGTTTGCTTGGTGTAAGAAAAGATCAATCATTGGTAAAAGCATGGGAAGCTTTAACTCAGATAGGGATGAAAAATTGGTCTAACCACGCACCTACTGAATTATCAAGTGGTCAACAGCAGAAAGTAGCTTTAGCAAGAGCTTTGATTACAGATGCTCAAATAATAGTAGCTGATGAACCTACAGGTAATCTTGACTATAATTCAGGGCAGGAATTAATGAGTATGTTAGTAGACTTAAATTCAAAAGGAAAGACAGTTATCATGGTTACACACGATTTGGAGTATTTAAAATATTCTAAGACTGCCGTTCAAATGTTAGATGGAAAGGTGGAGGGTATATATAGGGGGCAGGAAAAAGCTGCTTTAGAATCAAGTGTTAAACTAAAAAGAGGTACGGATGAAGATGGTAAAAGGGATGCTACTGTGGATAAGAAGAAGGAAGAAATTGTAGGTAAGGAAGCGGTTGGAAGTAAAATTGAATCCGTAAAATAAAATTATGCTCGTAGATTTTTTAATAAAAATAACAGGAAAAATTAAAAAGATCGGTACATTTTTTAAGGAACTGTGGGGGGATTTACTTGATTTATTTAGATTCGGGGTATTAATAGGATTATATGTTATAGCGCAGATAGTATTTAAGGTAGTAAGGATGAGGATAATGCCCAGATCTCTATCATCCTTTATTGCTAAAAGGTTTTCAGTTTTTTATTCGAGAACAACAGCTATTTTTGAAAGAAATGAACCTTTTACCATTTCAAGGATAGACCTGATAGAGGTTGCTTTGAGGAATATGTCGGCCAAAAAAGCCAGAACATTTATTACTGTTGGTGGTATGTCGTTAGGTATAGCAGCTATTGTATTTTTAGTTTCCGTAGGATACGGACTTCAAAACTTAGTTATATCTAGAGTTGCAAGGTTAGATGAGTTAAAGCAGGCAGATATAGATAAAAACCCGGGCAGCAAGGTAAGTATGGACGATAAAACTGTAGCTGATATTAAACAGGTACCGGGAGTTAAGGAGGTGCTTCCATTGATTTCAGTTGTGGGGAGGGTTGAATTTAATAATTCAATTACAGATGTAGCAGTATATGGGGTTACTTCCGATTATCTAAAAAACTCTGCAATCAAACCTATTGTAGGTTCCATATTTGAGAGTAATGAATTGGCGGTGGTTTTGGATTCTGAGAAGGGTAAAGTAGCTGGATTAAAGACTGAGAGATTGATTCCTGAAATGGGGAAAGAAATATCAAAGGTGGATTATACAATTAATCCCGGGGAATGGATAAGGGTAAGGGAGGGTCCTTCAACAAATGCAAAGATATTAGGATATACAAGGAGAGTAGAGGGTATACAACAGGGTGTGCAGGTTTGGGGATCTGAGTACGAATCTTCAGGTGATGAAGGAAATGCCGGAAAAGATTTAGATGGTAATTATTACGGAAGATGGATCAAAACAGACGTTTTTTTATGGCAGCAGGGGGATTGTGAGAAGGATGATTCTGATTGTGAAGGAGGTAAGTATAAAGTAATGAGAAATAGTGAAGGGAGACAAATACAGGAGGTTGGTTATTTCGCTGAATTTAATGCAAGTATTCATAGTACTATTGAAGAGTTTAAATCAGGACAGGTACTTGGTGATTCCACATCTACATTAACTGAGGAGTTGGTTTTAGCTGAAACTACTACTGTTGATTCTACACAAACTTCATCTTCAGGCATGACCATTAAAGTTACTGATGACCCAAATTTTATAGAAATATTAGAGGAAAATATATCGGTAGATACTCAGAAGGTTACAAGAGTAGATTTAAGTAATTCTGCTAAAAAATTAGCTGTAGTAAATAAAGCATTTTTGCAGATACTAGGTATTAGAGAACAGGAAGCAGTAGATAAGGAATTCAATATATCGTTTATAGTTACAAGTGATCTTTTGAAGAATTCTACAGAGAAAGTGGAATCAAACTTATCTTCTTATAAAATTGTAGGTGTCACTCCTGACGATAAAGTACCGATGATGTACGTTCCATTTATTGACTTAAGATCACTGGGAGTAGGAAATTATTCTCAGATTAGGATGATAGCTAAGGATCAAACAGTTCTTCCGAAAACAAGATTGCAGATAGAATCCATGGGTTTTGTTACTAGATCAGTTGCGGATACAGTTAATCAGATAAATAGTTTTTTTAATACAGTTCGTTTGGTTTTAGGAGCAATGGGTGTTGTAGCTTTAGTAGTTGCTTCGTTAGGTATGTTTAACACACTTACGGTATCTTTATTGGAGAGAACAAGAGAAGTGGGTTTAATGAGGGCAATGGGTATGAAAAGTTCTGAGGTTCAAGAACTATTCCTTAGTGAATCTATAATTATGGGTGTGTTTGGAGGATGCATCGGTTTGGTACTAGGTTTTGTTGCAGGAAAATTTCTTGGTTTTATTTTATCAATATTTTCTGTAGCTAAAGGTGTGGGTTATATCGATATAACAAAAATACCGGGGACATTTGTATTGCTTATAATAATATTATCTGTCACAGTTGGCTTTATAACAGGCATATATCCTGCAACTCGTGCAAAGAAGATATCAGCGCTTAATGCTTTAAGATACGAATGAGAATGGTGTTTGATTAGCTTATCTATATGTTGTACTATTCCCTGTACAATAAAATATTACCCTTTAATATGTTTATTTATTTTTGGAGGTTTTTGTGAATAAAACAGACTACACCAAATATTTAATAATCTGTCTTTTGATAGGTGGTTTCTTCTATGTATTTTCAATGAATAAAAAAGTAAATACTTTAGAGAAGACGGTAACTGATATGAAAAATACAGTAGTTGATGACAGCACTACAAAGAAGGATGATAATCAAGATAATAAGGAAGGTAAAACAACTGCTGATATAGAAGCAATCAAGGATGCATTTAATAAAGCATATATTAAATTTGGGAGTGCTGATAACAAGTTAGTTGCCCTAGAAATATCCGATCCGAGCTGTCCTTACTGTAATATTGCAGGGGGTAAGAATAATGAATTGAATATAAAATCAGGCGCATTTAAGTTAGTAGAAGATGGGGGTACTTATATAGCTCCTGCAGTTGAACTAAAAAAACTTTTAGATCAGGGGAAAATTTCTTTTGCTTTAATATACATGAATGGACATAATGCGGGAGAGATGGGTATGAAGGCATTATATTGTGCATATGATGCAGGTAAATTTTGGGAAGCTAATGATCTGTTAATGAGTGCTGAGGGGTATACATTAATAAATGAGAAAGTGAGAAATAGTAAGGAGGCATCCGGGGAACTATCTAAGTTTCTAAGCAGTGCTGTTGATGAAAATACTATGAAAGAATGTTTAGACAGCGGTAAATTTGATCAGAGATTAATAGACGATCAGAAATTAGCAGTATCCTTGGGAGTAAGAGGCACACCATCCTTTTTTATTAATGATATTAATTACGGCGGTGCTTACAATTATGCAGATATGCAAAGTACAGTAGATAAAATATTAAGTAATTAACAAAGATTGTATTTTGAAGTAAAGGGGGAAGTTAATTCTTCCCCCTTTTCGGTTGTAGTAAAATAATTTATATGAGAAAAAAATTCACCATACTTCATTCAAACGATATGCATGGAGATTTCTTTGCTGAAGATACGGAGGAAAGAGGTAAATTAATTGGAGGATTATCATTATTATCCGGATATATAAATAAGGTAAGAAAAGAAGAAAAGAATGTCCTATATGTTATAGCAGGAGATATGCTCCAAGGATCAATCATAGATAGTGAGTATAAAGGCATTTCTACTATAGAAATAATGAATTATTTAGCTCCCGATGTAGTAACACTCGGTAATCATGAATTTGACTACGGACTTCCCCATCTGTTGTTTTTAGAAAGAGTAGCTAATTTTCCTATAGTTAACGCTAATTTATATATAAAGAAATACAATAAAAGACTAATGAAACCGCATATAACTATCAGGAAAGATGATTTTGATATCCTTTTTACAGGAATAGTAACTGAGAAAGTTATGGATTCTTTGAAAACAGATCCTTTAATAGGCAGTTTTATAAATCTGGAAGAAGCGAGCAAAGAGGTAGGAAGAATATGCAATGCTTATAAAAATGATGATATTGATTTAACTATTCTGCTTACCCATATTGGTTTTGAATCCGATAAAGAATTAGCTGCACTTCTTAATCCGGATTGGGGAGTAGATATGATTATCGGGGGGCATTCGCATACAATATTAGATAAACCTGAGAAGGTAAATAATATATTAATATCCCAAGCCGGTGTGGGTACCAATCAGATAGGTAGATATGACATTTGGGTGGAGGATGAAACAAACAGTATTGTTGATTATGAATGGAAGTTAATTGAAATTACAGACGGTGTTGCAGAACCGGATAATGGTATAAAGGAATTTATTGATTCTTTTAAAGATATTGTGGATAGGAAATACAGTACAATACTTTGCAAGTTTACCGAGGAGTTAACCCACCCCCAAAGAATTGTTGAAACATCCTTGGGAAATCTTTTTGCCGATGCATTAGCTGAGATGTCTCAATGTGATGTTGCTTTTGTCGGCAGCGGATCCATCAGAGGACAAAAACTAGGTCCTCTAGTTACTCTAAAAGATTTTGTTACCATATTTCCTTATGACGATTCTTACACACGATTTAAAATAACAGGATCAAAACTCAGAAAGATATTCGAACATATTATGAGAACAGAGAATAGAAATGGGGAAGGGGAGAATTATCAGGTTAGTGCTAATATTTCCGCTACTTATAGCGATGGGGGTTACGGATTGGTTTCATTGAAATGTGAGGGGGAAGAAGTTAGACCGGATGAATTTTATACCATTTCTATACAGGGATACCATCTAAATAATTGTTCTGATTATCTGAATATTTCAATAGATGAACTTAAAGAATTAGGGGGATGGAAGGTAGTATCGACATCAGTACGAGAAATTCTTGAAGAGTGGTTAAGAAATAATCAGAACGTTAGTAGGAAGATAGAGGGTAGATTAAACTATATTTAGTTGATACTTATGGTTTGAATTGGAATCCCCTTCCTCTGTGAGTGAATATATGTTTTGGATTTGACTTCTCATTATCAATTTTTTCTCTTAATCTTGATATAAGTTGATCTATTGCTTCATCGCTTACCCCTTCTTTTGTGGAAGCTTCCCAAACAGCTTCAGCTAAAGAATCTCTATTGATTATCTGATATGCATTTTCATAAAAATACTTCAGCAGTTTATATTCATTTGCTGTAAGATTATTATCTATTCTTATATTTTCTTTATATATTTCTCCTGTTTTTTCATCAAGAAAGAGTGATTTGTTATTATAATCACTTACAGATAGAAGGTAATCTGAGAATAGAGAACTAAATATAGACCCTTTGTTATCCAAAATACCCATTATTTTTAATTTATTTATTTTAGCTTCATCCGATGTAGTAATATCAAAATTACTAATTATTCTCATAAGTGTATCTTTATGAGATTCATTCAGGTGTTTATATATTCTTTCACATTGGTATTTAATACTTGGATCATTTGAGATTTTTATTAACGTATTTTCATTTATATCTTCTTTGTTCTCGTTATGTAGCAATACCATGAATGTTTTTAACATTCTCATATGTCCTCCGGTTAGTCTATATATTTCAGAAGCATATTTATCATTTATATTTAAACCAAAAGTTTCTGCAGTATTATTTATATAATTAATTGATTCTTCTTTGCCCAATGGTTTTAAATAGTACGTAAATAGATTAACCAATGTATAAAACTGATCCATTTCTTCGATTGTTCTTAAGTCTGTTATCTCCCTATCTATTCCTAGAATAAATGTAACTTTCCTTTTACTATTTTTTACAACAGCTCTTATAGCGTCAAATATATCTATAGGAAATAGTGAACATACTTTTTCAAATCTATCAATTAGAAAAACAACTTGTTTACTATCCACAGAGATATTAAGAAAGTATTCCATAATATCCCTATATGTCTCAAATTTGGATGAAGCATTATTATCTGAGTAAGTCAGTTCATTCTTAGTACATTCATACAGGTAATTAAAAAAATCATCAACGGAATATTTATGAAGCATATTTAAATCTGTAAAGACAGTTATAACATTATCTGTATGTAATTTTTCTTTCAGCATCTTTAAGAATGAAGAACATCCGAATCCGGGTAAAGATACAACCAAGACAGTCTGATTTAACTCAACCTTATCTTTAAAATAGTCGATCTCGTTGATTCTATAAGCAAACTTAGTTTTGGGCATTAACAATAGTATATCTTTTACTTTTTTGTCAGTAAACCGTTAGGTAATTAATAGCGTTATGTCAAGTAATAAACATAATCCGGAAGTAATATTTGCTTGTTAGAAAATATATCTAACAAATAACCTAACCAAATAAAGTTAGGTAAGAGCATTATTCCTTTTAAATAGGTTGATTTGCTCTTTTTGTGCTTTTAGCAAAAGAGCTTAGGAAGAGCAAATCAACCAAGAGCAAAAAACCAATCCCGTTCCAAAGTTAGCTTCGACTGAGGATAAAACGGAGGGTTTATTTGATAGAAATATCAAAATCAAGTTAAGGAATAATTAAATAATAAATATCCTGTTGTTGGCTACAAAACCATACAGAGCGATGTGCTTATAAACACTTGTAGGTACATTGCTTCGTATGGGAGATAAACACCCAATTTTTCTATTGCCCGAGCCAAAATAAGGCAAAGGGCTAATCAGTCATAGGAGGCTGAAATGAACGCAAAAGTCTTTACAATCGAGAGCGGCTCTGTTTCGGACGGTGCGAAGGTTCAGATGTTTCGTTTGAGCGGTGGTATGGAAATTCCCGCGATTCTGATTGGTGAAAGCGGTCGTGGTCGCGAGCAAGGAGTGTTACCTGTAGGTAATGCCCCCAAGATGCCCTGCCCCAACCGTCACATCAGTTGGAAGAACGGTCCTGATTATAAGTCCGCATTCAACGGCAACGAACCTGGTACTAAACCTGAGCGTATCCCCACCTGTGAGTTGTGTGGTGAGCAGTATACCCCTTGGGAGCTTTATAGCTTCAACGATGGTGCGGTTCATGGATGGAAGTCTGTACACCCCGACCGAGGTGAAGTACTTGCCACTTTGCTTTATGCAAGCGTCGGTGAAAGCAAATCTGGTCGCCCTAAACTGGTTGGTGCCCGTGCTGCCGATACCGATGAAGTTGCTATTGTGGTTCTCCGAACCAAAATCGGCTTTCGCGGTGGAAACAGCCACACGGGTGACCGCTCAGGCGAAATGACTCCCTGCCCAAATGCTGGGAAAATCGGGCGCTATTGGGAACAATCAGATGGTACTTGTCCAGAGTGTGGTACCCGTCCAGAGTGGGTATTCTACAATGAAGAGCCTGGTTTACAGGAAGCAGCGAAAGCTGCTGACTATGACATGGAAAATGGTACATTCCGACATCCTGCAACCCAGATTCGAAAGAAAGAATGGGCACCATTTCCCGGTCAAGTTCTTGTTACAGGCACAATCGCGCAGGGTGACGCAGGACGCGCGGGTAGTGGAACGCAGATGATCGCTGTGGTGAAGAAAGGCGAAGTTTTTCGCACCAGCTATAGTGGTCGTCTTTATGGTGCCCCGTCTGCTCACTACTATATGTTCGATGGCGAAAAGATTCGCGTAGCTACCTGGGAAGAACGCCAGACCACCGACGATATGGTCTTTGAGATGTAACCAACAAGCACGGGAAAATTGGGTGACACTGTATGGTCTAAAACCTCCTGCAGTACCACCCTTTTTCATTTCTATGAACATTATTCACTTTTCAAAGAGTTTTATACATAACCAAGGTCAAATTCGGCCTTTGGGAAGTGTTATAATCCATTTTGATTCTAGCTATATCAACTGAGTTTCTCTGGTAACAGAGGATGGAAGTAACACAATCCAAAGTTTTTGGAATGTGTGAAAACAGCAGTAAGTCAGCGTACTGCACTCGAGCTAGGACGTTAAATTAATCCATGAACAAGATTAATTTAGCGGGTGTAACATAGGTTCTCGGAGTTATCCGATGTTCGATGAGGCGGATCAGTCGAACAGAAAATAACAATAATACAACCTGGGTTGCGGTACTAAAGAGTATTTCAATCCAGGTTCATTTTATTTCAAGATATAAAATTATTTTCTTTTGGAGAAAGTAACTAAACGAATCTATATCTTATTGTTTAACTTCTAACTTCGTTATATTAGCTAATTAGTATGTATTTATATACAATGGTCGGGGTGACAGGACTTGAACCTGCGACCTTTCGCACCCCATGCGAACGCGCTAGCCAACTGCGCCACACCCCGCCGTATGTGAAATATTTTACCATTGTTTTATATTTTTATGATGTTATTTATCAATACGTAAATACTAAATCCCCCATAGAATAAAAAGGTAAAAATCATCATAAGTGTTCTGAATATACCCGGTCTTAGTGGTTTTTCCAGAGTAGAGTAGTTTACCCAGTAAGTTAATCCTACATGGATAAACATAGTAAATGCATTTAATACTGCAGATATAATTACTAATTGAAGGGGTTCCTGAGAGATAAAAAGATAAATTAAAATACCAATGATAATCTGCATCCAAAGAACTGAGTAGTAAACATAGGGTATTTTCTTCTCACTAATCTTGCCTCTTGAAGCTAACGCAATGTTTTCAGAATTAATTCTACCCGTTGCATCCATTACTGATAATTGAGTAGCAAATAACATTAAACCTAAAATAACTAGAAATATGGTTCCCACAATCGAACCAACAACCTCTGAAATTATTTGACTTTCTAAAATAGCAAAATTTATCCCTTCAGGTTTAAAATTAGCCTCATAAGTAGTTGCGTAAGATAGAAGGGATAATATAAATATAGTTGATATACCTATAACCCAGAATAATGAGAAATGTTCAATGTTAATATTTTTCCACCATTTCTTAAACTTGGATATATTCTCCGGATTTATTTCAAATTTATTGCCACACAGGGTAATATCTTCTTTCTTTGAAGAGAACAAACCGCTAATTTTATCTGTGTAAACACCCATACCATATCCTTTTTCCCTTATATATGAAGATTGAGCTAGATTAAGATTGCCACCGGCCCCCGTGTAGGTTAAAGCAGCCAAAAAAGAAAATAACGACATTCCTGGAGGTATAAATCTATAACCGTCTCCTATTCCTCTAAGACCGTTTATTAATGCATTTACATCGTTTTTATCAATAATAAATAATGCAATTAATATTATGAGAGGTATTCCAATTGTAATTAGAATCTTTTGAGTAGTTTCAACTGTTTTATATAATACGGGCCCCAATGATAGTATCAATCCTATGAGTAATAATATGCCAATGGTTAATATCTTAGTATTTTGTATACCAAAAGATGTTGATATGAATGTGGAAGAAGATGCTGCCAGTCCCGGCCACATCCAGGGTATGAACGTAGAAAATATGAACCAGTAGGGTAATATTTTAGATTTTCTGGCAAACCCCACAAATATACTTTCCCCCCTTGCTAATGAATATCTTTCTATTTCCATATTCATAAAAAATTGAAGAGTTAGTCCTACTAATACTCCCCAGATTAATCCGAATCCCCAGTTAGATACCAGATAAGGCCAGAGAATTACTTCACCGCTTCCTAATCCCATACTAAGAAGAATAAAACTAGGTCCGATTAATTTTCTCAAAGAAGGTGACTGAGGTAATTCACGTATACCAAAGGGTAGTATCTTCATATTTATAATGTTATCACAGGATAGAATTTGAAATATCTATGATGAAGTATAGTTTAGTTATTCTTAGAGAAACTAAGATAATAGATGTTCCTTTCCCTTATATTGTGTTTATTACGCAGATATAATAACTTCTTCATCCATGTAGTATTTATACTATTCTCATTGTTATTAAATTCCTCACATCTATTAATATTTAATCCCAATGATTTATACCTGGGTATTAATATATTATTTATATATTCTAAACTCATATCGTTTAAACCAAGTCTTCTCGTTTCATTTTTTTCCAGAAAAGACGAATATCCGAATATTATTTCCAGAACAGCTCCTACTTTCATTAATTCAATTATTTTATTAATTTTTCCATCTATAGGTTTGGATATAGATTCCAGAAGAGTGCCCCAAGGAAGATTAATTACTATCTTATCCGCTGTATTTTTTAGTTCAGGGGGAAGAGATTCAATAGAACCAACTGCCAGTATAGCATTATTTATTTTCTTTCTTTGTATATCTCTGGAAGATACTTTTAGTTGTTTTTCCGAAGGGTCTATCCCTATATATAGTGTATTTTTGTTACTCTGTGCATTCTTTAATACGTATTTTCCATCCCCTGTTCCCAGATCTATTACTACACTGGTGTATTTATCTATATAGGAAGAGAGTGTATTTCTATCTATTTCTATTGTTTTATTTCCTTTTAGTATAATCATATATGGTTTGTTTTTTCTTTGGCTTATGATAGTATAAATTCCTGGCAAAGGAAAATTATGAGTGTAGAAATAGTAAAAAAGAGATTAAAAATAATATCTGATCTTGAAGGCGAAATAAATAAAATTAGGAATGTATTCCAAGAATCACTTGAGGATAATTCTGATTACCAGAAAGTACAGGAAGAAGAGCAGAAATTTAAAGAACAGACTAAAGAGAGAAAGCAAAGGGTTAAATCAATGCCTAATATCATGGCAATAGATACGGAACTTAAAGATCTTAGGAAACAATTAAAAGAAAATAAGGAAATATTGGCTATTGAATTAGCTGATTACTATAGAGACAGCGGATCTCTTGAGATTGTTGATGTTGATGGTGTAAAGAAAAGGATTGTATTTTCCGTAAAGTTGATCAGTAATCAAAAGGATTGATATTTAAGTATCAAATTGTTTATTATTAACATATGAGTATCAGAAAAAAGAAAAGAGACTGTCAGTATAAAAAGAAAATAAAGAGAACAAGAAAAAAAATGAAAAGGATTAGTTAATCTATTTCTTACTGTCTCCACCAAACCTTCTCTCTCTTTGTGAAAAATCTTCTACTGCTTTTTTTAGTTCTTCGGGAGAAAAATCGGGGAAGTGTGTTTTGGTAAAGAAGAGTTCGGCATAAGCACATTGCCAGGACATAAACCCGCTTAATCTAACTTCTCCCCCCGTTCTAATAATTAGATCTATTTTAGGAAGCTTTGCTGTATCAAGGTTCTTTTCGATATTTTCTTCGTTTATCTCAATACCGCTATCTTTAAGATGATTAATTGTTCTTACCAGTTCGTCGTGTCCGCCATAATCTATTGCTAAACACACAGTGAAATCATCAAAGTTTTTTGTTTGCTCTTCTAGATTAATTATACTGTCCCTTAACTTACCGGGTATTCTATCCTTTCTGCCTATGTGAACAAATCTGCTTTTTTCTTCTAAGAATTTATTCCTGTAATCCTGTACAGTATCTCCCATTAATTCAAAAAGGTATTTTACCTCTTCCTTAGATCTTTTCCAGTTTTCGGTTGAAAACACCCATGCTGATATGCATTTAATACCCATCTCTTTAGCAGTTTTAACTAGCTTATTTATATTTTCTGCACCTGCTTTATGTCCGCTAATGCCGGGAAGCCCTCTTTCCTTAGCCCATCTTCTATTTCCATCCACTATTAGTGCAATATGTTTAGGGAGTACATTTTTATCAATATCGGAATAATCACTCATTGTTATCTTTCTAAGCAGGGGAATTTATTACTCATTGGCAAGTCTTAACTCTGTCCTATTTTTCTGTATTTCCTCGGAGTTTTTTTTATCAAAGACTCCCCTATCTATCATGATAATAAATACTGCTGCCAAAATAATAAGAAAACCGGAAGCTATCAAGGCAGATATTTTCTTATGGTTTTGATCCATATAGGAATTATAAACTAATAATTGTTTATAGCAAAATCTTTAGCGGATATAAATCTAGGTTGAGGCAAATCCTTATAGTTATTATTAGGTATATATGTGATATTCCCTTTATCTTCAACCAGATAGTAAGCCATTCCTTTGTATTTAATAATCGGGGCATAGTCATCCGGTGTATGACCGCCTTTCCAATTATCAAGAACGATTAAAGGGCTTTTGCCTACATTAGACCATGAGTGAGCCCAATGCGGTTTTATTATAATCTCATCCCCTTCTTCTGCTTCAACAAAGAAAACCTCCTTTACTCTACCTTGATCCCACTTACCATCAGAAATGAATTTCTTTTGAAGAACAAACACACCTTTTCCCTGAAGTACTTTATACGTTTCATCCGAAGCATTTTCTTGATGATAATGTCCATGTGTTTTAGTAAATTCTCCGTTAATCCTGTCCGCAGAAATAATAGTACAATTTTGCCAAGGTCCTTGAGTTATCTCCGTTGTACAAACATACATTATCGTATCTAATGATTTATCATCATCTTTATAAAGCAAAGGTTGGATAAACTCTTTAGTTCTGGTAGTTATGGAGATCATTATATTAATATTCTACGAGGTATTTTATATCAGATTTTGTTTTAACAAGCTGATACCAGTTTTCAAATTCAGTACTCATTTTTTGTGATCTAAGATCCTGCATAGCGATATTCTTGATTTCTTCCTCTGTCATATTTTCAGGGATCATACTTTTATTTTGTTCTATGAAGGCATTAATTTCTTCCTCTGTTACGTTTATTTTATCTTGCAGTAGTTTTTCTACAGTTTTTTGCATTCTGATCTGAGATTCAAAGTCTTTAATATTTATCTGCTGTGCTGCAAGTAATGCATCTAAATCCTGCCCTGAATTTTTTAATTGACTTCTGATATTTTCTATTTCTTTGTTTATTTCTTCGTCGGACGTGTTAATTTTCTGCTTCATTGCTTCCTGATAAATAAGGGTTTGCATAATCAATGATTCAAGCTCTTCTTTCCCGCCTTTACTTTCAAGAGTTTTAATAATCTTATGTCTGAATATAGGCTGTCCATTTACTGTAGCTGATATGAAAGATGACCTAAAGTAATAAATAATTCCTATCGCAACAGTAGCCAAAACTAGAATTACACCTATCTTGTTGTTTTTATCCTGATCGGGGCTATTTTTCTTTTTTAAAACAACAGAAAAAAGATCTTTTATTTTATTTAGAACCGATGCAGCAATGAGTTTTATTTTTTCCATTCTGAAAGTATAGCACAATAATAACTACAGGAAAGATATAATTTGCTATTAATAATAGACTATGTCAGTTTACTTTTATTCCAGGTCGCTTAGGCTATTTTCATCATAATCAGTTTCCGCTTCGTTAAGGTTGAGTGAATCCATCTTTTGAATT
>Ga0208040_1000313_pt1 | contig 61452 bp, 57 predicted proteins | sample AD_UKC083_MetaG_FD_184431 | JGI IMG/M metagenome (GOLD analysis project Ga0208040, IMG submission 184431) | Active sludge microbial communities of municipal wastewater-treating anaerobic digesters from USA - AD_UKC083_MetaG (SPAdes) (version 2) | ecosystem: Engineered > Bioreactor > Anaerobic >...
TTGTTCATCTGTACCTGGGCACCATCGGGAATCCCGGTTCTGTATCAGCGATGATCAGCGGGAAGATGGAGCTGCCGGTATTGAGAATGCTTCATCCGAAATGGGTCAAAGAGATGGAACACGAAGGCAAACTCATTGTTGCCGAAGACGAAAAGTAAAGTTGAACGATTTTCCGCAAGGAAACGATGTGATTTGTATTTAATTGACCGGGTGGCGCACATCTGATAGAAGGTGTGCGCCACTTTTGTTAAGTGGTGAGTACTTGATTAAGTCAGCGTTCTGTCATTTCGACCGTAGGGAGAAATCTTTTTAACAATTTTTAAGATTCCTCAGTCGCTTCGCTTCTTCGACATGACATATTGGAAAGAATGGATAGAAAGCTATACATGAAGGAATAAAAAATAATGACAATCCCCAACGAATCATCCGAAATCAAAAATATCATTGACCGCGCTCTTGAACAAAATCCTGAGAATAAGGAAATCATTAAAGCGTTTGCACCGATTATCATCAGGCAGAGACGGCTTGCCGAAAAGCCTTCGGAGCAGAAACTGGACTGCTCTGCGATCGATAAACAAAAACTCAAGGCCGGCGTGCCGGTCAGCCGTCAGATCAATTTAATATTGCCGGGCGATTCGTTGAAAGAAATCGCTCTGTCGCTGGCCGAGGCGGTGAAGGAAGGAATGCCGCAACTGACGGAAAATATCGATCTGATAGCAGGCCTGATCAAAGACGATAAAATTAAGCCGGCGGATTATTTCAAAAGCTCCCCGGATGGGGAAAGCATGGCAACCGATGTCTGGGCGAAAGATTTAAAAGTTTCTCCGTCCAATGCTTCATTTTTAATGAGCCTGGTCAGCCGCGTTATCCTGGAACAGAGAGCCAAAGAGATAACGGCCGCCATCGGTGCCTTTGAGTGGGAAAAAGGGTACTGCCCGATTTGCGGAGAATTTCCGTCCGTTGCATTAATTGAGGAAGAGGGCGGCAAACGCTTCCTGCATTGTTCCGCCTGCGGTTATTACTGGCGCTTCACGCGGATCAGCTGCCCTTACTGTGAAAAGGAAACCCGGCAGGGGATGGAATATTTCTATGTGGAAAATAAAAAGCAGGAATCCGCTTTTGTCTGTGACCAATGCAAAAAATACCTCGTAACCCTTTACCGGGCGGGCCAGGTCTTTGCACGCGACATGGATGTTTCCGCAATCAGCCTGATTCATATGGACATTATCATGCAGGGAAAAGGCTATGAACCGATGACGGCCAGTCTCTGGAATGTTCTTAGTTAATCTATTTGAAATTGCTCTGAACAGAAATTGATCTGACAACTTGCGTCACGTCTTGACCATCCGGGGGCCAATAAGTCTTAATGCGTTATACAGACCGGCTGCGCAGGTCATGGCCATTAATCCAGTGGAAAATGTTCCAGTGCATAATCCTTTTGCGACTGCACATAAGTCATGAGATAGACTAAAGCCTGATCGGTATTTCCTGCACGGGCATGCAGAAATGTTTTCCGAAAAAATCTGACAATTTCTTTTAAATATTCCTGTTTGTGTGAAGAAATATAATATTCCACACGTCTTTTTGTAGGCCACAGTTCTAAAATCATGCGTTCCATCATCGGCGCTTTAATGAGCTGAAGCGCCACAACCCCGATGCTGAATAATGCTTCATTGAACCCTTCTATATCGCGACTGGCTGCGCACTTATCCAGTTTGTCGATAACAGCATTGATTTGGATAAAAGATCTTTCATCTGCGACGGCCACAAATTTTCTTAACAACAAGGCATAAAGTTGAGCCAAGATGTCGTAGGTATATTCAATGTCGATCGGCGAGAGAAAAGTAACTCTTACACCTCTGCGCGGCATGCGTTCTATCAATCCATCCTTTTCGAGAAGGCGAAATGCTTCACGCAAAGGTATCGTGCTAACGTTCAGTTCACGGGCCATTCTCCCCTCGACAATACGTTCTCCGGGTTTAAGTTCTGCCGTAATAATCTTCTCGCTTATATATTGGACAATACGGTTTACCAAATTAATGTGTGGTCCAAATGTCAAAATTTTCTCCTTTATTAGGTTAAGTTTAGCATATATTATACATGAATTTATTAAAATTATCAATAGATTAGATGTATTTTTTATGTGTCAAAAAAGACATATTAATTGTTGATATTGTATACAATATATAATATACATTCTCTAAATTTTCATTCAAAAACATTTTCTTTGCAGTCGGAAATTTTCAGTTCTGCTGTTGAAGAAAATTATAAAAAAAGGAGATTGCCATGAAATATCCCGAAATATCTTTTGAGCCAATGTTCAGCTGGGTTAACAGGCCGAGGATTTTGTATTCCCCGGGTCTCAGATCGGAAGTAGGATTTGAAATGATGAAATTGGGAGGTAAAAAGGCCGTAATCTATACCGATAAAGGCCTGGTGGGCGCTGGCATTGCCGAAATGGTGGCGGAGAAAGTAAGAAATTCGGACCTGGAGTTGGTTGGAATTTTCGATTCGATCATTCAGGACGCGAGAATCGACATTATCAACGAGGGAGCGGCATTTTACAGGAAATGCGGAGCGGACTGCATGATTGCGGTTGGGGGCGGCTCCGTGATGGATTCTGCCAAGGCGGTCAATATCATGATCGGCGGAGGGGCTGATGACTTTCAGCCGTTGGCGGATCAGGCGGCCCTGTGGGATGATGCGAAACCACTTCCTCCTCATATAGCGTTTCCCACCACGGCCGGAACCGGCTGCGAGGTGACTTGCGCCATGGTCGTATTGGATGTCAATGCCCATGCCAAATTGCAGGTTACGCATCCCTACTGCAACGCGGACCTGGCGATGCTTGATCCTGAACTGACCGTAAAGCTGCCTGCCAAAATTACCGCATTTACCGGAATGGATGCCCTGACTCATGCCATTGAAGGAATAACTTCAACCGGAGCGGAACCTGTTGCCGATGCTCTGGGGCTGCATGCCATACGTCTCATCTTCAAGTTTCTACCCATGGCCGTCAAGAATCCGGAGGACATTACTGCCAGGGGGAACATGCTCATCGCGAGTTCTCTGGCGGGGATGTGCTTTGGCAACACTATGACCGGCGGAGTTCATGCCACGGCCCACGCTCTGGGAGCCCTCTATGGCATTCCACACGGTCTGGCCAACTCCATCATGCTTCCTTTTGTCATGGATTATAATGTGGAGACAGTAGCGGACCGATATATGATGATCGCGGATGCAATGGGGCTTGATATTTCCGGCAAGGATCCTGTGAAAGCCGCAAAGATGGCGGTTGAGGCGGTTGTGAATCTCAATAAGGAAATTGGACTAACCCAAACATTGAAGGACTTCAACGTTCCCAAGGACAAGGAAAAACTGATGCCGCTGGTTGAACTGGCAAGTGCAGACGGACAGATCAGTTATAATCCGCGCTATCTGGAAGAAGAGGATATTATAGAGCTTTACATGAAAGCAATATAACCGAATAAAAAGGAGGGTATTATGGAATTTTGGAAAGACACACAGGAAGTCACTACAGCGATTACAAAGATGTGGGAAGAAGTTGGAAAAGATGCAGAACTCAGGCCGCTGGCTGCCAAGTTGAATCAGCTGATCGTCTTTGATTATACACAGGAAGGACCCGGCTGCGCGGTATGGGTGGACTGCCGCAACAACGAATATAAGGTTGGCACCGGCATTCCCGAAGGAAGCCCCGATCTGACGATGAGCCTTTCCGCCGATGACGCTCACCGCTCCTGGTCGAACAAGCTCAACCCTGTCATGGCCATTACGCTCAAGAAGATACGGATAAAGGGTTCTGCAACCGGACTGCTCAAGCTGGTTCCTAAACTTAAAAAAGTGGCTATTATTTACAATAAAGCGCTCACCGATTTGGGCATGGCCGACAAGATAATGAAATAGGCCTGCTGAAGAACGCCTGGTAAGAATCCATACCGGCCGTATCTAAGGTCGTGCTTCAAGAACAAGAAATAAGGAGGAAGTTTCATTGAAAAAAGTAACGTTTAAAGTAAATTCCATTCTCAACGAATTTGTCGTTGACGAAAAAATGGTTCTTCTCGACTTGCTTCGGAAAGACCTGCGCCTGACCGGAACGAAACAATCCTGTGATCGTAAGGGACAGTGCGGCGCCTGTACTGTCATTATTGACGGGAAAACCGCACTGTCTTGTTTGAAAAAAGTAGTCGAACTGGAAGGTGCCGATGTCATTACCGTTGAGGGATTGGGAACACCGGATAATCCTCATCTGATACAGGAAGCCTTTGTGCTGGCCGGCGGCATCCAGTGCGGTTTCTGTACACCGGGAATGATTATGACGGCCAAAGCGCTGCTTGATGTCAATAAGGATCCGAGTGTGGATGACATCAAAAAAGCATTTCGCCGCAATCTGTGCCGGTGCACGGGCTACAAAAGCATCATCGAATCCGTTCAGCTTGCAGGGCGTTTCCTGAGAGGCGAGACCACACCCGATAAAGTGCGGCCCGCCGTTTCTGCAAAAAAGATCGGCGTTTCACACCCCCGGCCGTGGTCCATGATGAAGGCGTGCGGTGCCGTCAGATACAGTGACGATATCGTTGTCCCCGGAGCGCTGGAAGCCGCTGCGGTCAGGAGTCCGCACCACAATGCGAGAATTATATCCATTGACTCTTCGGAAGCCGAACAAATGCCCGGCGTCATTGGCGTCATGACGGCTGCGGATATTCAGGGATCGAACAGTGTTGCCATCATTACTCCGGATGAGCCCATCCTGTGCGCCGAATTTGCAACCGTCATGGGATCACCGGTTGCTGCCGTTGTCGCCCAGACCAGGGAACAGGCCCGGGCCGCCGCGGCCGCCGTGCGCGTGGAATATGAAGTGCTTCCCCGAATTGCCACCGCCGCCGAAGCTCTTGCGCCGGGAGCGCCGAAGGTCAATCCGGATCCGGATTATCCCAATGAGGTTTATACGGTCGCGCAGATTAAAGGGGATGCCGACGCAGCCATTGCTTCTTCGAAACACGTTGTAAAAGAGAAATTTTCCACGCAACTGGTCCATCAGGCCTGTCTCGAGCCCGAAGCGGCCGTTGCCTATATGGATGGCGAAGGCGAGGACGCGCAGCTGGTGGTTATTGGCCGCTCCATTTCCATTCATATGCACGCCGGCGTCATTTCCACCGCTCTCGGCTGGGACAATGTGCGTTACATCGAGGCTTTTGCCGGCGGTCAGTTTGGAATCAAGATGGACATTACGACCGAAGCCATTGCCGCCGCGGCCGCTCTTCATTTCAAACGGCCGGTAAAGTATGTTGCAACCCTCGAAGAATCTCTGATGATGACCACGAAGAGACATCCGTACAGCATGGATGTGCAGTTGGGAGCCGATGAAAACGGACGCATTACGGCCTACACCAACGACTTTACTGTTGAAAACGGAGCCCATACATCGATTGGTATCGTTATTATGGATCGCAGTATCGAAATGCTGAGTGGCGCTTATCATCTGCCGACTGTACAGGCCAACGGAAAACTTGTTTATACCAACGACGCATGGGGAGGAGCCGCCCGTGGCGCAGGTCCACCCCAGGTTAATTTTGCCCTGGAATCGGCCATCGACATGATGGCTGCGAAGTTGAAGATCGACCCCTGGGAATTCCGTATGAAAAATTCCCTTCACCCCGGCGAGTCTACAGGCTCGGGGCATGTCGTCGATGAATGGGCTTTCCTCGGTTGTCTGGAGAAAATCAAGCCTTTATATGATACCGCATGTCAAAACGCCAAAGGCCATAAGAAAGGCGATACCGTCAGAGGCGTAGGATTGGCGGGTTCCAGCTTTGGTGTGGGGTCGGCCGGTGATGTATCCTATGTCGCTGTCGAACTGAATCCGGATGACGGCATAACAGTCTACGGATCGGTTGCCGAACCGGGCGAAGGCAATGACGCGATGTTGAGTCAAATTGCCGCGCATTGTATGGGAATCCCTCTGAAAAAAGTCAGACTGCAGACCCGTGACACCGAACTTGCGCCTGATTCCGGGGTATCTGCGTCATCACGTCAGACCTATATGTCCGGCGGCGCTCTCGTCAAGGCAGTTGATGAACTCAAGGCTGCCATGAAGGAAGTCGGCGCAAAAACGTATGCAGAGCTGGTGGCGGCCGGTAAACCCACCAGGTATATGGGAAGAAATATTCTTGACGAGGTGGAAGGTCTTAACAAGGAAACCGGTCAGGGTCAGGCATGGGCCTCCTTCATCCACGGAGCCCAGATGGCTGAAGTAGAAGTCAATACCAAAACCGGTGAAGTTAAGATTCTGAAAATGACGACCGTGGTTGATCCCGGAACCATCATCAATCCGCAGGCCGTCATCGGTCAGGTTGAAGGCGGTGCGGACATGGGTGCGGGCTATGCGCTCAGAGAGCATTTTATTCTTGGTAAATCGAAGGACTGGATTAGCTATAAATTCCCCACGATCGGAATGTCCTTCGACCAGGAAACGGTTCTGCTTGAGTCGCCAAGAATCAAAGGACCTTTGGGAGCCACCGGCATAGGTGAATTTACATTAATGGCTACGCATCCGGCAATTGCCAACGCGGTTTATAACGCCATCGGCGTGCGCATTTGCGATTTGCCCATTACGCCGGACAAGGTATTGGCGGCGTTGGGAAAGAATAAATAACCCGTCTGGCAGAATTCGTTGATGAATGCACCTGAAGGGAAAACGATTAAAGCGCCGTATACGCGAAATATCGGCGGTGTAAATATCCTGTTCAATGGGGAGGGATTTTTTATAAATCCCTCCCAGTGGACGGATGACGTGTTTGAAGTTCTGGCCCATGAAGCTGGAGTGGCCGAGATCAGCGACGAGCAGAGAATGGCCGTTCACTTCATCAGAAAATTTTACGATGAACAAGGCAAAGCCCCCCTGAATCACCACCTGAAAGTCGGAACCAATATGAGCATAGCCCAACTCGAAGTCTTGTTTCCGGGCGGTATCAAGTATGGACTGCGCCGTCTGGGCGGTTTGCCTGATCCCAAGGGTTGCAGGAAGGCTGTAGGATGGAACGTCAAGAGAGACTGATCTACCTGGATAACGCCGCCACTGTTTTCCCGAAACCGGCCCGTGTCCTCAACAAAATGATGGAAACCTACCAATCGTTCGGTGTTTCTCCCGGACGCGGCGGTTATGATTTAGCCGTTGAGGCCTCTGATCTTGTCATGGATGTGAGGGAACATCTCTGCGGGTTTTTCGGGAGTGATGACTCCGAACGGGTAATATTCGCAGCGAATGCGTCGGACGCGCTCAATCTGATTATCCAGGGCATGATTGAGCCGGGTTGTCATGTGGTGAGTTCTCAGCTGGAACATAACTCCGTGCTCAGGCAGCTACATCACTTCCAAAAGGCAGGAATCATTTCCTATGATCTGGTAGGGTTCGACGGTCAGGGATGCATCAATCCGGATGACATCGCCAGAACGATAAAGCCCACGACGAAAATGGTGATCATCAACCATGCCTCCAATGTCATCGGAACCATTCAGGACGCGCAGTCTATCGGCAATGTCTGCAGGGAATATGGCGTACCCCTCATTCTTGATGTTGCCCAAAGCGCGGGACTTGTGCCGATTGACATGCATCAATGGGGTGTCAGCGCCCTGGCTTTCACGGGGCACAAATCGCTTCTGGGACCGCACGGCATCGGGGGGGCGGTAATCGCAAAAGATATCGATATCAGGATAACCCGTTTTGGAGGAACCGGGGTGGATTCCGAAAGTCTGGAACACACGCCGACATATCCCCATCGTCTGGAAACAGGAACGCTGAATTTTCTGGGTGTCGTTGGTCTGGGTGAAGGCCTTGCATGTGTGGAAGAAGCCGGCATCGATGCCGTAAGAAATAAGGAAGTTGCACTGGCGCAGAGATTGGAGAAGGGTTTATCCGAAATTCCCGCTGTTCAGATACACGGACCTTCCACATGGAAAAACAGACTGGCCATTTTGATGATATCCATTCCCAATATGGTGCCGGAGGATGTTGGCGCCATACTGGACGGTGATTACGGAATAGCGGTTCGGACAGGCTTGCACTGCGCACCGCTGGCGCATGAAGGGCTGAAAACATTCCCGCGCGGAGGAGTCCGCTTCAGCATAGGCCCCTCCAATACAAGTGAAGATATTGATGCTGCCGTTTCGGCTATGAACGAAATCGGCAGGAATAAATAAAGATCGGAAAGATATTCCTATTCGAACAGATTGAAAGAAACGATTTGCCATGAATGATAATCTATACCTTACAAAAACCATCTGTGAAAAACTTGCTGACAATCATTATTTAATCTTGGCAACTATCATCAGCCTGCAAGGCTCGTCTCCCCGTCATGGCGGAACCAAAATGGTTGTTGATCAACACTCAAAGAGTTACGGCACAATAGGCGGCAGCCTGCTGGAGGCAACCGTGATCAAAGAAGCAGGCGATGCCCTGTCAAAAAGAAAGTCCCGTTTATTGAGTTATGATCTGACCGGAGAAAATGCGTATTCAAAAGATATGATCTGCGGCGGCAGCACCCGGATACTGCTGGATTTTATTTCTGCCACAAAAGAGAACCTTGAATTTTTCAAGGCCATGCATGATGCCATCGCTCAGGGACGTAACATCTTCTTCCTGACCATGTTTAAAGGTCAGGATCAGGATGTAGAAGTATTGGGGCACACCCTTTACACGCTTGATGGAAATACCGTGGGCAATTATCCCTGGAAAGAAGCAGATCTGGATATGCTCAAATCGGAGGCAAAGGGCCTTACGGCAACAACGATTCTTGCCTCTGGAGACGGCAGTCTTATTATTGATCCCATCAGAAAAGTCGAAACGCTTTTTTGTTTTGGCGCGGGACATGTGGCCCTGTCCACAGCCCATATTGCGGCATTAGCAGGTTTTCGGGTTGTTGTGATAGATGATCGGGCCGAATATGCCAACACGGAGCGCTTTCCTGACGCAGACGAAATTCATGTCATTAAGGATTTCAATAATGCCATGGACGGGCTGTCCATTGATGCCGATTCCTATATCGTCATTTTCACACACGGACACGCCTATGACCGTGTTGTCCTGCAACAGGCCTTGCAGACAAACGCCTGTTATGTGGGAATGATTAGCAGCAAAAGAAAAAGAGAAATGATTTACAAGGCCCTGATGGAGCAGGGTGTATCCAACGATGCCCTCACATTTGTCCATTCCCCGATCGGTCTTAATATCGGCGGTGAAACGCCGGCTGAGATTGCCGTCAGCATTGTCGGGGAACTGATCAGCGAGCGGTACAAAAAGAAATCATGATGCCACACGCCCGTTATGCAGCCATTGTTCTGGCAGCCGGTTTTTCTTCCCGCATGGAGCAGTTTAAGCCTCTCCTGCAACCGGGCGGCCTAACAATAACCGACCGTGTTATTTCAATGTTTGATCATAACGGCATTGATGTTTTTGTCGTCGTGGGCTGGAAGAAAAAGGAACTGCTATCCGGTATTCAAAGCCGGAATGTCATTGTCGTTGAAAATCCCGATTACGAACGGGGTATGTTTACGTCGGTTTTAGCTGGTTTACGACACCTTCCGCCGGACTGTAAATCGTTTTTTATCATGCCTGTCGACATACCCCTGGTAAGGCCTGCAACCGTTCAGATTCTTCTAAAAAAAGCTGAAGAAAACCCCGGCAGAATAATCTATTCCTGTTTCGGGGGACGCAGGGGGCATCCGACGCTGATTCCTTCAAAACTCATTCAAGACATCCTGCTGTGGAAACAGGAAGGAGGTCTCAAGGCCTTTCTCAATTCTAAAAAAGAGCTTGCCTTGGAAGTGAATGTGCCCGATAGAAACATCCTCTTTGATATTGATATTCCCGAAGACTTCCGGGAAGCGGAGGAACGCCTGAAAAAAAATGATGTGCCGACAAAAGAAGAGTGTGAGATCATCATCGATGAGCTATACCCCATGCCTTCTCCCGTCCGCAAACATTGCGAAAAAGTGACAGAGGTGGCAACGGCCATCTGCAAAAAGTTGCAGCAGAGCGGACGGAGTGTCGACGTGGAAATGGTTCGCGCCGCAGCGATGATGCATGACCTGGCTAAAGGTTTGCCGAACCATGAAGAACAAGCATGCCGGATACTTCATGAACTGGGTTTCGGCAAAGTGGGTGATTTGATTTCAGATCACATGGAGTTAAAAAATGCAGACGACAAAACCTCTCTCGAAGAGAAGATCGTTTATCTTGCCGACAAATTTGTGGAAGAAGACCGTCTGATATCTTTAGAAGAACGCTATAGAACAAGTGGCCGCAGATTTATAGTAACGAATGAAATCAAAGCCAGGATATTAGAGCGCAAAGCCCGCGCCCTTATGATAAAAAAGGACCTGGAAGAAATCATCGGCCGTTATCTCGAAGAGATTATTTTTGAACCAACGGGCAATTCTCAGTAGTCTGCAACAATCATATTGACGCTGTATCCTTTACCTAGTCTTCATGAAAATATCTAAACACGTGTTTGCTTTTCTTTACCTTGATTCTTTCAACCCGTCATCTTCAACTCTTCTGACGACGGTGGAAGAGTAGCCACATCACGTGATTCCTCCAATTATTTTAGCACAGGATAAACCATCAACATTTCGTTAAATTGATGGAATGTTTATGGTTTTGTCTGTTTCATCTTATGTGGCAAATGGCATAAGTCATAATTGACAGAATTGACAAGTATAAAGGTTGCTTTTATAAAAACTCCGCTAAGAAAAATTACCATTATGGATTGGAGAAAAATATGGACAAGAAGGTACCCTTAAAAATAGACGGAAAAGAGGTTGAAGCAACTGCCGGTCAGACCGTTCTGGAATGCGCCCGTGATAACGGAATTTTCATTCCCACTCTTTGCCATTACGCCAAAACAACCAATGTCGGCGCCTGCCGCGTGTGTGTGGTGGAGCAGGAAGGCGCCCGCTCGCTTGTGGCCGCCTGCTGCATGCCGGTCAGCCCGAATATGGTTATTCGCACGGATACACCGGCCGTGCGAAACGCTCAGAAAATGATCATCGAACTGCTCTGGTCGTCCGGCGATCATAACTGCCTGATGTGCGAACAGAACGGCCAGTGCGAATTGCAGAACCTGGTTTACTGGTTGAAGATTGATCAGCCCCGCTTTGAAATCAAATCTCCCGGTTATGCGCCGGATGACAGCAATACCATGATTCAACGCGATATGAACAAATGCATCCTTTGCGGCCGCTGCGTTCGCGCGTGCAATGAAATTCAGGTCAATGAAGTTCTGGACTTTGCCAAACGCAGTTACAGAGCAAAAGTCGGTCCCGCATTCGATGACGATTACATTCATTCCACCTGCGTTTTCTGCGGCGAGTGCGCCCAGGTGTGTCCCACCGGCGCCATTACCTTCAAACAGGCCAAATTCGCCGGCCGTCCCTGGGAGTTACAGAAAGTCAAAACCACCTGCACCTATTGCGGCGTCGGGTGTCAGATGGATCTGTATGTGAAGGATAACAAAATCGTCAAGGTTATGGGCAACCGCGAATACGGCCAGCCCAATGACGGCAGCCTGTGCGTCAAGGGGCGATTCGGCATGGATTTTCTTGCCCATCCCGACCGCCTGAAAAAACCGCTCATCCGCTATAAAAAGAATGAGGATCTCAAAGAAGCGACCTGGGAGGAAGCCTTCACGTTTATTGCCGACAAACTCTCCGCGATTAAGAAAAAATACGGCGCGGACAGCATTGGCGGTCTGGCGTCGGCCCGCTGCACCAATGAAGAAAATTACCTGTTCCAGAAATTCATGCGGACGGTAATCGGGACCAACAATGTCGATCACTGCGCCCGTCTCTGACACTCCGTAACGGTGGCCGGTCTGGCCGCCACATTCGGCAGCGGTGCAATGACCAATTCGATTGACGAACTGGAATACACCGATCTGATTCTCGCCACAGGAACCAACACCACGGAAAACCATCCCGTGATCGGCATGAAAGTCAAGCGCGCGACCAAACGCGGCACGAAACTGATCGTCATCGATCCGCGGGAAATCGATCTGGTCAAATACGCCGACATCTGGCTGCGCCAGAAACCCGGCACCGATGTCGCTGTGTTCAACGGCCTGATGAATGTGATTATTAATGAAGGGCTTTACGCCAAAGACTATGTGAAAGACAGAACCGAAGGATTCGACGCGCTCAAAAAGGTTGTCGAAAAATATACGCCGGAAAAAGTCGAAAAAATTTCCGGCATTCCTGCGGAAGATTTAAAGAAAGCCGCGCGCATGTATGCCGGGGCGAAAAGCGCCAGCATCATTTATGCGATGGGCATTACCCAGCACATTACCGGCACGGACAACGTCAAGAGCACGGCCAACCTGTCCATGCTTTGCGGCAATGTCGGCATCGAAGGCGGCGGCGTCAATCCGCTGCGCGGTCAGAACAACGTTCAGGGCGCCTGCGATATGGGCGGTCTGCCCAATGTCTATCCCGCTTACCAGCAGGTGGCCAACGAGGATGTCCGCAAGAAATTTGAAGCGGCCTGGAACGCCAAGCTTTCTCCGAAACCGGGATTGACCATCATGGAAATGATGGAAGCGGCGGGCAAAGGCATGATTAAAGCGATTTACATCATGGGCGAAAATCCGCTGCTTTCCGATCCGGATTTGCAGCACGTGAAAAAAGAGCTCAAAAAACTTGATCTGCTGATCACTCAGGATCTGTTCCTGACCGAAACCGCTCAACTGGCCGATGTCGTTTTACCGGTAGCCGCTTTTGCCGAAAAAGATGGAACCTTCACCAACACCGAACGCCGTGTTCAGCGCGTTCGCAAAGCGATTGACGCTCCGGGCGAAGCCAAAGCCGACTGGGACGTCATCTGCAGCATCGCCAACAAGATGGGTTATGAGATGAAGTACTCATCTGCCAAAGACATTTTTGAAGAAGTCAGAAAAGTTACGCCCAGCTATGCGGGCATCACGTATGAGCGCCTGGAAAAAGGCGGCATTCAGTGGCCGTGTCCCACACCGGAACATCAGGGAACCAAATTCCTGCACAAAGACAAGTTCTCCCGCGGTCTGGGATTGTTCACCGCGCTGGAATACATTGCGCCCGACGAACTTCCGGATAAAGATTATCCGTTCCTGCTTTCCACGGGACGCGTGCTGTATCATTACCATACCGGCACAATGACCACCCGCACCAAAGGTCTTATCGAGCGTTATCCCGAAAGCCTGGTGGAAATCAATCCGGTGGATGCCGATAAACTGAAAATTGTCAATGGGCAGAAAGTCAAGGTGACCTCGAGACGCGGCGCCGTTGAAGCCAAGGCAACCATTACCCAAAAGAGCGCTCCCGGTTCAATCTTTATGAACTTCCATTTTACGGAAGCGGCCGTTAACATGCTGACCAATCCGGCGCTGGACCCGATCGGAAAAATTCCGGAATACAAGGTCTGCGCGGTGAAACTGGAAGCTGCTTAGCTTTTAAATAATTAACAAAAGAAAAATAAAAGAAATGCCCCTGAAGAGGGGCATTTCTTTTTGTTCCACTACGGTCATTCCCTAGAAGAGTCTGTGTTATAATTTCTTTTTTGTCATTTCAAAGCGAAGCGATAAATCCTTCATTGCTGGAGCAATCATGCTGATTGCTCCGAAATATTATGGTTCACTCGAAGGACGATTGAACCAGCGCAAAAACCGCTAATAGGAGTCAAGAGTAGACCGGACCCCTTTACTGCTTTACAAATTTGGCGCCGTTGGCAAATATCTCCAGCTCATTAATGTTATCCAGCTTCAATGGCAGATAGCCTTTATCGACCCAGGGAATTTTCTTGTCCGATGGAGAAAAGCGTATTTCCACAACGCGGCCGTCTTTTATATTATAGGTGCCGATCTCATCCGCGTTATACAGTTTCGCCATACACGCGACGCCTTCCGTGGGCGGATCAATTGTCTGCTCTGATTTTGCCGTGTAATGCACCGAATTGTTCGTGATAAATGACAGTTTAAACGTATGTGTAGTCGTGCACGTTAATTCCTCACTTAGATTTTTTGTTTTCGCAGAATCAGTTTGCGTCAAAACATAGTCGCCCGACAAACTGGTAATGGCTTCGGGCGCTGCGGCAGTTTGCGGTGCAGGAGCGGCCGGGGAGTTGGGCTGGGCATCTTTTTCGGATGAGCAGGCGACGATCAAAAACAACAGCAGACACAAACACAAAATTTTCTTCATGAGCATTCCTCCTTTAATGGATCACGGCCACCGCTGACAGCGAATAACAGGCACGCCTGATCGGATGATATCAATTGGCAAGAACTTGTTTGAGCTGAAGGCAGTATAAGGAAGGCCTTTTTCTCTGTCAATAAGATAGTGAGGCAAGCTGATAATGAGACCCGACGAAAACGAATTCCGACAAGTCGGAATGAAGTTTGAGACGCAGGTCGAATTACCCCTGAACGAAGTGAATGGGGGTAGGTACCTTTTAAAATGTGAAGCGCGAAGAGTAAGCCGTAGTGACACTCGTTGAGCGCGAGAAAAACGAAGCGCGAAACGCAAGTGGAACTATCCAATAGCTTTGGCTATTGGGAACTATCCCATCCCGATTTATCGAGATTGGAAATTATCCCCAAAGCGAAGCGTAGTGGGGTAGTGAGCCAAGTTTTCTACAGAAAAAAATAGGGCGTCGTCCATGATTCCCGCTGACATGAGTCAAGAGTAGACTTGACCCCTTGCTCTACAATTCTGTTGTGATCTGAACCAGTAACTTACAATTTTTAGGGCGTCCCTCTCTAACCCTATTATTACTCATAATTTTATTTCTCACGATTGAGTGCAGAAAAGCCAAGAACACCTGTGGCAATAGCGCCAAGTAAAGCGCTTACTGTCGATTCCTGGATGATCTTCAAAAAAGCAAGTACGAAAATTACACTAGCAACCATGAATACTGCAAAGACCTTCAGAAGAATGTCTGGAGGAAGAATCATTTTTATTTCACCAGTTGTCTTCCAGTTCGTTAAGGTAAGAACGATATACATTAACGTCAGACATAAAAATGGGATTAACAAGAACAAAAGACAAAATATAAGTTGATCCATGTTTTCTCCTTTTTGAAAAAGTTAAAAGGGAGTAGTGCCGGTTTGTTTTTAAACAATTTATTAAATAGAACCGCTCCCATCATTTTTTTTATGTTTTAATGCCAAAGATACAGCGATTCTCCGTCCGCCTAACATACTATTATTGTGCTTCCTAATAGCTATTTGTGCATCATTATCTTCTTCATATGCAATAAAAGCATACCCGCGAGGTCTGCCCGTCTCATAGTTAATAGGAACGTGAATGTCGATTATACTGCCAGCCGTTTGAAATATCTCATATAGATCATCTGGATTAATCGAATAAGGAAAGTTGGTAACATATATACGTGATTTTTCATAATCTGGTTCGATACCTAAATCTGTTTCTTTTTGAATTTCTTTTCTTGCTTGGCCACGCAATTCTGGTTTTATTATATAATATCTCTTAAATTTTCTAAAAGGTATTCTTGCTCTTTTAGCCTGAACTTTTGCTCTATCAGCATTGCCATGCTTGCCAGCTAAAATACCTTTCACTTGAAGAGACTTTACTAGCTTTCTATAATCTTCAGTATCTACAATTCCAACGGTATCCCAAATATCCTGCGCCGAAAAAATATTGTTATTATATCCTAAAAGGACAACAGATTTTTCTTCTGGCGTTAAATCATCATTTTCAAACTGTTCAAGCCATAATTTTTGTTCAGTCGTATATATAGACTTATGATGCAGGGTTAACGTAAAATTATAATTATCAGTAGATAATACAGGTGGGGACAATTCATTTTTTTTAAAAAGTTCAAATATTCTTCTCATACCTTCGCCTAATTCTCGCATGAAACCCCTTTCTCTTAATGTCCTTCCTATCAACGCATTTCTCGACTCATGTGCACCTTTTAACTCCATAATTTTTTCAATACTTATAGTTGAAAGCAATGAACCAGGATTTTTAAACTCTAAACGATCCTCATAAATAAATATTTCAATACCACTACCTTCCATGCTGTAGTCTCGATGCGCTATAGTATTAATAATAGCTTCTTGACATGCTTGTTCGGGGTACATAATTTTTTTCTCAAAAATTGCGCCAGAAGATAACTTTGTTTGCACTAAAAAAGGTCTGAGTTTTTCCCATGTATCATTCATTAACGAAATTATATTCCCTTGTACTATTCCCAACTCATTAGCATTGTAATCGACACCCGATTTCAATTGTGTTCCCATTACTTTCACAAAACGGACTTGAGATCGAGGATGCCATTTAGAAATACTTTTAGCAAACAAAAGTAAAGCAGCTCTTCGAATCTTCAAGCCATTTGGTGTATATTCCGCTAAATCAAGATGTTGAAGTAATTTTTCCGGGCTAAGTCCTTTTGAAACATCATTTGCTATAAATTTAATAATATCGATGTCCAAATCATTAAGGTTTGCGTTATCAACATATTCTCTATCATATTTTCGTGATTTTTCTTCTTGCCTTGCAAGTGTTATTGCGTGAGGCGCTATTGGTACGGTTTCCATGTCCTTTCTTTGAAGACATTTACCATCAGACGTTAAATATATTGTATCTGATGATTTCAAGACTTGAAAATAAAGAATTACAAACTCTTTATAATTGACTTTATAGTGTTTAATATCTTTAAGCGGTGTACTATTATGAATATGTGTTTTATATGCATTAAGCATCATTTGATTGTCTTCATCTTTGTGCGGCACACCTGTAATAGTAGAATCGTTCTCTACGCCTATTATTACTTCACCACCATCCCCATTTGCAAAAGCAACTAGGGCTTCCGCTATATCACAACAAATATCGCTAGGTGGTCTTGGTTTTTTTTCTGAAGGAGGACCTTCAAAAGCAGATTTAAATTCTCTGAAATGACTTTCACCAATGCTAATTGCTATGTCTATACGTTCTGACATTCTTAATACTTGAGATGTAATGTCATCCATTTATGCCACCTCATGCTTGTATAATATTTTTCAGTGAAACATGCAGAACCAAAGGCGCCATCGGCGCCCGCTGCTAAAAAAGTGGGACGGAATTTTTTAACGCCTTTTTGACTCAGAAATCAAGAATTTTTTAAAAAACCGTTCTAAGTTCAACGTTCAATATTCAAAGTTAAATAAATTATGAATCATGAATAGGTTTCTTATAGTCAGCGTGTTGTAGCTACAACCTTCTTGACTCACAAGGAATCGTTTCTTATACTGCACTCCCAATAGATGAAAGGAAGTTCTTAGAAATGAAATTAACAGATACACAGATGATTGAAATTGCGCAGCACGCGTTCACGCGGATGGATGGGGCCTGGTTTTTGGCGCTGGCCAAGAAGTTCGGCATTCAAACCGCCTGGGAAATGGATGTGGAAGCCTGGAAACACTTTTCATATGTTTTCGGCAAGAACCTTCGGAAGCACTATCTTCCCAACCCCGTCTGGCCGGAGAGTTTTTTGGATGCATTTGATATTTTCAGCAGGGTTTTAAAGATCGAGGGACGGAAAGTCCACATCGAAGATGGTAAAATTATCATGCGCATTACGGATTGCGAGACACAGAAAGCCATTGCCAAGGCGGGCGTTGCCGATTGCGGTATTGTCACCGTCCAGACCTATCAGGGGATCATCGGCGGCCTGTTTGATAATAAAATTCTCGTGGATGTTGCTCACACCAAAAATTTAAATCGCGGTGATGATTGCTGTGAAGTTGTTGTTACCCGGAAATCGCCGTAAATGTCCACCGATAAACGGGTAAGAAGAAAAAGTTTAATGTTACTTCCTGCCATCTATTAAAATCAGTTCTGAAAATGTGTTGAACACATCCAACCATCAGTGATATCAATAACAAAATTGTTTCATCGCCTGGGCGTGAGGAGTTTATGAAAATTTATTTTGCCGGAGCGATTCGCGCCGGACGGCAGGATGCCGAAATCTACAAAGCAATGATTGAGGTCTTAAAGTCATTTGGCGACGTTCTGACCGAACACGTCGGCAATCCCGCTCTTTCGAAAAAAGGAAATGACGGGCCGCATGACCGGTTTATTCATGACCGCGACATGGTCTGGCTGGAATCCTGCGATTGTGTGGTGGCTGAGGTGACCACGCCTTCTCTGGGTGTGGGCTATGAACTGGGATGGGCCACGGCAATGAAAAAACCTGTCTTGTGCCTTTACCGATACCCATCGAAGAAAGTTTTGTCCGCCATGATTGCGGGCAGTCCCGGTATCCAGACGGTTGCCTATACCTCCATGGATGAAGCGCGAAGTATTTTGGAGGAATTTATGAAGAAGGCCGTTCAAAAAAAATCAACATCTTCCGGGAGAGGATAGATGGTTACATCACTGGAATTGCTGGCGCCGGCAGGCGATGCCGCTATCGGAATAGCCGCCATCGATCATGGCGCGGATGCCGTGTATATCGGCGCGCCGAAATTCAGCGCCCGGGCCGCAGCCGGTGTGCAGCTTGACGATATCGCCCGTCTGATTGAACATGCCCACTTCTATCGGGCGAAAGTTTATGTGGCGCTCAATACCATTCTCACCGATTCGGAACTGGCCGAGTCGCTGGATCTGATCAAGGCCATCGATGCGCTGGGCGCCGACGGGTTGATTATTCAGGATGTCGGTTTGCTGGAGCTGGACTTGCCGCCGATTCCGCTGATTGCCAGCACCCAGATGCACAACAGCACGCCGGAGAAGGTCCGGTTTCTGGAGGCAGTGGGATTTCAGCGGGTTATTCTGGCCCGGGAGCTTTCTCTTTCCGAGATTGCCGATATTCGCCGTCAGGCCCCGAAGATAGAACTGGAAACGTTTGTGCACGGTGCGTTGTGCGTTTCCTACAGCGGACAATGTTATATGAGTCAGGCCGTTGCGGGTCGCAGCGGCAATCGCGGTGTTTGCGCGCAGCCCTGCCGGTCCCACTACACGCTGATGGACGGTGACGGCAACACCATGGTGAAGAATAAATATCTCCTTTCGCTCAAGGATTTGAACCTGATGAGCCGGGTGCCGGATTTGATTGCCGCAGGCTCAACCTGCTTTAAAATCGAGGGACGATACAAGGGGATGGACTATGTTAAAAACGTAACGGCCGCTTACCGTCAGGTGATCGATCAGTTCATCAACGAGCACGCCGGTTACCGGCGCAGCAGTGCCGGCGCAAGTGAGCTTGCGTTCACGCCCGATGTCGGCAGAACGTTCAACCGCGGCTACAGCCAGCACTTTGTCGGCGGGAAAAGAGAAAAGATCGCCTCGATCGATACGCAAAAATCCATCGGCCAGTATCTGGGGAAAATCACTGCGGTGGGGAAAGATTATTTTCAAATAGACCGTGATGATCTGCAAAACGGAGACGGACTTTGCTTCTTTACCAGACAAAACCATCTGGACGGTGTTAGAGTGAACCGGATAGAGCGGGGGAAAATTTATCCCAACAGCATGAAAGGCCTGGAGGCCGGATTGTCTCTTTATCGCAATTTCGACACCGCGTTTGCCAAAGTGTTAAAGAAAACATCGGCCAAACGGTTTATCGCGGTGGAGATGGATTTCAGCCAGGCAGATACGTTTATCCGGCTGGCGGCAAAAGATGAAGACGGTAATCAGGTGGAAACCGTAACGAACGTTTTGTTTGAGCCGTCGCGCAATCCGGCCGGAGCAAGGGGCCAAATCGAGAAACAATTGACCAGCGCCGGCAACACGCCGTTTAGAATATCACGCCTGACCATTGAGCCCCGCGAGCCGGGCTTTCTTTCCGCAAGTATCCTCAACGGTATCCGGCGCGATGTTCTGGAAAAGCTGGCACGCGTCAGACAGGAAACCTATCGCCGCGAGGAAAGATCGTTCAAACCCAATGATGTTCCTTATCCGGAAAAACAACTCGACTTTCACGCCAATGTTTTCAATGCGGCGGCCAGGCGGTTCTATGAACGGCACGGCGCAACCGTTACCGAACCGGCCTTTGAAACGCTTTCCGATTTTACCGGAAAAACCCTCATGACCACGCGCTACTGCATCCGGTATCAGTTGGATCTGTGTCCCCGGCTGCAGCGGCCGGAGTCCTCCGTCAAAGAACCGTTGTATCTTCGGGATGCTCATCATACTTATCGTCTGGAATTCGACTGCAAGCGCTGCCGGATGTCGGTGATTCTGGAAAACTGACGGAAGCGCAGCAACCGGATGAAGGCGCGCGCGTTTTGTTATCCGTCGAGCCGGGATAAATTACGGCGCGTTAAAAATGCTGCGCCGGCGCGGATGATCAGGAATCTTTGAGGGCGTACTGAAAATACATATCTTTATCCCCCGCGGCAAGGCTCCTGATCCTTTTTGCAGATGATTTCTTCCCGAACATTTTTATGGCCTGCTGGAAGTAACCCATCACGAGGTATTCAAAATACGTATATTTGATTTCAAGCCCGGTGATCTTGATATGAGCAACGTTGTCTTCAAACTTTGCAACGGCGACGCCGCTGTCAAAATAAGTAGACCAGACCTTGGGCAGGACCGACTCGACAAATTGCTTCATGTCTTTTGTCATCAGCATAAACGACTTGTAAGGTCCCGTCGGCGACAGAACCGCTTTGGCGCCCGCCTTGCCGAAATATCCATACTGCATTTTGTCGTTGTTGAAAAATTCCATACACATTTCATCAAAACAGACGATTAATTTTTCCACCGGCATGGGAGTGATGGAGAGGATGACGGTGCTGAAGTAACTGTCCTTCTTGGTGAGTTTATCCATAAAGGCCGTCCATTTTTCCTCGCCAAACGCTGCAACCATATTCGATTTTGTTACAATGTAAGCAATGCCTTTTGCGTTCATGTCCGAAATCCTCCCCGTAGTTATTCCGTCATCAAGGCGTTCTCAACGTGTGTTGTTTTTTGCAGATGGTAGCAATCTAACATAAAATAGCCGGATTGAAAATTACAAATCTCAAAAAAATCGTTTTCATGTTCAGCGACAGGACATGTTTGCTTACGCGGCGGGAAGGCTTCGCATGCCGAAGCCTTCCTGTGGATCTGTCATGGTTTGATTTTGCTACGAGCGATAAATGATGGTGCCGACGTGCTTGCCGCTCAGGGCCTTGGTGAGGTTGCCTTTTTCCAGTCCGTTGATGATCTGAATCCTGTCAATGACCTCGCTGTTGAGCAGGATGTCCAGACACGGCCTTTCAATAATCAGATCGTCGAGGTCTTTTTTGAGCAGGTCTTTGACGCTGATTTCGGAAATGAATTTCGCCTTGCCGTTTTTCTTCGGATCATCCGTAAAAAGTCCCCGCTCGTCCTTGACGAAGATACAGCTCCGGGCGCCGATTAAATCGGCAATGACCAGTGTTCCCACATCGGTGCGGTGAACGGGGATGCGGGATTTCGCGACCGGCAGGGCAAAATAATCGTATGGCGGCATGCCGTGCATGACGGGAATGCAATTCTGGCCGAAGTAATTGTACAGTTTGGTCACTTCATCGTGGCCGATTTTAATGCCGCCCCAGGGAGCCAGCAGCGTGGAGACCAGCAAGGCGTTCTGTTCGGAAATGGAACTGCCGAACTTGGCGATAATACCTGTCGGCATGCCCAGTTCCAGACCGATGGAATAAATATGGCGGCTGCGTGTGCCGCCTCCCGTCGTCAGCAGAATTTTGTGCTTCTTCTTGTTGGCGACGACTTCCTTGACGATGGCCGGCAAGGCCTTCACCCCGCGATCACAGATGGATTGTCCGCCGATCTTGACGATGTCGACGTCGGGGAAAAGTCGTTCCTGGGGAGCGACATCAAGGGTTGCCATAAATTGCCTGCTCACCAGGCTCTCGCCCATGAGCCTGCTTTTTACATGCAGTCTGCGACCGTCTCTTTCTCTGAACAGTGCCATAAATTCAATCCTCAAGAATGTTTACTTGACTTCAATTTCTTCGTCTTTAAGCGAGCCGTCCTTCGGAGCCTTGATTAAAACCAGATCCGCGCCCACCGAAGCGGCAATTTCCTCCAACTCTTTCTTTTTCAGATGCTCGGCGTAAAAAGTTATATTGACACCGGCAACCGCCACCAGCTTGAAGCGCGGTTTCTTCTCTTTTTCGCCAACCTTCATTCTTTCGCGATAAAATATTTTCCCGGCCATAACCTTACCTCCCTATTTTTTCTTTTTGTCAGGGTTTCGTTTTTCTCCCAGACTTTCCCACAGACCCGCGCCTGCCGGTTTAACGGGCAGCACAACATCGTGCCCCCAGAGCCTGGGCCTTAACCAGCCTTTTGTTTTCACCAGGTCCTCCGGACGGGGACAACAGGCATCCCGGTCCAGAGAAATCACACGAATATTCTTTTGCAGCAACTGAGCGACCGCCACCTGATCGGGGAAATCCCTCAATCCCGCATATTCGATAAAACGTCCACTCCATCCCGAAGCGGTGAGGCCGACAGCCGCCGCAGCCCCGATCATGCCGTCGTTGGTTCCGCCGTGACCGGAAAGATGAGCCCCGCACGCCGCCTTCACGGCGTCCTTCCGGGTAACGACTCTGGCGGTGCAGGCCCTGCCGAAATCCTCTAATGTCCGCAGCGCCGGATCGCCTTCGACAACCACACAAAGGCCGGGATCGCTGCCGGGAAGCGCCATCGCTTCGATGTGTTTAATCGCCGCGCTTTTCAGAGCATCGATATAAGACGAATCCGGGCAGTCCACAACCACGCAGGCCGAACTGTTGTGCGACGTATAGGGAATGGCCGGATCCACAAGCAACTGCTGACGGACAACGCCCCAGATGGTGCATTGCGCGGGCAAAACTTTTTCAAAGCGGCGGGCGACCTTTCCCGTGCCGTAATCCGCATCCACAATATCCGTGTCATCAAATCCGATATAAACGCGCATTTTTTCCTTCATGTTAAAAAAAACATCTTAAATGATTATAGAGTCACCGTTTGGGCCTGTCAATGAATTAAAAATGTAAACATCGAAATTATCAAATGATTCGTTATAATATATACTTTGACGCAATTCGTTATTTCTTGTATATTACCTTAAGATTTGAAATGAATTAAATGAAGACCAAAGATGATTGCCAAGGAGGATTGAAATGAAAACGGACGAATATAAAAAAATAATCAAGTTTGCCGTCGCCAATGAAATTGAAGCTTACGACTTTTATAAAGGCGTCTCAGAGAAAGTAAAGGACGCAGGTTTGAAAAAAATATTTGCGGAACTGGCGGAGGAAGAGGCCGGACATCGCAAACTTCTGGAAGGTCTGGCTTCCGGCAAGGGCCAGATGCATTTTGACGAATCCAAAGATTACAAGGTGGCCGAATCAATCAATAAGCCCAAACTGAGTATGAGCATGAAACCGGTGGATGCCATCGCGCTGGCGGTTAAAAATGAACAGGAAGCCATGGAGATGTACACTGAAATGGCGGCCTGCAGCACCGACGCCGGGCAGAAAAAAATGTTCCAGTCGCTGGCGAATATGGAACAGGGCCACAAAGTCAAACTGGAAGACACCTTTACCAATATGGCGTTTCCGGAAGCCTGGTAAGTTTGATGATCTGATGTTTTTTCAGGCGGGGAGCCATTTTTCACTCCCCGCCTTTTTCATTTAAGAGGAGCGTTTCTTAATAAATATTCACGCGACAAACATTAACCCGCATATATTCATTATATGACGGTTATCACAAGCCGCGCAGGTCATTTCCGGATAAAGTTCCGCAGGTTCATTTCATGCTTCGAAAGGGTTGTCCAATGTCTCAACCGGTCTTATTCAGATCAAATTCTTTCGCTAAAAGTTTGGCATTTTCCTTTTCCTGCCGGATATAATCTCCGAGGTTTTTTTTAACCGAATCCAACTGCCCGTCTATGAAAGGCGAGATGCTGTTAAGAAAGAAATCCAGGTTTGATCTCAAACTGTCTTTTCTTCTGTATAATGTTGCATACTCCATGCGCCGCTTGCTTGGCCAGAGATTGAGAATCAAGCGTTCCAGAATAGGATTGCCAACCATTTTCATGCCGAGCGCTACAAAACCGAACATGGCGTTGTAATAGCCTTCAAAGTCTGATTTGTCTGCGCATTCTTCCATGGTTTGGAAAAAGGGCATGATCTGATTAAAATTTTCTTCCGTGACCTCCGATGATCCTTTATAAATAAGCAGGGTATAAAGAACCTGAAGAACATCGTACAAGTCGTCAATAAATTTTATTGAAAAACCGGCAACGACTGCGCCGCGACGCGGTAATAATTCAACCAGAAATTTTTCATTAAGAATGTGCAGGGCTTCCCGAACGGGACTTCGGCTCACACCCAGTTCCTGGGCAATTTTTGCCTCAAAAATACGTTCTCCGGGTTTGATTTCCATATGAATGATTTTCTCGGCAAGATATTCTGCAATTTGATATGGCAATTGATTTTCATTGTTTAATATTTTTGATAATTTATCCGCTTCCATCGTTGCTGATTCCCCACTGGTAATTTTTCAGAATAAGCATTAAAAATCTATATTATGTTTTTTTTATCACAAAAATTCCTTTTGAGATACAAATAAATCAAAAATATCATTATGTTAATAATGATATAAACAAGTTACTCATCAAATAAGGCATTAAAAAATACATATCAGCAATAAATTATTGATGTTTTGAAAATAAAAAAGTTGACAATACCGGTATCCTGCTATATGTCGATTGTCGACAATCGACAATTTATAAAAAGTTTCCGTTCAGATAAAAGCAAATTATACATAAGTTTTTTGAGTCCGTTAAGTAAAGAGGGGCCATTAATGTTCCTGAAATATCTCTCTTCAGGCTTCTTTCACGTTCATTTCCCGCTAGTGATTAGTCATTTCCGTCATTCTTTAATTAAAGAAAATATAAACAAAAATTGAAAAGGGGGGGGAGCTATGAGCAGCAGGATGTATCAGATTGCACCGCCTAAAAAGTGGTTGAAGACGCAAATTACCAGATTGTGTCTTTATTTTTTAGGCATGGGAATTGAGACGGCGTATAAAAATGTGCCGGACGTGAAAAAGGAAATGGATACCTTACCGGATCATTTTTCTTTTTGTTTTAATGTTCATAACGGACCATCAATGATGATTCTGAAGAACGGGAATACGGTCAAGTATGCCGGTGAAAAAGAAGCGTATCATGCTGATCTGGAACTGGTGCTTAAGAACATCGAATACGCCTATCTGATGATGACGGGCAGAATCAGCACGCCCGATGCTGTTTATCATAACCGTCAATTTGTCAGAGGGAACCTGGGCTACATGATGACGATGATCAGAGTGCTCAACATTTCCCAGACGCTTTTATTCCCGAACGTTCTCTTGCGGTTTTATATTAAAAAAGTTCCTCCGTTAACCATGAAGACCATGATCAACCGCACAAAAGCGTATGCCAATGCAACCATTGGATTTTTCGCATAAAACATTCTTATTGAAGGAGGACTATTGTGAATATACAGAAGAAAGATGGCTGTCCGAAATACTTTGAATTTTTCAACTCCGTGAAAATAATCTCAGGTTATAAAGCGCTGGAAAATATCTCTTCCGAGCTTGATTTGCTCGGCGCCAAAAGGCCGATTATCATTACCGATAAAGGCGTGAACAACGCGGGATTGATGGATCACGTTGTGAACAGTTTCGGCGGAACTCAGATTACGATCGGCGCGGTGTATGACGACACCCCCGTCGATTCGTCCAATGTGGCCGTCAATGAGATTGCCGGCATATACCGGCAGCAGCAATGCGATTCGATTATCGCGGTCGGCGGAGGTTCTGTTATCGATACCGCCAAGGGCGTGAATATTGTGATTTCCGAAGAAACAGACGATCTGATGAAGTTTGCCGGAAATAACCGGCTGACTAAAACGATGAGACCTTTTATTGTTGTCCCGACCACGGCGGGAACCGGTTCCGAGGTGACAATGGCTGCGGTGATCGCCAATCCCGCCCAGAATGTCAAAATGCAGTTTACGTCACCGTTGATCCTGCCGAAAGTGGCTGTTCTCGATCCGGTCATGACCATGAGCATGCCGCCGAAAATTACAGCGGCCACGGCCATGGATGCGCTGACACATGCGGTCGAGGCGTATATCGGTCCGCAAAAAAATCCGGTCAGCGATGCTTTCGCCTTTTCCGCCATCGAACTGATTAAAGAAAATATTATCAGCGCCACAAAAAACGGCGGAGACAAGGATGTCCGGTTAGCCATGGCCAATGCGTCGCTGCTTGCCGGTGTGTCCTTTTCCAACTCCATGGTCGGCATCGTTCACGCGCTGGCGCATGCGACCGGCGGACGGTGTCATGTGCCGCACGGGATTGCGAATGCGATTCTTCTTCCTCACGGTCTGGAATTCTACCTTAAGAAATCGCCGGAAACCGCCGAGCGTATCGGCAAACTGCTTCGCTTTTTCATAGAGCCTGAAGATTACGCAAAGGTTCCGGCCAGTGAAAGGAAGATCAAAACCATTGCCGCGATACGCGATATCAACGACAATCTGCACAAGCTTTGCGGTTTGCCGTTGACTCTGAGCCAGGCCGGGGTAACGAAAGACAAGCTGGAATCGATAGCCCAGGTCGCCCTGAATGACGGCGCCATGGCATTCTGTCCCGTGGAGATCAGTCACGAGGAAGCGATGGACGTATTGCAGGCGGCTTTTTAACTGATCAATGTAACCGGAAGCATTTCCATTATGAGCATAAGGGAGGGAAATTATGACTGCACAAGCTTCAAGCGCGACAAGAAATTTAACGTTAGTCGGAGAAGATCATCCTGACAAAAAAGATGTAACCGTTTGCACCAATCCGGCGACAGGTGACGTGATTGCCATGTACCCGACGCATACGATTGAAGATGTTAAAACCGCTGTGAGAAACGCCCGTCTCGCTCAGCCCGCATGGCAGGCTCTGCCTTTGAAAAAGAAGGTCGCCTATGTCAAAAAATTCGCAGAATATATTCAAAAAAACTCGGCAAAGCTCGCCGAGATCATTTCACAGGATAACGGGAAAACCATTTTCGACGCCATGTTCGCTGAAGTCGGACCCGCCACACTGGCAACATCATATTACTGCAATCACGCTGCAAAATTTTTAAAAGACAGAAAACTCGGAATGGGCAATATCATGCTGATGAACAAGCGCAGCCGCATTGTCCGGGTGCCGTACGGCGTGGTCGGCATCATCTCTCCCTGGAATTATCCCTTTGCCATTCCTTTTTCTGAAGTCGTGATGGGACTCTTGGCCGGTAATGCCGTGATTCTAAAAGCGGCTTCGGAAACGCAGGTGGTGGGACACGCGCTCAAGGAATGTGTCGAATACGCCGGTCTTCCCGAACATGTTTTCACATATATCAATATGCCCGGACGCAAGGCCGGCGACGCTTTCATTGATGCCGGCGTGGACAAATTATTCTTTACCGGCTCCGTGCCCGTCGGGAAATATCTCATGAAGAAGGCGTCCGAGCGGCTGACTCCGCTGGTTCTGGAACTGGGCGGGAATGATGCGATGATCGTTTGCGACGATGCGGATCTGTACCGGGCCGCGTGCGGCGCCGTCTGGGCCGGCATGCAGAATTCGGGTCAGTCGTGCGGCGGGGTGGAAAGAATCTACGTGGATAAAAAAGTTTATCATAAATTCCTGGCGATATTAAAGGAACGGGTCGAAGGACTGCGTGTCGGAGATGGAAAATATCTGACGTCGGATATCGGCGCGATGACCACCCGGAAACAAATGATGACGGTGCAGGAACATATTGATGACGCTCTGGCAAAAGGCGCGAAAATTTTCGCGCAATCCAAATGTCCTCAAAACTGCAAAGGCAATTTTATGCCCTGCACGGTGCTGACCGATGTAAATCATACCATGCTGACCATGAAGGATGAAACGTTCGGCCCGGTTGTCGGCGTCATGGCCGTTGATTCGATGGAGGAAGCCATAAAACTGGCTAATGATTCCAACCTCGGCCTGACCTGTTCGGTGTGGTCGAAAAACAGGAAAAAGGCGGTTCAGATCGGCCGCCGGGTCATGGCGGGCGCTGTCATGATCAATGATCATTTAATGAGCCACGGCCTTGCCGAAACGCCCTGGGGCGGATTTAAGGAAAGCGGCATTGGCCGGACGCATGGAGATATCGGTTTTGCCGAGATGACTCAGCCTCAGGTTGTCGTAAATGATTTTTTGAGCGCCGCACCGTTTGTCCGGAGACAATTCTGGTGGCAGCCCTTTGAAAAATTGCAGTACGATGGCATGAAGGGGCTCATAGACTTGTTTCATGGCAAAGGATTTTGGGAACGTTTTATTGGATTTAACAAATTGATACATGCTTTCTATAGATCATTTGTGACAAAATAATATTATCTAAAAAATCTCTAATATAATAGTTACTTACGTATTAGAGATTTTTTATTGATGACTAAGAGCCATGTTATTTTAAACATAATTGACAGGCAACCGGTCAAGTTGTATGAATCATTTCTGACATATGCCATGGCTGGCATATGCCCAAGTGACATTTATACTATTTATTATTGGAAAAGGTGGATGAATAATGAGTGAAACATTTGTGTTGAACGGAAAAGAGACGCCCTTTAAGCAGGGGCAAACAATTTTGGATGCGGCGAAAAACGGTGGGATTGAAATTCCAACCCTTTGTTATTTGAAAGGGTCTACACCGACAGGCGCGTGCCGTGTTTGCTGTGTTGAGGTCAAGGGAGCGCGCTCATTGGTAGCGGCCTGTTCCACACCGGTGTCGCCGGGAATGGAAGTCCTTACCGATACAGAAATGGTTCATAAAGCGCGAAAAATGAACATTGAGTTTTTATTGTCCAGTGGCAAACATAATTGCCTCATGTGCGAATCCAACGGCAATTGCCGCCTTCAGGATCTGGCTTATTTTTATAAAATTACCAAATTGCTGTTCCCGGAGAAGGATGAAAAAGAGATCTATCCCAAAGAAGATCAGAATCCCTTTATCGTGCGCGATTTCAGCCGCTGCATTCTCTGCGGCCGCTGCGTACAAGCCTGTAACGAAGTCGTTGTAAACCGCGCCATCTCGCAGGGCTATCGCGGCAAGAAAAGCAAAATTGTTACCGGCGGCGACAAAGCCTATGATGATGAAATGAGCGAATGCGTGTTCTGCGGACAGTGCGTACAAGTCTGTCCGGTCGGCGCGCTGACGGAGAAAAAAGCTAAAGGTCTGGGGCGCCCCTGGGAAACCCAGAAAATCCGTACGACCTGCCCTTACTGCGGTGTCGGCTGTCAGCAGTTGCTCCATGTGAAAGACGGCAAGATTGTCAAGGTCACGGCCGTTGAAGATGCCCAGCCTAATCAGGGCCGGCTTTGTGTGAAAGGCCGTTTTGCCTATGATTTCATTTATTCCAAAGAAAGACTGAAAACGCCTTTGATTCGCGAGAAAAACGGTGAGTTCCGCGAGGCGTCCTGGGATGAAGCTCTGGATCTTGTTGCCACAAAGTTCAAGGAGATTATCAAGAAAGACGGGCCGGATGCCATTGCCGGTGTCAGTTGCGCCCGCAGTATTAACGAAGATTCCTATCAGATGCAGAAATTTTTCCGCGCGGTTATCGGTACGAATAATATCGATCACTGCGCGCGTACCTGACACGCTCCTACCGTCGCCGGTCTGGCGACTTCTTTCGGTTCGGGCGCAATGACCAATTCTTTTGCCGATTACGCGAAGGCAAAAATGATTATTCTTGTCGGCACCAATATCAGCGAGGCGCATCCGGTCGCTTCCACGTTTGTGAAGGATGCGGTGCTGGCCGGCGCCAAGTTGATTGTGATTGATCCGCGGCGCACCGATATGGTGGATTTTGCCGATACGTTCATTCAGCTCAAAGTCGGCTCCGACGTGGCTCTGATCAATGCGTTGATGAACGTCCTGATTACGGAAAATCTTTACGATAAGAAATATGTGGACTCCTGTACGGAGGGATTTGAGGAATTAAAGAAGAAAGTGATGGAGTACACGCCGGAAAAAGCTGCGAAAATCAGCGGTATTCCCGCTGATACTATTCGCGAGCTTGCCCGCAAGATGGCTTCTGTCAAACCGGCGATGCTCATGTATACCCTGGGCATTACCGAACACATCTGCGGCGTCAACAACGTTATGTCGTGCGCCAATCTCCAGATGCTTTTAGGCAATGTCGGCGTCGACTGCGGCGGCGTCAACCCGCAGCGCGGTCAGAACAACGTTCAGGGCGCTTGCGACATGGGCGCGCTGCCCAATGTTTTCCCCGGCTATCAGCAGGTGGCCAATGCGGACGCCCGGGCGAAATTCGAAAAGGCCTGGAACGTCAAATCGCTTCCGGACAAACCCGGCATGATGATGCCGACAATGATGAAAAATCTGACCACCGGAAAAGTCAAAGCCTTCTATGTTTTCGGCGAGAACCTGGCCAACACGGAACCGGATATTAAACATGTCGAACATGAACTGCAATCGGCGGAATTTTTGGTTTGTCAGGATATTTTCCCGACGGAAACAACGCGCTTTGCTCATGTAATACTTCCGGCTGCCGCCTGGAGCGAAAATGACGGCACTTTCGCCAGTTCAGAGCGGCGCGTCAACCGCGTGCGCACGGCCAGTGTGCCGCCGGGCGATGCTAAACCCAACTGGTGGATATTCAAAGAGCTGGCCAAACGTTTCGGTCACGAGTGGGCATCCAACAGCGCTCAGGAAATCTGGGATAACGAAGTATCTGTGCTGGCGCCTTCGATGGCGGGAATCAAATATGCCCGTCTGGAAAATGACGGTTTGCAGTGGCCATGTCCCACCGAGGATCATCCGGGCACCCCGACGCTGCACAAAGGCGGCAAGTTCACCCGCGGTCTGGGTATGCTCAAAGCGATCGACTATATACCGCCGGCGGAAGTTCCCGATAAGGAATACCCGATGGTGCTTTCCACCGGCCGTCGTTTGTATCATTATCATACCAGGACGCAGACCGGACGCTGCGAAGGCATCAACGATATTCTTGGCGAGGAGACAGCCGATATTTCTCCGGCCGATGCCGAAGCCAAAGGCATTAAAAACGGTGAGAAGATTCTGGTAAAATCACGACGCGGCAAGGTCGAGGTCAAAGCGAGGGTAACAGATGAGGTTCCGCAAGGGCTTGTCTGGATGGCTTTCCATTTCCGCGAAGCTTGCGCGAACTGGCTGACAAATCCCGTTTATGATCCCGTCACGCAGACGGCGGAATACAAGGCCTGCGCAGTGAAAATCGAAAAACTGAAATAACAGAAGGAATGAAAATGTCCCGCTTCCCTGGCGGGACATTTTTTTTGTGAAGTGATTATTGCCCGAAAAACAACACCTGCGTGACCTGTTAAACCATTCCGGGAAAACAAATTTATTATGTTATTATTGACATAATGTTATTTTTAATATAGAGTTCTCTCGCAATTACTTTAGAAAGCGAGGATCTTTTATTCATGAAAAAATCAAATTTCAAACAGGTCATAACAAAAATTTTATTGACAGTGATCGGTGTGGCTTTTTTTATGGGCGTCTCCGGTCAAGCGTTTGCGGAAGAAAAAATTTCCGTGGCGGTTGCGGCAAATTTCATTTCAGCCTTCAAAGATATGGCGGCTGACTTTGAAGCAAAGACAAAAATTAAAGTCGAAGGTACATTCTCCTCAACGGGAAATCTCTATAGCCAGATCACCAACGGCGCGCCTTACGATTTGTTCTTGTCCGCCGATGAAGCAAGGCCGGCCAAACTGAACAAAGACGGCGCCGCGGACGCTCCTTTTGTTTATGCCAAAGGCCAGGCGGTTCTGTGGTCGGCCAACAAGGACTTCTGCAAGGCGAAGACCTGGCAGGATGCCCTGAAAAATGAACAGGTCAAAAAGATAGCGATCGCCAATACACAGACCGCGCCTTACGGAGCGGCTGCTAAAAAAGCATTGGAAAAAGCCGGCATGTGGGATAATCTGCAAAGCAGGCTGGTCAACGCACAGGATATCGCGCAATCGTTTCAGTATGCGTCAACATCCGCGGTTGACGCCGGATTTTGCGCCATGTCGGCCACAGTCAGCGCAGAAGGCAAGAAAGGCTGCTTCTTCGTGATCAATGAGGCCCCGGAAATTATTCAATCGGCGTGCATTCTGAAAAGAACAACAAACCGCGCCGCCGTGGAGAAGTTTGTCGAATTCTTAAATTCGCCTGCGGCAAAGGAAATAAAAGTTAAGTACGGTTATCGGTAAGTGGATTATCTTGCTCTTTATGTAACGTTAAAACTGGCGCTGGTGACGACCATCGTTCTGATGGTTATTGCCGCGCCTGTCGCTTACGCGCTGGCTTATTACCGTTTTACCGGCAAATCATTTCTGGAAGCGCTGATTTATCTGCCGATGGCGCTGCCTCCCACGGTCATTGGATTTTACCTGATCATCATCATGGGACCGAAAGGCGTTGTCGGCAGGATGTGGGAATGTTTCACCGGAGGCTCGCTTTTGTTTACCTTCATCGGCATAACGATTGCGTCCATTATTTACAGCATTCCTTTTGCCGTGCAACCGATGAAAGCCGCGTTTTCCAAGATAGACCGCCGTTTGCTGGAATCAGCGTATGTCCTCGGCTTGTCCAAAAGAGCGACATTTTTCCGGGTGATTATTCCCAATTCGGTCAGCGGCATTGCCGCGGCCGCTATCCTGGTTTTTCTGCATTCCATCGGAGCGTTCGGCGTTTTGCTGATGGTGGGCGGCAGCATTCCCGGCGAAACCAAAGTGGCGTCTATTGCGATTTACGAGGCCGTGGAAATGATGAATTATCGGGCGGCAGGGATGATTGCGCTGAGTTTCATTCCCATCAGTTACGCCTTTTTACTGTTGATTAATAAACTCAATGAGAGAACCCGCACATGACCATTAAAGCTTCTTTCAAGAAACCATTAAAGTACTTTGATGTGGATATATCGTTTTCCTGCTCGAAGAAAAACATGGTCGTGATGATCGGTCCGTCCGGCGGCGGCAAGACAACCATCATCCGCATGCTGGCCGGTCTGGAAAAACCGAAAGAAGGGAAAGTCGTTTTTGGCGATGACGTCTGGTTTGATTCTCTGCGCCACATCAATGTCCCGCCGCAGAAGCGGCGCCTGGGTTATGTTTTCCAGGATTACAATCTTTTCCCGCATCTGAATCTTTTTGACAATGCGGCTTTTGCCGCTGTGGATAAACAGGAAGTCGATGAGCTGTTTGAGCTTTTCAAAATCGATCATCTGAAAAAACGCAAACCGCACATGGTTTCCGGCGGTGAACGCCAGCGATGCGCGATCTGTCAGGCGCTGGCGAGACATCCCCGCATTTTGCTTTTGGACGAACCGTTTTCCGCGCTGGATGCCATCACCCGCCGCGGATTGCGTGAAGAATTGAAGAACCTCAAGGGTAAAATGTCCTTCCCGATCATTTATGTGACGCATGATATCACCGAAGCGTTGTATCTGGCCGACGAACTTCTGCCGGTTGTCGAAGGCAAGATTGACGATCAATGGCTACAAAAGATGATAACCCGCGAACCGTCGACGGATGTCGCTCTGCGCGCCGCCCGGGAACCACGGCTGACGCTGGTATATTAGTATGGACTTCCATAAAAGGGATGTCATTTCGAAGCGGAGCGAGAAATCTTAATGATCATAAAAAAACAAGATATCTCCCCAGCAGAACTGGACTATAGCCTTCGGTCGATATGACAAATACATTGAGGAAGTTGACAATCCCGATGAACCGGGATCAACAAAGAAGCGCTTTGATTTGGAAATAAGTTAAGGAGTAAAATATTATATGAACATTTGTACCTATTCCTATGAAGAGTATCTCCATCTGGTTAAGTCATTTCACGGCAATCTTGCGCCGGGCCTGATTATCGGTGGCTTTATCGTTGATCTGGCGATGAAAAATCTGCCGGAAGGCGAGTTTTTTGACGCCGTCTGCGAGACGCCGGTTTGCCTGCCCGATGCCGTGCAGATTCTGACGCCCTGCACCATCGGCAACGGCTGGCTTTCCATCGTCAACTTCGGCCGGTTTGCCGTGACACTTTATGAAAAATACACCGGCAAGGGTGTGCGTGTTTATCTGGATACGGAAAAACTCAATAACTGGCCGGAAGTGCGCGACTGGTATCTGAAAAAGAAAAAAAAGAGCGAGCAGGACCCCGACGTTCTTTTGGCGCAAATCAAAGAAGCGGGACACGCGCTGCTCGGTGTGCAAACGGTTCAGGTCGAACCCGAAAAAGTTCGCCGCAAAAAAATGGGACCGGTAGGTATTTGTCCCGTCTGCGGCGAAGCTTATCCGTCAAAGCACGGAGAAAAATGTTTGAATTGTCAGGGAGAGACCCCTTATTCGAGCGTTAATCCGGCCAAATAATCGATTGACTGGTTAAAAAATTATTATGCTTGAAACGGGCATCATACTGAAACGCCTCTGTGAAAAAATCAAACCGGCCGCACAAAACCTGCGGATTGCCGATTTGCGCATCGGTTTGAGTTATGTGGGGATCAAACTGGATAACGGATCGGCGGGTCTGGCTGCCGTTCTGCCGGAAAGTTCCGTGCGCGGTTGCACGGTGTTAAAGGAAGCCGGCACCTACGCCGGATCATTTGTCGTTGACACATTGAAATACCTTGTTGACGGAAAAGATGCTCTGCACAGGGCCATCGGTCTGGCAACGGCCAATGCACTTGTCCTGCTGGAAAGTGGAAATACCGAAGACCGTGAAGCGACCACGTACCTGAATCTTCAATCCGGTGAAAAGGTGGCCATGATCGGGCTGTTTGCTCCGCTGGTCGAACGGATCCGTTCCACCGGTGCGGCACTGACCGTGGTTGAAAAAAATCCCGAGCGTCTGGAAGTGCTCTCGGCAGAAGAAAAACAAAAGGCGCTCAAAGACTGCGATGTGGCGATTATTACCGCAACGACTCTTCTGAACAATACGTTTGAAGAAACAATCGGCTTGCTGGGCAAGCCGCGATCAGTGGTTCTGATGGGACCCTCCACGCCGCTTGTTCCTGAAATCTTCCAGGATACGCCGGTTACGCATCTGGGCGGATCGGTTGTTGTTGACGCCGCGAAAGCGCTGCAAATCATTTCCGAAGGCGGCGGCACACCGGCGCTGCGTCCCTGCCTGCGTTTTGCAAATCTGACCCAGAATTAAAGCTTTTCTTTTTATCTTTTTATTCGCTTGTTTAATTCCATAAAGAAACTTTTTTAGTCGGCAACAAAAGATCTTCTTGACATATATGTCATAAAAGACATATATGCTAAACAAAATATATGCATAAATAAGCATATGTTTGTTGAAGCATATGTGTTTCAGGAGGTTAGCGACTGATTTTATAATTCCACTCAGCGTTAAAATTCAGTTCAAACATCGCCAGTGATTATATTGATTTTCCAGTATGCTTTTCCCATTGCCATCGGCTTTTATCTGTTTGGTTTGATTTTTTATCTTTGCCACCGGCCTAAAGCTTCCATGGTTCTTTTCTGCATCGGTTTTGTTTCGCATACCCTTTACCAATTAAGCAGGAGCCTGTCGCTGGGCATCCTGTTTGTTAATCCTGTTTTTGATGCAAGCTATTTCCTGCCCTGGTCGATGGCTGCCATCTGCCTGGGGATGTTCTTCTTTTCCAAAGAGGAAAAGAATAAAGCGATCATTCATTCGATGATTATCCCGATCGGCCTCTTTTCCGTGCTGGGTTTGTTCCTTCCCCGGGGAATTATGCCTCCCGGTCCCCAGCATCAAACGATCCTTGTGTCAGTATATTACAGCATCGATATCATCGCTCAGGCCTGTTTGATTCTGGGGGGCTGGTTTGCATTCTTCCATTTAAAGGGAAAAGATCAGGATAAACTTTTTAATTCTCTGATAGCCGCGGGATTTATTTTTTACAGTATTTCCCAGGTTGTCGGCGCTTACTGGGCCTATCTGGGCTGGTCTCTTCCGATGCACTGGAGCACCAAACATATCCAGTCGGCCTCCGTCTGGTGTTATTATGCCGCTGTTTTGCACTTAAGGTACTTCCCGACCTGGAACTCCAGACATGAATCCTGGTTTGCCCTGGGTGGCGCAACGCTCCTCCTTGTTTTTAATTACAGCGCTCAACTAAGCGCTTTCAGTTTCCCGATGTTCGGAGGATAGACGCGATGGTTAAACGAATCTGGGATTTCTGCGGAGATATCAAAGTCAATTTCTGGCTCATCTTTGCCATTTCTTTAAATCTGGCCGTTGGCGCTTATTTTATAAAATTTAATCCGACTCTCTTTAAGCCGTTAAATCATTCTCTGGTTCAAGACTGGTTTATTCAGTACGGGCAACATCGCATCGATCAAAGTGGGTGGCTGGTTCTTTTATTCGTTCTGGCATTTTTTCTGGGAGTCAACACGTTTGTCTGCGCTGTTAAACGATTCGCTCAACTGTGGCCGCAAAGAAAACAATCCGGATTCCGGGTGTTTTCCGTAAAAATTTCTCCGTCTCTTATCCATTTATGCTTCCTGGCCATCCTTGCAGGGCATTTTTATAGTTTGATTGCCATCTATGAACGGAATGTGCCGGTTCATTTGAATCAGCAAATTGTGTTGCCTCAGGGCAACAGCGTGGAAGTGCTCAGTCGGGAAATTGAACATTATACAACACCGGCGGCCTTTGAAGGGGCATTGAAGCAGTGCAGTGTTGTGCTGAAGCTTCAGAGTCCGCAAAATACGGAGACAAGAGAACTGCGGGTTTTACATCCGATATACTGGCAGGGAATGAGTATTCATCTGGATGTTATGACGCAAAAGAATTCACAAAATGCGGCGGCGTCTCCCGAATTAAAACTGATTATCAAAAAAGATCCGGGCGTGGCGGTTGTCATTGTGTGTTTTGCGGCCCTGTGCCTGTTGATGTTCTGGTATTTTCCGCAAAGGAAAAAGACCTGAGGAGGAGACTGACCGAGTGAGAAAAAATATTTTGGTGCTGTTCAGTTGTTGCGTTTTACTTCTCATGATTCAGGCAGAGGGATGGGGGGCAGTCTCTTCTTCGGGTTTCAGTATTTCCGGCGCGGTCCAGCAGCCGATTCGTCTGACGGCGGAAGACCTTGCCAGATTTCAATCCATCACCGTTCGTCTTAATGAAGTGGACAGCAAGAAGAACTATTCCGGCGCCTTCAGTTATCAGGGAGTTCCTTTGCGTTCGCTTCTGGAACTGGCCTGCATCCACAAAGAAGAAAACTCCTTTCCAAAGGACCTGGATGTGATTGTGATTGTCCGGAACATCGTTGGAAAACAAGCGGTCTTTTCCTGGGGGGAAATATTTTACCGGAATCCGGCTGATATCATCATTGCCTTTGCCGCCGAACCGGTTATGCCCGAACTTCCCCAGGGCCGTGAGAAGTGGGGGAATTTGCTGGCACGGCCCATAGGAATTCCCAAACTGGTCGCAGCCAACGATTTGTATGCCGATCGCTCCCTGGAAACTATTACCTCCATTGAAGTGGTTGTATTAAATTCTTCACTGAAAATCAGAAATGCCGACAGTCAGTCTCCTTCCTCGTTCACCGTTTCCGGCGCGGTGAAAACGCCTCTGACGATCTCCGATTTGACAAGCTGGCCTCATGTCCATGCCGTGATTAAAGTTACGGGTTCATGGAAAGGTTATCATGGGCTACAGCAGATCAGCGGCGTGCCTTTGGCCAAAATCCTGGAAATTGCCGGAGCAGACATGGATATCAATACGGTTTATCTGGTGACCCATTCCGACGGGTATCGCGCCGCTCTGTCCTTCGGAGAATTGTTTCTGGATCCGGCGGGAGAACGCATTCTGATTGCCGACGGAAACGATAATTCAAGCGCGGAAAAAGAAGGACGATTTACGCTGCATATACCGCGCGATTTGTCTTCCGACCGCAACGTGAAAGGTATCGAAAGCATCGAGGTCATCAATCTCAAAAAATCTCCCAAGGCCTACATTATCGGTGTAGGCTGCGCCGATAGCAGCCTGATCACGTTGGAAGCTTTAAATTATCTGAACAAAACCGACGCCGTGGTTGCCTCCGAAGACATTGCCAAACGTTACGCCTTTTACATCGGCCATCGCCCGGTGCTGTTTGATCCTTTTACCCTGGTGCCTAAATCCGCTGAGGACAGCGGACACAAAAAAATGTCCCATCCCGAACGGGAAAAATTAAAAGCTCAACGGGTTGACAAGGCCGTCGGGATAATCCGCGAAGCGCTGAGTCAGGGGAAATCCGTCGCCCTGCTGGAATATGGCGATCCGACGATTTACGGCAGTTTCCGTGGAATCAATGCAGCGCTTGCCGATGATGAGAAACAATATATTCCGGGTGTCAGCGCTTTCAATGCTGCCAACGCCCTGATCGGTAAAGAGATGGCCTGCAAGGGTTCGATCATTTTATCCTCACCCTGGGCATTAAAAGAAAATCCCTCTCTGGTCAAATCCGTGGCCGGTCAGGGCGATACCCTGGCGATTTTCATGGGACTCAGGGAAATTGAAGATCTTGTTGTGCTTTTGAAAAAAAATTATCCGGACTCCACCCCGGTGACTTTTGCGATTCGTGCCGGTTATGCCAACAGCAAGCGGTTGATCAAAACCACGTTAGGCAAGGCTCTGGAAGCGGTCCGCAACGAAAACGAAGAAAAGGAACAATGGCTGGGAATGATTTATGTCGGTTCCTGCCTGGAATAAAGGAAGCGAAGGCATGCAACTGAAACGGGAATTGAATCTTTCGGACGCCACCCTGCTGGTTGTCGGCAATGTGGTTGGCGCGGGAATATTCACCACCAGCGGCTTTTTGGCCAAAGAACTTCCCCATCCATTGTTTTTTATCGGAATATGGATCATTGGCGCACTCATTACTTTTTTGGGAGCCTTGACCTATGCCGAGCTGGCCGGGATGTTTCCAAAGGCCGGGGGCGACTATCTGTTCTTAAAAGCCGGCTATGGATCGTGGGCCGGATTTCTTTTGGGGTGGATTAATTTCTGGATCATTATTCCTGGTTCGATTGCCGCCCTGTCTCTGGCGGTCGTCAGTTATTTGCAGCCACTGCTGGTTTTGAATCATCCTTTGCTGGAAAAAGGTCTGGCCGTTGGAATAATATTTTTTTTCTCCTGGATTAATTACCGGGGCATCCGCTGGGGCGGGACAACGCAGGATTTTTTCACACTGGGTTCTCTGGTTATTCTGCTGATGTTTATTGCCGGCGCCTTCATGTCCGGCAACGGCAGTTGGTCTCATTTTATGGTTGCTTCCTCGCCGGCGCCTCCTGTTTCGAAAATCTTCGGTTCCGCCATGATCGCCATTATTTTTACCTACAGCGGCTGGTTCGCTTCGGCTTATCTGGGCAGTGAAATCAAAAATCCCGAGCGCAATCTTCCTTTATCCTTGCTGCTGGGCACAGTCATTGTTGGAATCCTTTATACACTGATCAATGTCACCTATCTCTATGCCCTGCCGCTGACCGGTCTGGCAGGCGCCGTCAACGTGGGCCAGATCACCGCTGCAGCGCTCTTTAATTCCACGATCGCCACGCTGATTTCCGTGGCGATCATTCTGGCTGTTTGTTCCAGTATCAATGCCACCATCATGGCCGGATCGAGGATCTTTTATGCCATGTCCGAAGATAAAATCTTCTGGTCGTTTTTTAAAAAACTTCATCATCGTTTCCGGACGCCGCATCTGTCCATTTTAAGTCAAACCGTTTTGGCTGCTCTTTTGGTTTGTCTGGGAACGTTTGCTCAACTTTTGAGCTATGTTGTTTTTGTCATGATGATCATCTCCGTGGCCACCGGCGCCGCTCACCTGATTTTGCGGTGGAAAAAGCCGGAATTTTACCGGCCTTACCGGACCTGGGGCTACCCGATGGTTCCCGTTTTGTTCATCATTGTTTATCTCTGGATCGGCGGACAGATTTTTATGGAAAAGCCTTCGACCTCACTGATCGGGCTTTGCCTGGCCGTTTCCGGACTGCCATTTTATTTCTTCTGGATGAAATCCAATAAATCGATAGGAGGAGCAAAAACATGAAGAGAAAAAAAATAATGACGGAGGTATGGATATGAGAAAGACACTGGTTTGGCTTTTTATTTTAATGGTTGCGGTGATTATTGGCGGGTGTTCGAGTGGCAGCGATGACCCGACATATTCTGTTAAGGGCGCCATTGTTGATGACAACGGATCGGCGGTAGCCGGCGCGACCGTTACGTTGAGCGATGATTCCGGCGCTTCCGGGGCTGTTGCCGCCGGCGCCGCTGTCGTCGAGACAACCACGACCGATGCCAACGGAAGTTATACCTTCGCGGGTATTGATCCGGGAAATTATACCATCACACCCGCGAAAGCAGGATATGTCTTTGTGCCTGAAAATTTAGCGGTGACAGTAAGCAATGCCGATGTTGATCTTTCTACAGATGACACTAAAATATTTGCTGCCAGAAAAGATAATACGGATGATGCCGTCCAGACGGCCTCGGGTTTTTTACACTACACCCTGCCTGACCAATATCAATATGAACAGGACGGCAAACCCATTGCCAATGAAGCAGCCGCGCTGTTTTCCGGTTATACGTTAACAGATGGGATTGATTACGGCAAGGGCACAACAGTTTCAGGGTATGCACTGGATCAGTTTGTGGATAAGGCTGATGTCAATGCGAAGACGCCGGATCCTGACGGCGCTTTAGGGTCTGGCGATGCCAGAAAACTGTATTCCGCAGTCATTCGCTCCAAACAGGACGGATTCAGCAACCGGACAAAGTTTATCGGCCAAGGATACTATAATGCCGATTTAACGTGGGATCAGTTTGTTCTGGGGTATCTGCTGGATTTAAATTACAGCGGTAGAGCGTTTTATCCCGGATCGGTGGCAGAGCCTCCGACACAGGTAAAAATGTATAATGTTAAGTACGCCTATGACATCTATATGTTCCGAAAGATTGATGTGAAAAGGCCGGACGCCGACGGGACTATCGCGACATTTGAAATTGCTGCAACAACAGACAACGCAGTCGATGACGCAACCTACACGACGAGTTCGGGATTAACGACAACGAAATTCACCGTTGCGAAGAAAAGTTTCGGAGCTTACACGGATGTAAAGGTTATTCCGCTGACACAATTTCTTACGGATTATGTGACCGATGTGCCGGGTAATTATACCTATAAGATAGTCGCTTTAGACGATACGAAATCTCAAACAGGCTGGACGTATGCCGCCATGCAGCAGGCGTATTATTTACCGGATTATGATTTTATCATTCAGGTCGATGCTTCCGGCAGCGTGGTTGCGGGAACCAAGATCAATTTTCCTGTCCGGATTGAACTGATCAGCGCCGCTGCCGTTGAGTATGATTATGACGCAAAGAATCCGCCGGCGTATGCAAAAGCATATGACGAATAACGAAGACTGACGAAATTTATCTGGTCAATATCAAGAATCGATAAACTGCGGTGAATGCCGGTTGATGAGCCGGCATTCACCGCTCTGTAAAAAACAAAGAACAGGGTTTTAATCATGAGATGGTTGGGACTTATAATATTTTTGCTGTTTGTGATTGTAACGCCGTTGATGGCGCAGGAAGCATATAAAGCTGAAGATGCGGACGAGACAAAGCCGCAGAGTCAGCCTTTGAAAGAACAGGACAGGCCGGAAAATAAAACGAAAACCGAAACGGACTATCAGCTGGAAGGAATTGTTGTTAAAGAACGCCGCATCAAAAACATAGAAAAAAGTATAACAGTAAAAGGCGGCACCTCAACTGAGATTACGGCACAGGATATTGAAGAGAGAAGTGACAAGGTGCTCAAAGATGTTCTGTATCAGGTGCCCGGGATTCAGATATCGACACAACGAAAGGGAACAACCCAGTTTTATATGCGCGGATATGATATGTCGAAAGTAGCCATGCTTGTGGATGACATTCCTTTAATCGAATCCTACACCGGCAGCATGGATATTGACAACATCGGTCTGCTGGACATATCGGAAATCGTTGTGAGCCGCGGCACAACGTCGGCATTATACGGCACAAGGGGCGGAGTCGGCTCCATCAATCTTGTCAGAAAGAAACCCGTCAAAATGTACACGGATGTTTCCGCCGAATACGGCGAACATGACAACATTGTGACCAGCGTTGCACATGGCGCACCCGTGGGTAATTTTTATTATCAGCTGTCTGCTCTTTATGACAAATCAGGTGGCTATGAGATATCGGAGAAGCTTGACCGCAAAGAACGCGAAAAATGGCTCAAAAAGCTTTCGAGATATGATCTTTACGGATTTACCCGCAATGACATCTACTCGCATCCGGGCAGTTCCGCTGCCGTTTACTATCTCGACGAAACGGGCATATGGAAACATACGCAACACGAAAAGTATAAGCTGAATGGTAAATTCGGATATCACATTACACCCGATCTGGATATGGGGCTGTCTTTATTTTATAACCAGACGGAAAAGGAAAACAGTTCTTATTTTACCGACATGCGGAGCATGTATACCTATAACAGTTATACACAGGATAAGGACTGGAGGCTGCCGGACACAACATATGTTTTGCGCAACATGTCCAGCCGCTGGCCGGAATATAACGATTATGCGGTATCGCCGTATGTGATTTACGAAAAAGGCCGGTTCGGGATAAAGGCCAACGCCTATTTCTATGAAAATTCCAACAAATTTATGGCGTATGACGATCCGCTGGAAAGGATTCTGGCCTATAACCGGGATGTCGACACCATGACCTGGTCCATATGGACCAGCCGGACTTATGGATTCAACCTGTATCCCTCCTGTAAGCTATCATCCTGGAACAGACTGAATTTTGCCCTGTCGTATTATGTCAGCAGTCATAAGGAAGAGGATCAAGCTTACAACCGGGCGGCAACAAAGACGATTGAAAATTACGGCACGGGAAAATACACAACCCTGGATATTGAAGCCGCTTATCTTACCCTGGCCGTGGAAGACGAAATGCGGCTAATGGATAATATGGATTTGACGCTGGGTGTCTCTTATGACGCGCAGGATCTGAATCATTTCCGGAAAAAACTGGGAATCAACGGAAGCACGGAAATGATAGATCAATACGAGGCCGAAGATGATTCCATGCTGTGGGGGACGCGTGACTCTTTGAATCCGGTTGTCGGTATTCTGTATGAACCGGTTAAGGATTTTTTAAAGTTGAAAGCTTCCGCATCCCGGAAAACCGCTTTTCCCTCGCTTCAGGCCTATTCCAAAACGGTGTCTCCCTATCAGACGTCTTCAGACCTGGGAAGCAAAGACGTCAATATTAAACCCGAAAAAATGCTCAACGGCAATCTGGGCTTTGAATTTTCCTTCTTTAACAAAAAACTGACATGGGGCGCGGATTACTTTTACAGCAAATATGACGATAAAATTACAAAAATATATATTACGAAGATTGACGATTACATCTTCAGAAATATCGATTCAGCGGTCATACACGGCGCGGAAACGACGATGACTCTCAATTTTACAAACGTCTTCGATATGGCGGATATCAGTTTCTCATCAACCTATACATATATCCATTCGAGAAATCAGGCGGATGTCGACGATTCTTTTGTCAATAAAGGCGACAAATTCGAGAGACTCCCCGAACATAAATTCACGTTTGACTTCAGGACGTATTTTAAAACAGACACCAGCCTCATGATCTTCGGCAACCTTGAATTTAACCAGATCCAGTATGTCATGAGTTCCATCCCCAAAACAACCGATGACTTCTCAACATCCTATTACAACGCGCTGGAACTGCACAATCCTTTAAAAATCGATATCAAACTGTCGCAGAAAATATTTAAGAATTACGAGGTCTATCTGATGTGCAAAAATATCCTGGATGATTATAACGCGGATCCGTTTGACCCGGGGCCCGGCAGGATTTGGTATGCAGGCGTCAAGGCAAGTTTTTGACGGGAAATTTTACATGACGGCAAGGAGAAAAAATGGAATGGCTTAGAGTTGTCATTGATTACGGGATTATCGGACTATTAATTTTTTTAAGCATGATTGCCATCGGGATTGCCATCGAACGGTTTTATTATTTTAGACACATAAGGCTGGATGCCTTTCCGGATAAAAAAAGTCTTGAACTGGAACTGACGAAGAAAATCCATCTTATCGCCACCATCGGCAGCAATGCCCCTTATATCGGTCTTTTGGGAACGGTTCTGGGCATTATGCTTACTTTTTATATGATCGGGAAAGAAGGTTTTATGGACACGGGCAAGATCATGGTGGGTCTGGCGCTGGCCCTGAAGGCCACGGCTATCGGCCTTCTGGTGGCCATCCCTTCTGTTTCTTTGTACAATTTTCTGCTGAGAAAAGTCAAGGTTCTGCTCATGACCTGGGAGATTGAACATGGAAGAAAAGGAATTTGATTATATCAATGTCATTCCCCTGGTCGATGTCATGCTGGTGCTTCTGACCATTGTGTTGACCACGTCCTCCTTTATCGCCAGTGGCATGATTCCCATGGACTTGCCTAAGGCTCACAGCCGTGCCGGAGAAATCCTGAAAACCCAGACGATTGAAATCGACCGGACCGGAAACATTTATTTGAATTCGCAGCCGGTATCTTTGGAGGGATTGAAAACCGATTTGGATCGTATGAACAGAAAAGTACCCGTTTTGATCAGGGCGGATCGCAGCACCAGCCTGCAAAATTTTGTCAGTGTTCTTGATGTCATAAAAGGATTGGACTTTACCCGCGTCAGCCTCCAGACCGAGGAAACAAAATGAATTACCAGACAAGGGCATTCCAGATATCATTCCTGCTGCACAGTCTGATTATTGTTCTGGTCGTCATTGGCAGTACTTATATAGGACAGCACAAGAAGGAGATTATCCTCGATTTTGATTTGCAAAAACCTGTGCCCGATATCAAAAGAATTGAGACGCCGGCGCCAGCACCTTCTGTAGAAGAAAAGTTTGCAAGTCCCGCCGTCCGTCAAAACGTGAAGGAAAAGGAACTTTCCCCTTCCCGGCCGCCGGAAGAGACGCCCCGGCTGTCATCCATTCCCGAAATACCGCCGGTCGTGAAACTTCCGGAAACCCGCAATCTGGAGACCAGCCCGATCGGGCAGAGAACAACAGATACAGGGAAAGCGGTGAAAGAAGGAACTTCCGGAACGGTGGGAACGGCAGGCGAAGGAACGGGAACGAACCCGGGCATCGGCAGTGCGAATGGCGGCAAAGAAGCGGTCGTGACAAAGTATTTGAACGAAAATTTTGCCTATATCCGGGACAGGATTCTGAAAAACGTTAGTTACCCCGATGCCGCGAGACGAAAGGGCTGGGAAGGGAAGGTTGTGCTTTCCTTTGTCATTATGGCCAATGGATCTGTGAAGACGTTCAAGATTATTCAAAGTTCAGGTTATTCGCTACTGGATAGGAACGCTGTAGAAACCGTCCGCGACACTGCCCCATTTCCCAGACCGCCCGGTGAAGCGCAACTTGTTATACCCATCACTTATCATTTGGAGTGATCTTTGCTTTAAATCATTAAACGGAGATTAAAAATGAACATTGAAATAAGACAAATATCGGAAAATGATATTATTGGATTTCAAAAATGTCTTGATTCTGTTGCCCAAGAAGGAAAATATCTTGCGATAGAAAATGCCCCTGATTTGGAAAAGATCAAATCATTTATAACCAACAACATTAGCAATAATTTCCCGCAGTATGTAGCTATAGAAAACGATAAAATAATTGGATGGTGCGAGTCGATACCGTTTCAAATTAAGCCATTAAGACATCGGGCAGGACTTGCGATGGGAGTTACAAAAGCAATGAGAAAGAAGGGGATAGGAGAAAGTCTTCTCATTGCAACTCTTCGTCATGCGGAAGAAATAGGAATAAAGAGAATTGATCTGGAGGTTAGAGCAGATAATGAAAGCGCTATAAGTTTATATAGGAAAACCGGGTTTAAGGAATATGCCAGGAAAAAGCTTGGAATATTTCATGAAGGGAAATTTCATGATTTAATTGCAATGGAATATTTGATGCAAAAAAATGGAGTGATTTAACCCTATGTCGGCCACAGGTTTGGCGGGTTAAGTATAATGTTGTGCGGAATAAAAAAAGGAGAAGAAAAATGTTAAATAAGATTCGCGCCTGGATTGTTGTATGGGGAGCTATGCTTTCCTTTTTTCTTATATCAGGGAGTGTCTTTGCCGCTTCGGGCAAATTCTTTATCGTCGGGATGGGCACAACTCCGGATTTAATGACCCTCCGCGCGGTACAGTGTGTGAAACAAGCCGATATCGTCATCCTTTCGGAAGAATGGGATAAGGATGCATGGAAAGATCTTATTGCAGGAAAAGAAGTCTGGTTTCTGGGTCATAGCAGCCAGATGTTCTACGGCGTTGATCCCCAAAAGTTGAAAAACCAGGCCGCAAAGGAAAAAGCCCTGCGCATGGCCCAATATCGTCAGGAAATCATCGACAAGATAAAGGACGCCGTACAGAAGGGTAAAAATGTTGCTTCTTTGCAGTGGGGAGATCCCATGATATACGGCATTACCTATTTCTTTGAGATGCTGCCCAAAGATATTCCGTCGGAAATCATCCCCGGCGTCGGAGCGTTCCAGGCGGCCAGTGCGGCGGTCAAAATGAGCCCTCCCTACGGATGGGACACCAGTTCGGTCATCCTGACCATGGCGGATTGGTCCGGTCGCGCCGACACCAACGAGAAACTGATGGCGACGCAAACCTCCATGATATTTTACACCATGCATCTGAATTATCCGCAGCTCTTTGAACAACTCCAGCGTCATTATCCTGCCGACACACCGGTTGCCGTGGTCAACCATGCCGGTGATCGGGAACGCCAAAAAGTTATTTTCAGTACGGTAGGACGTTTTCTGAAAGAAATAAAATACCAGGAACTGCCCGATGAAGCCCATATGCTGCTGGTTGGAAAATTCCTGAAAGTCGGGCAGGCCCGTAAAGAAGGATTGGCCGGCGGTAAATATATAGAAGAGAGGCACGGTAAAGTGAAAGGAGAAGAGCAGTAGCGTGTCGATGAATTCAATACGTTAATATTCCGGGAGGCGGTTGTGGAAATAAAGTGTAAGATATGGATTGAGAAAGACGACAAGGTAATTTTCGGCAAAGGCCGGGATAATATTCTTAAGACGCTAGACGAACAACAAAGCCTGAATGCGGCGGCCAAAGAGCTGCAAATGTCCTATCGTGCGGCCTGGGGAAGATTAAAAGCTTCCGAAAAACGGATGGGCATCAATCTGGTTGAAACCGACAAAAAGGATAAATCCATGCGTCTCACTCCGCTGGCCCGCACCATCATCGAACGGTTTGAAAAGCTGGAAGAAGATGTAGAAAAGCTTTTGCACACGGCTGATCAGGATTTCCGGAAATTGACGCGCGACGACAGCCCATAATCCATTCTATTCAGACGAAAATGTTGTGAATAAAAAAATGATTCCTCATGAAGAATGAACATTTTCAAAGACATTATTTCACGGTCATCGTTTTTGTTTTCTGTTGTTTGATTCAATCGACGCAGGCGGTTCAGAGCGTTGCGGAGGAAACAAACATATATTTTATCGGTGAATTGTTTGAATGGCGGGAATTTGTTCATCATGACCGTTTATTGAAAGAAACCGGACCCCGGTTCGGCATAGGATGGAACCACGACGTTCAATTTTACAACGACCATCTTGTTTTCAAACCGCGGATTGAAATCATCGGAGGGCGCGTCGACTATGAAGGGTCTACGCAATCCCATGTTCCTTTAGAATCCGATACGGATTATTATGACGGGAAAGTGGAGTTTGATCTCGGATGGCGATACGCATCGTTAAAGAAATATTCCATTGAACCGTTTGTCGGAGCGGGATTACGCGGATGGTACAGAAAAATCCATGATGCTGCGGCTGACGACAAGATAACACAGGCGAAAGGCTATCCGGAAGAATGGCGCTCTGCGTACTTTCGCGTTGGTTTGCGAGGCGCTCTGGCGCTTGCTGAAAAAACACTTTTATTTGCTGAAGTTGGAAGCAAATTCCCGGTGTACAACCAAAACAAGGCCCGTTTTGATGAGTCGGACCTGGGGCCGGATGTTACATTCAGCCCCGGCAATCAGCCGTCCTGGTTTGCCGAAGCGGGCGTCCAATACAAACCTTTCCGGGCGGGTATTTACTACGATAGCCTGCGTTTTTCAAAATCCGATAATGAACATTCACGCGGCACCATTTACTATCAGCCCCAAACAGAAGCGGATATGTATGGCATCCGGGTCGGCATCGTATTTTGATTTTGCTCCAACCATAAGAGAGATTGGACCATAAAGCATTGCCGAAGCATGACAAAAAATTCTATGCCGTTTCCACCCGGCAAGGCACGTAACGATGCATGGGCGTTCCGAACTGATCGCGGTTGGTATTTTTAGTCAAACGATTCACGTTGGCGCCGAATTTCTTTCCGTTGTAAATCAGACCGAAACCGTGCGGTATAACGACGTGCCCGGGGCGCGCCGTCTCCGTGATTTCCAGCTCGATTTTTTCGCTGCCGGCTTCCGTCGTAACCCGGACCTGCTGTCCGTCTTTCAGATTCAATGATGCCGCGTCATCCGGATGCATGGCCAGCGTGCAGGGACGCTTGCCTTCATTCCACGCGGGATCGCGCATCAGCGTGTTGGCGTTCATGGAGGTATGCCGCCCCGCCATGAGCACCAGCGGAAATTCTGCGGGCATAACGAGCGCCGCTTTTTCTCTCGCAGCGTCAATGCTTTTCAGTTCATCCAGTAATTCCGGAATGTAGAGATTGATTTTGCCGTCGGGTGTTTTGATTTCCGCAACGTTATTCCCTTCATCGGCCTTTCCCACCCAGAGGCCTTCCGGATGATCTAAAATTTTCTGGAAAATTTCTTCGCCCAGCGTTGCTCCCGGCGTGAATCCGGCTCTGGCGGCATTGGTCTGGAAGGATTGAGGCGCGACCTGTAACATTCCCCACAGGGCGGCGAGGTGAACGGACCCCATCGCCTTGCCCAGTGTTTTGCCCAAAATAAACGGCATGGCTTTCATCGCCTTCGGTTCCGTCATTGCATATTCCATCAGGGCCTGTCCGAAGGTGGCATGACTTTGTTCGGCTGCTTTATAAAGTTTTTCCGGAATCGGCGGAATCAGTCCCAGCTTGTCCGCCAGCCGCAGATCGATTTCTCCCTGTTCCAGCGGTTCGCCCTCAGGGACGATGATCGGTCTGCGCATCTGAAAGAATATCCCCGGATAGGTAATGGGAAAGAACGTGCCGTCCCAGGATTCGTAGCCGGAACGGGAAGGCAGGACATAATGGGAAAGCGCGGCCGTTTCCGTCATGGCCAGTTCAACCGTCACCAGCAGATCCAGTCGCTGAAATGCTTTTTCGTACGCCGTCGTGTCCGCGTAGGACCGCAGCGGATTCAAACCGGAAACCAGAACTGCGCGCAGTCTTTCGGGATGATCGGAAAGGATTTCTTCCGGCATGACGTTGGGAGGAAAGCATCCGCAAACCGGGAAGGAATTGGTGGTGACCGTTCGCCAGATTTTGGGGTTCCGTTCATCGGAGTTGGGACCGAAGGGCACGATGTGACCGGGAATGATGTTGCCGCCGGGGACGCAGAGCCTGCCGCAGATGGCCTGCAAAATAACGATCAGATAGGAATTCAAGCCGCTATGTCTGCCCATGAAAATACCGAGATCGTAACGCAAAGAGGATTTTCGCGTGGCGTACGCTTGGGTGACCTTGTACACCTGATCAAAATCGAGTTCGCAGACGTTGAGCGCGGCGCGGACGTCGAAATTTTCAAACAGCGCTTTCACTTCGTCGAAGCCCGATGTGTGATTCTCCATGTAATCTTTATTCGTCCAGCCTTCCTTCAGAATGATGGCGATCATGGATTTGAGCAGAAGGGCATCCGTGCCGGGGCGGATTTGAAGATGGATATCCGCGATCTTCGCGGTTTCGGATACGCGGGGGTCGACGACAATTAATAACTTTTCCGGATCTTTGGAAAGACGCTGCAGATGCCGCGGCGCCTGCGGGATCTGGTGGCTCTGCATGCCGTTCCAGCCGAAGATCAGCAGAACGTCCGTATTCATGACATCCGGACCGTCGTGCAGATATTGTTTCCCGTGCGTGCGTCCGCACACCCAGAACGCGCCGGCAAACTCCTGGGCCAGGGCGCTGTACTGGTACTGCGAACCCAGTCCTCGCATCAGCGAGACACCAAACGCGACTTCCAGGTGGCAGCTCTGGTTGCCGCCGCCCATGTAGGCAAAGGAGCGCGGTCCGTGCTGACCGATAATGTTTTTGAGTTTGGCGGCAATTTCATCCATGGCCTGATCCCACGAAATCCGCTCGAATTGATTGCCGACTTTTTTCAAAGGGTATTTCAAACGGTCGGCGTTATGCTGGTGAAACGCGACATTCATGCCCTTGCGGCAAAAGTATCCTTCACTTTTAGGATTGGATTTGTCCGGTTTGACCTTGACGATGCGGTTGTTGTCCACTTCGATTTCCAGACCGCAATTTTGCGCGCACAGAACGCATCCGGTTTTGTATAGGGTTCCCATGATGATTGCCCTCCCTGCTTGGTTTAATGTTCACCGTTTCGTTAGTCCTGGATTTCCCGGTCCCGAATTTTCCGGATTAAAGTCCGTAAGGTTTCCTGCTCGTTTTTGGTTAATTTCCTCAGAAATTCCCGGTTGGCTTCAACAATCAACCGAACCGCTTCCGCCCCGGTGGTTCTGCCCGACTGCGTCAAATGAAGTTTAATGGATCGCCGATCATCGGGATTACCCCGGCGTTCAATGAGTTGCGCCGCGGCCATGCGGTCGATAAGTCCCGTCAGGGTTGCGCTGTCCAGGCCGGTGCGTTTTCCCAGTTCACTGGACGTAATCTGATCTTCGTTATTCAAAAATCCCAGAATCAAGGCCTGGACCGGTGTAATGTTGAGCGGGGCAACCTTCTGAGCCAGAAAACGGTTTCCGAACTGATTGGCTTTGGCCAGTTGAAAAAAAATACAATCATCCGGTTTCAAAATTCTCTCCCCCTATATTGCTTGTTTGCAATTTACTTGTATGCAAGCATAATGAGGGAAGAACGTTTTGTCAAGCGGAAAACGTCGAACGTGCGCCGTTATAAAAATTTGCGGTCCGGACATTGATGTTTGTATTCATCCGCGCAGACAGATTCTTTTTATTTCATAAGCTGACTCAAAGTCATTTATCCATGAAGTAATCGAAAAAATTTAATTTGACCCAAAGTCATTTGCGCGGAGAGCAGTCATGTCAATTTTGATAGAGGTTGAATCTTACAGCGCTTTTCTGTTATGTCAAAAATGACATAACAGATTGATTTTATTAGCATTTTGCCGTTGACAACGATCTTGCCCTCATGTATAAAGAACACGCAGTTAAAGCGTTATTCTCTGGAAAAACGTTGTGCTCTACCAAATCATGGTTGTTCTCAAAGGCTTTTTCCTGAAAAGACAAGAAATGCGTCAATAACTGTATGCTGGATTCTTAGAGCACGAAAAGAATATTAGAAATTCTGATGAAAGGAGAAAATTTCATGAACGTCAGCCGAAGAAGTTTCTTGAAGATTTCAGGCGCCGTGGCGGCGGTCAGCGGTTTGGGTATCAGTCTGAAGTCCATATCCGCGCATGCCCAGGAACTGAAAATAAAATACGCTAAAGAAACTACCACCGTTTGTCCCTATTGTTCCGTCGGATGCAGCATCATCGTATCCGTGCAGGACGGCAAGGTGATCAACACAGAAGGTGATCCCGACAGCCCCATTAACCGAGGCGCGCTTTGCAGCAAGGGCGGCTCGATTTACCAGATGGCCGTCAATGAAAACCGCTTGGGCAAGCCGCTGTATAGAGCGCCGTTCGCCACAGAATGGAAGGAAGTTGAATGGGAATGGGCCATTGAAGAGATTGCCAAGAAAGTTAAAAAAAGCCGCGATGCAAGTTTCAAGAAACAGAATGCCAAGGGCGAAGTGGTTAACCGCACGGAAGGCATCGCTTCTGTAGGAAGCGCGGCGATGGATCTTGAAGAATGCTTCACGTATCAAAAATTCTTAAGGGGGTTGGGTCTGGTCTATATTGAACATCAGGCCCGTATCTGACACAGCCCGACTGTACCGGCTCTGGCAGAGTCGTTCGGACGCGGCGCAATGACCAACCACTGGGTTGATTTTAAAAATGCTGATGTGATCCTGATCATGGGAAGCAATCCCGCTTCCAATCATCCGGTGTCCTGGAAATGGATTCAGGAAGCGGTTGATAAACGCGGAGCGAAGATCATTTGTGTCGATCCCCGTTTCACGCAGTCGGCATCCAAAGCTCATCTTTACGCACCCCTTCGTTCAGGAACGGATATCGCATTCCTGGGCGGCATGATTAAATATATTCTGGACAACAAACTTTATTTTGCCGAATACGTCAAAAACTACACCAACGCTTCTTTCCTGGTTAATCCCGATCTGAAACTTCCCGGCGAAAACAACGGGGTCTTTTCCGGGTTGACCGACGGCAAGTATGAAAAGGATACCTGGTCTTATCAGAAAGGTCCGGATGAGGTGATCAAGAAAGATCCCACATTGTCCGATCCCAACTGCGTTTTCCAGCTTTTGAAGAAACACTATTCACGCTACAATTTGAACACGGTTTCCAGGATTACCGGAACGCCGAAAGATAAACTGGTTGACGTTTACAAACTTTATGCTTCAACCGGCAAACCCAATAAGGCGGGCGTCGATCTTTATGCCATGGGGTGGACGCAGCACACGGTCGGGACGCAGAACATCCGGACCATGTGTATGATCCAGCTTTTGTTGGGCAACATGGGGATCGCCGGCGGTGGCGTCGCGGCCATGCGCGGTGAATCCAACGTTCAGGGTTCCACCGACCACGGCCTGCTTTTCCACATCTGGCCCGGTTATCTGGGAACTCCCACCGGTTCGCTTCCAACGCTGAAAGATTTTATCGAAAAGCGTACTCCGAAAACCAAAGAGAAAGATTCTTTGAACTGGTGGAAGAACACGCCGAAGTATGTCGCCAGTTTCCTGCGCTCCATGTACGGACCGGATATGACCCTCGAAGACGTCTACGAAACCCTGCCGAAACTTGACGACGGCGCCAACTACTCGTGGCTGACGATTTTCGATCAGATGTACAAAGGCAAGTTCACCGGCTTCTTTGCCTGGGGCATGAACCCGGCCTGTTCCGGTGCTCATTCCAATAAGGTTCGTCAGGCAATGACGAAGGTTGACTGGATGGTCAATGTCAATTTATTCGATAACGAAACCGGTTCTTTCTGGCGTGGTCCCGGAATGGATCCGGCAAAAATCAAAACAGAAGTTTTCATGCTGCCCTGTGCTTCCTCCGTGGAGAAAGAAGGCAGTATCGCCAACAGCGGACGTCTCCAGCAGTGGCGTTACAAAGCCATTCCTTATTACGGCGATTCCAAGCCGGATGGTGACATCATGAGCGAGCTCTTCTTCAAGGTGAAAGAGCTTTACGCAAAACACGGCGGTCCTCATGCCGCGGCCATCACTAAAATGACCTGGCCCTACGGCAAACATGTTGGCAAAGAATTCCACTATGAACCCCGGAAAGTAGCCGCGGAAATCAACGGTTTCTTCCTCGAAGACAAAACCATTGAGAATCCCACCAAGAAAGGCGAGTTCAAGTCCTTCAAGAAAGGCGATCTCGTTCCGACGTTCGCCTGGCTTCAGGATGACGGTTCCACCTCATCGGGCTGCTGGGTCTATTGCGGTTCCGTGGATAAGGAAAAAGGCATTCTGCCCATGCGTCGCGGTCAGGCCGATCCGACTGGATTGGGTCTTTATTCCGAATGGGCCTGGGCATGGCCGCTGAATCGCCGCATCATCTACAACGGCGCTTCGGTTGATTTAAACGGCAAGCCCTGGGATCCGTCGCGTGCGGTAATCACCTGGGATGCCAAAGAAGAAAAATGGAAAGGCGATGTGCCCGATGGAGCCGGCAACCCCGGCAAAGGTCGCCCGCCTTTCATTATGAAACCGGACGGCGTGGCCTCTCTCTTTGGCCCGGGTCTGGCCGATGGTCCTTTCCCCGAGCATTACGAACCGCTGGAGTGCCCGGTCGAAAAAAATCTGCTTTCGCCCCAGAAAAACAATCCGGTTATCAAACGATTCGACAAGAAGGGTGTCGGCTCCGATCTGGATGTCTATTCCGGAGTCGGAAGTTGCGATCCGCGCTTCCCGTTCATTTGCGCCACCTACCGCGTGAGCGAACACTGGCAGACCGGCGTTCTCACCCGTTGGTGTCCGTGGCTGGCGGAAATGCAGCCCGGCATGTTTGTGGAAATGAGCGAGGAACTGGCGAAGATGAGAGATATTAAAACCGGCGATAAATGCACGGTAAGTTCAGCGCGCGGCGAAGTGGTGTGTACGGCCATTGTCACGCCGCGTTTCAAGCCGTTCGAAATTGACGGAAACACCATTCATGAAGTCGGTATTCCCTGGCATTTCGGCTGGATTACAACGAAGGACCGGAAATACGATGCCAACGACAAGAAAGCGGAAGTATTTACGACCGGTGATGCCGCCAATCTTTTGACGCCGACCATCGGCGATGCCAACACGATGATACCGGAAAGCAAAGCCTTCATGGTTAATGTTGTAAAGGGGGTGAAGTAACATGTCAGAGAAAGTCAAATTATACGATGCTTCGAAATGTACGGCGTGCCGCGGCTGCCAGCTGGCCTGTAAACAGTGGAATGGACTGAAGGCCGGTCAGACGGAACATACCGGCACGTATCAGAATCCGCCTGCTTTGCAGCCCAACACTTACATGATCATTCATTTTCAGGATTATGTGTCGCCTCAAGGCGATGTCCGATGGCTTTTCCGGAAGGAAGCCTGCATGCACTGCACCAACGCAGCCTGCGTAACCGTCTGTCCCAGCGGCGCTCTTCGTTACAATAAAGAGTTCGGCACGGTCGGCATGGACCGGGAAAAATGCATCGGCTGCAAGGAATGCATGGCGGCCTGCCCGTTCGAAGTTCCCAAGTACGATAAAGAAACGGAAAAAGTTTATAAATGCGACATGTGCGAAACACGCATTACCAACAAAATGACGCCGGCATGCTGCAAGGCCTGTCCCACCGGCGCTCTCAAATGGATGGACAAGGAAGAGGCCGTTAAGATTGCCGAAGCCCGCGTCCAGCAGCTGGGCGGCGACGCCAACATTTACGGCGACAAGTTTGTAGGCGGCACGCACATGATGTATGTGTTGAAAGAAAAACCGGAAGTTTATGACGGCATCAAGAAGGATCCGAAGGTTCCGTTCTCCCTCACCGTCTGGAAAAGCTGGCTCAAGCCTCTGAGCCTGCTGGCTGCGGGCGGCGTGATTGGCGGTTCATTGCTGCATTACTTTATCCATGGTCCGCACAGGCCCCATCCGGAACACTATGATCAAGAAAAGAAGCAGGGAGGTGCATAACATGAGTAAAAAAATGGTAATTGTGACATCGGGATATGAAAGATTTGTCCACTGGATGATGGCCATCTCCTGCCTGCTTTTATGCTACACCGGACTGGGGATGATGTACAAAGAGCTGAACTTTTTAGGCGTTATCTTCGGGGGAGTGAAAGGATTGGCTACCGTCCATGACATTATGGCCGTCGTGTTTGCCATATCATTGGTCCTGGCGATAGCGATGTGGTGGAAAGAAGCCGGGTTATTCGTCTTTCCGGAAGATTGGGAATGGATCAAGGCCGCAGGCGGATATTTGTGGCACCTGGATCACGTTCCGGAGACGGGCAAATATAATCCCGGCCAGAAGGCATTTTTCCTGACCGTAGCCCTGTTCGGATTACTGATGATCTGCACCGGTTTCTTCATGTGGTATCCGGAGAAGTTTCCCTTCGGGGCCTATCTTTTAGATTGGGTCTATGTGCTGCATGTGCTGGGCTTTGTAGTAATCTTTGCCTTCTTCTTTGTTCATCTGTACCTGGGCACCATCGGGAATCCCGGTTCTGTATCAGCGATGATCAGCGGGAAGATGGAGCTGCCGGTATTGAGAATGCTTCATCCGAAATGGGTCAAAGAGATGGAACACGAAGGTAAACTCGTTGTTGTCGATGATAAAAAGTAAAGTGGAATCGAAATAAAATTGAAAAGGGCCTGGAATTTTTCCAGGCCCTTTTTTTGTGGGTGTGTCGTCCCGCTTTCACGGAGGCGATATTGCTTGGTCGCGTCAGATTTTTTATACCGGGAATTCTTTCAGGAAAGATCGCTCCGTTTCGTAGGTGCCGATCAGGATCAATTCATCTTCTTTGTCGAGCCTCATATCCGGCTCCGGATTGATGTACGTGGTGCCCTTGTGCAATACGGCCGCCACCGTGCAGCCCGTGTTCTCTCTGATGCCCGAATTGGCCAGCGTTTTGCCCCACAGCGATTTGGGCGTGTTCAGATGAAAGAAGTTCAACCCTTCCGCGAGCAGCGAGGTTTCCTCATTCATCAGAAAATTGAATATCGTATTGGCGCCCAGCGACGCATACGACATGACAAAATCAGCGCCCGCCCGGTGTAATGTGGACACATTGCGGTCTTCGCTGGCGCGGCTGAGAATCTGCATGTCCGGCCGCAGGCTGCGCAAATATTTTGTCAGATAAATATTGGTGGCGTCATCATGAGAGGTGATGAGGGCCGCCGGCGCTTTTTCGAACCAGGCCTTCTCCAGCGTGTGAATATCGGCGGCATCCCCATAAATAAAATGAGACCCGTCTTCACCTTTCCGGCGGTTTTTTTCAATAATCAGATAAGGGATTTCTTCTTTTTCGAAATAATTGGCCACCGCGTGTCCGACGCGTCCTCCGCCGACGATGATGACCGGATCGCCGGCGATTTTGCAGATGTGGTAGAAGGAATACACCTCATCGTATCGGGCCAGAGAAGATTCCCGTCCCGCCAGGACCAGCACGCTCGTCCGGTTGATCGTATCGTGAGACTTGGGAATGATAAATTTTCCGCGCTCCCAGATTCCCACGACCGTCAATCCGAATGTTTCGCGAAGCCTGCTTTCCGCAAGTGTTTGACCGACCAGAGGCGTTCCGATTGCCGGTGTCTGGGCGATGATTAATTCCTTGTGACGGCCGATGATATTGGCTTTGCAGTCGCCCGCGATCGTCCAGCCGGCCAGAGACTCTCCCATAATGTCATACAACTGCAGGACCCGGGAGCTGCCCGCCAGTTGCAGGATGTCCACCGAATGCGGCGATTCCGCCGTGGTGATAATCGGAATATGTTCAAAATCTTCCCGGATGGTCAGCGTGATGTTGGTATTCATCTGGTCGCTGTTCGATGCCACAACCAGCGCGGCGTTCTGAATGCGCATTTTGTCGTATGTTCCCGGATCATCGATATTGCCGAGAGCGACCCGGATGTCCCGGTCATACAGTTCCAGCGCCCGGGCGAGATCGTCAACCACCACCACATAGTTTTTATTATAGCGTTTCAGTTTTTCGATCAGCGCTCCGGTGACGGGATCGAAATTGGTGATAATGATGTGATTTCTTGTGTCGGTGGGCAGCTCCCGGGGCGCGCGGTTGCGGGTCTGCGCTTCCATCCAGGGAGCGAAAAAGAATTTGATGAAAACGAAAGGAAGCAGAATCAGCAGAAGAATGACGCCGGAAAGCAAGACGATAATCGAGAAAATTCTGCCGATATCACCGGTGAATGTTATGTCTCCGAATCCGAGCGTGGACATGACCACCATGGTCCAGTAGAAACCGGTGACCCATGAATGTTCCTGTCCTTCCATGGCCATGATATAATGGAACAAGATGCTGTAGGTGGTAATCAGCGCGACAATGACGACAAGATACTTTATCAGTAAACGGATATTTGCCTTGATAATTTTACTTTCAACAAAAGAGCTGACGACAGCGGGTAAAAATTTCATGAGAGGGGTATCCTTGAGACGGAACAGGGTTGATATTGATTTCTACTTCGTTTGTGCTGCTAAAAGTATAAAAAGAACATCCGGGCCTGTCAATGAAAATAATTATATCACCGGAAGCGGGCAACGGGCAATTCTCCCGTCGGTCTTTAAATCAGCGCCTTATCGTTACTGGATTTCAATGCAAGCAGGATCAGGCACAGCGCGAAATAACCTGCCGACGTCAAATAGTGAGCCTGCGCGTGAATGTGCCAGGGCAGATACAGTTCGCCCGTCGGCAGAACCGAATGAATAATTCCGAAAAGCGTGAACACGGCGCAGACGGCGGCGCATAAAGCGGCCAGCCTCGCCTTGTTGTCGATTAAGAAAGCCAGCATGCTTCCCCACAGCAGTCCCGTAATGATGAACCCGTTGCTGAGCATCGTCAGCGTCTGATGCATGACCTGCAGCCGCGCCGGCAGTTTATCCGGCGTGGCGCCCGCCGCTCCCATGAACTGTCCCAGAATAATCAGCACCATGCTGGCGATGACCGGAAGGACACTGAGGCTGACGGCCGGAGAATGAGCCGGCGGAGAATCCTTGTAAGCCTGCCGCATAATCTCAAAACCGATGAAGATGAAAATCGGCGCAATAACCGCCCGCGGGATCAGACTGACAAGCAGGGAAAGCAGTCCGACCACGGAGCAGACACCGATCAGGATGCCCGTCAGCAACGTGTACCACCAGGTTGCCCCCATTTTTTTATAAGCCGGATGACCGATGTAAGGCGTGGTTTGCGCCACACCGCCGAAGAATGCCGCGATCAACGACGAAAATGCTTCCGTCAGCAGAATGTCTCGGGTGCGGTAATCGTCACCGGCCAGCCGCGCGCTTTCCGTGTTGTTGATGCCGCCGATGATGGTCAGAATGCCGAAGGGAATGGCAATGCTCAGATAATGCATGCTTTGCGGAACGGTTTTCAGAAACTCGACGGTAGGCAGGGGCAGTGCAAAATGCATATCCAGAGCCGGCGCAGTGAACTCCGGCAGATAGCCGCCGAAGCCCAGGGCAAAATGAATTCCGGTGCCCAGAATGACCGCCGCCAGGACGCCGGGCATCCGTCCCGGCAGTTGCATTCTACTCATAAGCGTCGTAAAAATCAGCCCCAGTGCCACCATGCCGACAACCGCTTCGTTGAAAATTTCGACAAGCGGCAGAAAACCGAGCAGCATTAGTCCGATGCCGGCCAGCGGCCCCAGCAGGCCCGCGGTGGGAATCATGCGCTGCAGCAGACCGCCGAAAAAAGAAGTGAATATCTTTACGACGCCGATCATAAACAGTGTGGCCATGCCGATATGCCAGGTCAGCTGCGCGTCGCGTGTGGCGATATACGCGGGACCCATAACGGCGTAGGCAATGCCGATGGTGGAGGGCGTATCGATTCCCAGCGGCATGGCCGTGACATCCGCTCGGCCCGTTCTTTTTCTCAGACGCAGCGCCAGCCATGTATAGACAACATCCCCGATAAAGATGCCGACAGCCGTTCCCGGAATCATGCGGGTGAGGATCATGTCCGCCGGATAGTTGAACGTAAAAACCAGAATGGCGCTGAAAAAAATCAGCGTTCCGACGTTATCCAGAAACAAAGCAAGAAAAGCGGTGGTCTCTCCCCAGAGTCTGTTCTGACCGGCTGTATTTTCAGCGTTCATCGCGCCTCCTCAAACGTCCGTTTTCCCGTGTGTCGCTGCGACCGAAGGCTATCGTCCGGCTGTGCCGGAGAGACGCACTGATCTGCGATCACGTATGCCGTAATTCTATAAACAAAAAAGAGCCGTTTGACAATTTGTTTTCCGGAACATGACTTTTGCGGCCAAAGAAAACCTGCCCGCTCTCATCATTGAGCATTTTTCCCAGTTAAAGATTAAGGATGATCGCTGATGGTTATTCTAACGTTTTTTGTTCTTTCTCTTCATGAAAGAGCACTTTGCGCAGGGTGGCGCGATAACCATTGAGTGTTTCGCGATATCGTTCAATGAGCGCCAGACTGTCCGGGGTTGCACTCGCCAGATAGGAAAGCACCAATTCTTTCTTGATCTCGATGTGCTTTCTGATACGTTCTTCATCAAGAGAATCATAAAACATTTCGATCATTTTTTTGCGCAGGGGACGGCAGGTGTGTGTGATGAGAATAACGACAATGTTGTTACCTGCTTCCGCGATGGCTTCCTGTGACAGGAGCTCCAGATCAATCAAATGTTTTTTATCATGCAAATGGGCCAGCTCTTCATCAAAAATATCAATCAAGGTTTTAATATCGCGGGGCGTAATTTTGGGGACGGCGAGTCTAAGCATCTCCGGCAGGAAAAACGTCCAGAATTCCCAGATCTCATCCAGAATATAAGGATCCGCCACCCATTCATTATCCGGCTCTTCCGTTTGCAGAAAAAACATTCTTAGAAAATCGATGCTGGCGCCCTTCATATAGTCGCGGACATAAACGCCGTCGCCCTGCCGGATGGTCAGCACGTTCATCAGTTCCAGATGCTTGAGGGCGATTCTCAGCGACGCTCTGTCCACATGCATATCTTTGGACAGTTGCCGTTCGGAAGGAAGCTTATCGCCAGGCTTCAACTGCCTGCCGAAAATCTGCCGGACCAGAATATTCATAACTCTCTCATGTGATTGAAATCCTTCCATAACTACTCCTTAATATACCTGTCTACGTAAAAAAATAAAAAATACTTGACATGTGGCAAATATATGTTATTAATTGGTCAAACCAATTTTACATTATTAATATACCATTTTTGCTTTGCATGATCAAGTACCAAGTTGATTAATTGAAAAGAAGTCATCAAAACAAGGCGTCTTTTTTTGCAGATTAAATATAGGTCCGTCTTCTAATAACGAAATGCAAACTGTGAAAATGGATTCCAAATATTTAAAAATACAAAAAGAAAACCATAGCCTCTGGGTGGAAATGAAAAATCCGCCGGTTAACTTCCTGACCGTGGCGATGCTCGAAGAGCTCTTGGATCTCGTCAAACAGGTCTCCCGGGATCCTTCCATCCGGGTATTTATCCTGACGGGCGGTATCGAAGATATTTACATCATGCATTTTTCCATTCCCGAACTTTTCACGTTATCAAAGGACAATAAAAAAATACTGCTCAACCTTTTCATAAAAACCAGACTGACCGCTGCTATCCTGACGCACTTTACAACCTGGACGAACGGGTTGATGGATGGCTTCGAATGGTATGAGAAGCTGGTGCTGAAATTTGCCAAAGTTTTGAGCGGCTATTCATCCAGCCTGTATTTGTGGTTCATCATGCAACGGCTTTACATGGCGATTGAACGGCTGAATAAAATTACCATTGCCGCGATTAACGGCAACTGCAACGGCGGCGGCACCGAATTATCCGCGTGTTTCGACTTCC
>Ga0208040_1000314_pt1 | contig 61423 bp, 59 predicted proteins | sample AD_UKC083_MetaG_FD_184431 | JGI IMG/M metagenome (GOLD analysis project Ga0208040, IMG submission 184431) | Active sludge microbial communities of municipal wastewater-treating anaerobic digesters from USA - AD_UKC083_MetaG (SPAdes) (version 2) | ecosystem: Engineered > Bioreactor > Anaerobic >...
GAACCGCCGACCTACTGATTACGAATCAGTTGCTCTACCAGCTGAGCTACATCGGCCTGCCTTGAAGAGATGTCGTATTTATATGAAGGGTTTTGCCTTGTCAACCTCAATCTGCGACCGAAAGACCGATCTGCCTTAATGATTGACTTTCGCCTTGTTTTCCTTTAGTTTCCAGGCGGATAGTAACCGACTATGGAAATCAGGATGATTCTATTTCTTTTAACCTTTTTATGTCTTTACGGCGGAATTAATTTTTATTTCTTTTTCCGGGCCAGAAGCGTTCTTCATTTCTCCGGCGCCCTGCAGGCCCTGCTGCTGGTCCTCCTCATTTTCCTGATCCTCGCGCCGGTCGTTGTCCGGACGCTGGAGTCGCTTCACTGTGAGCAGGCCGCTCGCTTTGTCGCCTGCACCGGCTATGTCTGGATGGCGTTTGTCTTTCTGTTTTTCTTTTTGAGCGTTTCCCTCGAGCTGGTCCGGTTCCTTCACAAGCTGATCGTTCCCGAAATCGGCACGATGGCGCTGAAGGCGGTGACGTTCGGCCTGTCCGTGCTTCTGTCCGCCGGACTGGTGGTTTACGGCTGCATCGACGCGCAGCGCGTCCGCGTCAGGACCCTGCAAATTCCTACAGAACAGATTCTCCCCGGAAAAGGAAAGATCCGCATCATCCAGATCTCCGACGTCCATGTGGGCATCATTATCCGCAACGACCGCCTTTCGCCCATGCTGGAGAAGGTCCGGGAGGCCAAACCCGACATGCTGGTTTCCACCGGCGACCTGCTCGACGGCGAACTGGACAACATCATGGCGGACGCGGAGCGCTTTGCCGCAATCGAAACGCCTGCCGGGAAATTTGCCGTTCTGGGCAATCATGAATATTACGCGGGCGTTTCGCGCTCCATTGAATTTACCGAAGCAGCCGGCTTTCAGATTCTGCGCGACGATGTGACGCAGGCGGCGGGACTTACGATTTTCGGTGAAGACGATATCACCGGCCGGAAGCCCGGCGCCACGCCGAAAAGCGCGGCGTTTCTGAAAGCGCTGGCCGAAAAGCAAAACGGCTTTGTTCTGCTTTTGAAGCACCAGCCGCATATTCGGGAAAAGGCCAATTTCAACTTGCAGCTTTCCGGCCACACGCACGGCGGCCAGCTTTTCCCCTTCGGCTTTATCGTAAAACTCTATTTCCCCAGAATTTACGGTTTGCATACTCTGGCGGAAAACAAGCTGCTGTACATCAGCCGCGGCACCGGCACCTGGGGGCCGCCCGTGCGCATTTTCGCCCCGCCGGAAATCACCGTCATCGATCTGATCGGCAAAAAACAATAAGGGGAAATGGAATGCCGGCGAAATAAAAACGCGGCCTGCCCGAAAGCACGACCGCGCTCATGTTGCTGATTTATATATTGTTTATTCCTTTACGGCATTGACTTTTCTGGCTAATCGGGAAATTTTACGTGAGGCGTTTTTCTTGTGAATCAGGCCTTTGGAAGCGGCTTTCGCCACCGCGGGAATCGCTGCTTTCAATGCTTTTTCCGAATTTTCCCTGTTTTTGCTCTCCACAGCCGCGATCACCGCTTTAACCTTGGTCTTGATCGCGGACTTGGCTGCGATATTGCGCGTGCGGCGGGCCTTGGCCTGACGATCGCGTTTTTCTGCTGATTTGTGTGTTGCCAAAAGGTTCTCCTCCTGAACTTCTTTTTTTGTAAGGTGCGGGTCTTTAACGCAATTATTTCAGGCTGTCAAGCGCAATTTTGGGAAGCGGATTGGAGGCAGGCCGCGAGACCGCCTCCATCCACAGCCGATCAATCTTCAAAGTACTCGTTTTTCATCTTCACGGTCAGGCCGTCCTGGTTGAGCAGGCGGTCGGACAAGCCTTGAATCTTGGGCAGTTCGTAGCCGAAGAAGTAGCGAAACGCGGCAAGCTTTCCCTGATAGAAATTCGTGTCGGCTTCGCCGGGCCCGCCGGCCAGCGCCCTTTGAGCTACGGTGGCTTGGCGCAGCCACTGCCAGGCAATCGCGATGATGCCGAAGAATTCCAGATAGACCGTGGCGTCGGCCAGAAACATCTCCGGGCCTTCCTTGGCGGCCACGCCGAACTGATGCATCGTTACTTTTTCCAGGAGCGCGACGGCTTCGGCCAGTTTGTCGGCAAACGGCTTCAATTCCGCGTCGTCCCGGGCCTCCTTGATGGCCTTGCGCACTTCCGCCAGATACAACTGGGCGGCCTTGCCTTTTTTCATCGTCATCTTTCGGCCGAGCAGGTCCATTCCCTGAATGCCGGTTGTGCCCTCATGAATCGGGTGGATGCGCACGTCGCGGTAAAGCTGTTCAAGGGGAAACTCCTCGCAGAAGCCGTAGCCGCCCAGAATCTGCAGACCCGCGGAGCAGGATAAAATGCCCATTTCCGACGGATAGGTTTTGGCGACCGGCGTCAGCAGCTCCAGAAGCAGGTTGTAGTTTTCACGCTCCTCGCCTTCGGTGACATGCTCCAGGTCCTCATAAATGCCGCACTGAAACAAGAGCGACAACGACCCTTCCACGACGGCTTTCTGGAACAGGAGCATGCGACGGATATCCGCGTGCTCGATGATCGGAATCTGCGGCGACAGCGGATCCTTGGAGGTCAGCCTCCGTCCCTGCGGTCTTTCCCTGGCGTATTCCAGGGAAGCATAGTAGGCGGCGGAGGAAATCACGGCCGCGGCCAGACCCACGTCGATGCGGGCGCCGTTCATCATCTGGAACATGTAGGCCAGCCCCTTGTTGGCTTCGCCGACCAGCCATCCGCGGCAGTCGTCGTTTTCGCCGAAGGCAAGCTGGGTGATGGGGGAGCCCCGGTAGCCGAGTTTGTGGTAAATGCCCGCGCAGTTGACGTCGTTGGGTTCGAGTGACCCATCGTCCCTGATGCGCTTCTTGGGAATGATGAAGAGCGAAATGCCCTTGATGCCGGGAGGCGCGTCCTTGAGACGAACCAGCGCCAGGTGAATCACATTGTCGCATCCGTCATGGTCTCCGGCGGAGATGAACAGCTTCTGGCCCTTGATTTTGTAGTAGCCCTGGTCGGTCGGCGTCGCCGTGGTGGTAAGATCGGTCAGCGATGAGCCGGCCTGCGGTTCGGTGAGCGCCATTGTGCCCTGCCATTCGCCCGCGGTCATTTTGGGCAGGTAGGTATCTTTCATTTCCTGCGTGCCGTAGGATGCAATCAGGCCGGCCGCGCCGTGCGTCAGACCGTGATAAACGGCGGCGGAATAGTTGGCCGCGCCGAAAATCGCCGTCGGCAGCATCACGCCGACGGTGAAGGGCATCTGCTGGCCGCCCAGCTCGTAGGGAAAGGTGGAGGCGATCCAGCCGCCGTCGCCCGCCGCGCGCATGATTTCGCGGACCTTGGGATGAACTTTGACTTCGCCGCCCACATATTCGGGCGCCTTGCGGTCCATTTCCTCGAACAGGGGCTTGAAGAGGTCTTTCCCCATCCGCATCGCCGTATCCAGAATCATATCGAAGACTTCCCGGCTGTGGTCGGCAAAGCGGGGGTATTTCAAAAGGGACTCCACGTCATTGACTTCGTAAAGCAGGAATCGTAAGTTCCGGTCACTGATAAATTTTTCCGCCATAATCCATTCCTTCTATTTGACTCAAAGATAGGGAAGTCCAAAAAAATAGGGTCTCCCGATTTCGTGAAAAATCTCCGGAGCCTTTCAGCTCCGGAGATTCCGTTTACCCCGTAATATGTTTTTCTAAAGGAAAACCTTGTTTAGAACGTCAGATTCTCTACCACGCAGGCCACGCCCAAACCGCCGCCGCAGCAGGAGCTGAAGCAACCGTACTTGCCGCCCTTCTTCATCAATTCGCGCATGGTGAAGATACAGATGCGCGCGCCGGAAGCGCCGTTGGGATGGCCGATGGAGATCGCGCCGCCGTTCGGGTTCCATTTGTTCCAATCCACTTTTTCACCGGTCTGTTTTTCCAGTTCCGCGGCCACCGCCAGATTCTGCACGGCAAAAGCTTCGTTGCACTCGATCACGTCCAACTGGCTCATCTTGATGCCTGCGCGTTTGAGCGCCATCGGAACCGCATAAGCGGGCGCAATCCCCATGATCTTGGGATCGACGCCGTAGTCGCCGCCGGACAGCCACTTGGCCCAGGGCTTGTATCCCAGTTGCAGGGCTTTCTCTTTGGTCATCATCAGCACGAATGCCGCTCCGTCGTTGCGGCCCGAGGCGTTGCCGGCAGTGACGGTGCCGTCTTTAATAAAAGCGGGCGGCAGTTTGGCCAGACCTTCCATCGTCGTATCGGGACGGGGAAATTCGTCCACGCTGAATTCCAGCGGCGGTTTTTTCTTTCCCTGGGGAACCATGACCGGCATGATGTCCTGGGCCAGGAAACCGGATTCCTGGGCCGCTTTCATTCTCATCTGGCTGCGGTAAGAAAATTCATCCTGTGCTTCACGGGAAATATTGTACATCTTCTGCAGAGCTTCAGCGGTGAGACCCATGTTCATGGTGGCCGGATCTCTGGTCGGGGAAAGGGCGGGAGCGATCGGAAGCGGGGGAATCATTTTAAAGGGTTCCTGCGACATGGAAAAACGGCACGGCGCCTGGCTGTAGGATTCATAACCGCCGGCGATCATGATGTCGGACTGACCGGCCAGAATTTTCCAGGCGGCGTGATTGATCGAATCAATCGCCGAACCGCACTGCATTTCAATATAAGAAGCCACGGTGCTCTCGGGCAAGCCGGAAGCCAGAGTAGGCCAGCGCGCGCCGTTGATGGCGGTGTTGGGTCCAATGGCCGAACCCATGAAAACGCCGTCCACCACGCCGCCTTTTTCAACAATTTTTGACCTTTCGACCAGCCCCTTGAGGGTCATGCCGGCCAGATCTTCACCCAGGATATTGCGCAGGGTTTTCCCTAAGGTGCCAAAGGCTGTTCTCATGCCATCCACAAATACTACTTCTCTGCTCATAAACCCTCCTTGTCCATTGTTCAATTTAAAAAAAACGATGCTTCGTCTTTTTGCACAACACCTGATATTCCCGCCGCCAAACGGCTCTTTGGAATTGATGAATGGGGCGTTATCACACCCAAATCCCCGCGTCAAGTGAATACAACACCCGTTGTAAATTATCCGGCTTATTTCTTCGCGGCGCCGGCTTTTTTCGCTATGAAGTACGCGTGCTCTTCGATGGAGATAAATCCGTTGCGGTCCTTGTCCATTTCCTTGAAAGCGGAGGCCATGGCGGCCATGTATTCTTCGGAGGTTACTTTGCCGTCTTGGTTTGCGTCCACATCAAAAATCTCCGCCACCCAGAACGCGACGCATTCATCGTCGCCGATTTTGCCGTTTTTGTCGGCGTCCAGCTTTTTCTTCGACTTGGTCTTTGTCTTGGCCTTGCTTTTGGCGGGTTCAAGCGCCTTGGGTCCGCACCAGTAAGCGATATATTCCTTGGCCAACAGCGCGCCGTCATCGTCCGTATCCATGTCGCCGAAAAACCGTTTCTCCGCCGCATTGAATTCCGCCGCCGTCAGCTTGCCGTCGCGGTCGGCATCCATGTCCTTGAACCGTCCCTGCCAGAAGGCCGCGTGCTCCGTAACGGTGACGACGCCATCGCCGTTCGCGTCCATCGCCGAATAAGCCGTCCGGATCATGGCGGGGCTCTTGACCTGAGCTGTTGCCGCGCCCGACATCAACAACAGAATTAATCCTGCTCCCAAAATAACGATTCCTTTTTTCATAACTTTCCTCCTTATGATTTTTCGCGATCGGCCCTCCCCGGATGCGGCCGCGCAGGCCTTCGCCGGGGCTTGCTCACGCGATGAATAATTCCTCGATCAGCGCATTCACCCGGTCCGCTTCCTCATGCTGGATCCAGTGCGAAACGCCGGGAAATTTAATGAGCCTGCCCTGCTTGCAATAGGCCATGCTCTGATCGGCCATCTCCGCAAGCATGGCGACATCGTCTTCTCCCCACATCAAAATCATGGGCATGACCACGTCAAAGCTTTGCAGCGGTTCGGGCTGCGTCTGAATCATGGCGCGGTACCAGTTGACCATCGCGGAAAAAGCGCCCGGCTGCGCGAACGCCTTGCGGTATTCTTCCAGTTCTTCAGGCGTAAAGGCGCCGGGACGGCTCGTGGTCGCAAGCAGGCGCACGGGCCAGGCATAATTATGGGCCGAGCCGAATTTTTCCACCGCGCCGGGCAGTTGAAAATAAAAGATGTACCAGCTCTTTTCCATCTGCCGCTGATTGGTAAAGAGATTTCTGGCCATGACCTTGGGATGGGGAACATTCAGAATGGCGAGCTTTCGGACGCGGTCGGGATATTTCAGCGCCACCCACCACGACACGGACGCCCCCCAGTCGTGGCCGACCAGCAGAATCTGTTTCCGTCCATAGGCGTCGACGAGTCCAATGATGTCCTTGGCCAGCTCATCAATATTATAGGCCGCAACGCCTGCAGGCTTGTCGCTTACATTATAGCCGCGCTGATCGGGCGCAACCACCAGATAGCCCCGGTCTGCAAAATACCCGATCTGTTTGCGCCAGGCATACCAGAATTCCGGGAAGCCATGGAGAAAAAGAACCATCGGGCCGTCGGCCGGCCCGGATTCCATAACGTGCAGTTTTATTCCGTTGGTTTCAATGTATCGCTCACGCAAATCCATTTCGGCCTCCTTTTATTGAGGGGATGAGACTGAAGACTATTGGATCATTTTGCGGGGCGCTTCGCACCCACTTTTTTTATCTTTTCCTTCAGCCTTCGGTCTTCCGTCTTCAGCCTTTTTTATACTTCCCAGGCGGCTTTCGCCCCCTCCGTCGTCGCTTCGATGATCCTTCGCGGAGCGGAGGCGTCGCCCACGACAAAATGACGGATGCTTTTTTTCGCCAGCATGTCCTTCAGCGCCGTGCGGGGCGTAACGCCGATGGCCACAATCACCTGGGAAACCGGCTCCAATCTCTTTTCCTCTCCCTTGACCTCGACGATCACCGCGTTTTCTTCTATCTTTTTCACCCGGGTTCCCAGCATCAGGGCAATCCCGGCCGCCCGAAGGCGCTTGTGCAGCATGTAGCCGTGCGCGGCCAGCGCCAGAACGGGGGACGCGGGCAGCATCTCCACGATGGTGATATTCCGGACGCCCTTTTCCAGCAGAAAATCGGCTGTTTCCATTCCCACCAGCCCGCCGCCGATGACCACCACCGGCTCTTTCGGCGCAACGGTCCCATCCAGAATCTGCCAGGCGTCGCAAACCACGGACGCATCGATGCCTTCGGCCGGACAGGCGGCTTTGCCGGCGCCGATCGCCAGAATGACGGCATCGGGTTTGCCCGCTTCAATCATCGCCTCGGTCACTTCGGCGCCGGTTTTGATCTCCACGCCTTTCTTTTTGCATTTTGCCGTGAGGGTCTGAATGTAGCGGCCGTAAACCTCTTTGTGGGGCGCTTTGGCGGCATAGCGTACATTTCCGCCCGTCTGGCTTTCCTGCTCAAAGAGGGTTACCTGATGGCCGAGGCGCGCGGCCTCGTAAGCGGCGGTCAGTCCGGCCGGCCCGCCGCCGACCACCCAGACCTTGCGGGGAACAGCCGCCGGACCCGCCGGATACATCAGTTCCTGACCGGTTTGCGGATTGATGGCGCAGCGAATCGGCAGCGCCTCCAGCGAGAGGCGCTCAATGCACCCCTGATTGCAGGCCAGACACTCCAGCGTGTCCTCGGGATGACCGGCCAGCGCGTTTTTGAGAAAATCCGGATCGGCCAGATGCTGGCGCGCCACGGCAATCATATCCGCATCGCCTCGGGCGATGACTTCATCCATAAAGTAAGGATCCGTGTAGCGCCCGACGGAAATCACCGGAACGCCCGCGGCCTCTTTCACCCTGCGCGCCAGGTGGGACTTGAAGCCGGGGGGGTATTCAACCGGCGCGCTTGGATTCGGGGTATCGATGTTCACGGCCGGGCTGCCGTGCGTGCCGAAGGAAACATTGATGATGTCCGCGCCGGCGTTCACCAGGTCGGGGAGGATGGTCTCCATGTCGGAGATCGTGTAGCCGTTTTTGATGCACTCTTCGCCGGAAATCCGGATGGAAACGGGGAAATCCGTGCCGACCTGACGGCGAACTTCCCTGAGGCATTCGATCATAAAGCGGGCCCGTCCACGAAAATCGCCGCCGTACCGATCCTTGCGCTGATTGCTGAGGGCCGAAAGAAACTGCATGAGGAGATAGCCGTGCGCTCCGTGAAGCTCGACGGCGTCAAATCCCGCCTTGCGCGCCCGCACGGCCGCGCTGCCGAAAGCGGCAATCGTTTCCTCGACTTCGGCAAGCGTCATCTCGCGCGGCGTTCCGAGAAAACCAAAGACATAACTGGGGATGGCCGAAGGCCCGACAGCCTTGTTTTTCTTCTGCAGGAGGTAATTTTCGCGGCCTGTATGGTGAAGCTGCATGGCGATTTTGCTTCCCTGGGCATGCACCACATCGGCAAGCTTGCTCAGGCCGGGAATGAACTTGTCGTCCCAGACGCCGATGCATCGCGGGGAGGCGGAACCCAGCGGGTGCACCTCCGTGATCTCCGTGATGATGAGCCCTGCGCCGCCCTCGGCCCTGCGCCGGATATAGGCCAGGTTTGCCTCGCTGACGGTATTGTCGGGATTGCCGAGAGCCGTTCCCATGGGGGACATCACCAGACGGTTCGGAATTTCCAGGGAACGGATTTTGATGGGCGACAACAAATGCTCAAGGGTTTTCATAAACGATCTCCTTTGCAGAAGTAGGGATGCGCCGCCTTCACGCGTTTGGACGGCGGCGCATCGGAAAATACCGGCCGCCTGAAAAGCGGCTGTTGCCTTTTTTACAGATGCGGGCCCAAAAGCAGACCGCCGTCGATGATGATCTCCGCGCCGGTGGTATAGCTCGATGCGTCGGAGGCCAGATAAATCGCCGCTCCGGCGATCTCATCCGGTTCGCCGATCCGGCAGGTGGGCAGATGCTTGCACAACTCCTCTTTCTGCCGGGCCGCTTCTTCCGGCGGAAGGTGTTGCCAGTGCGAATTCATCATCTTGGTGCTGATCGGACCGGGCAGAATCGCGTTGACCATGATATTGTCGCGGGCCAGTTCCATGGCAAACGCGCGGGTGATCTGGCGGACGCCGGCCTTGGAAATGGAATACACGCTGACAAACGGCTCCGGATTGACGCCGTCAATGGAGGCTACGTTGATGATCTTGCCGCCGCCCTGCTTTTTCATGATTTTCGCACAAGCCTGGCTCATGAAATAAACGGCTTTAAGATTCAGGTTCATGATGGTATCCCAGAGACGTTCGTCGGAATCCAGCACCGACCCCATGGCGGGACTCGCGCCGGCATTGTTGACCAGAATATCAATCCGGCCGAACTTTTGCATAACCGTATCCACCACGCGCTGAATTTCCTCCATCTTGCCCAAATGGGCGGGCACCACCAGAACTTCACAGCCGATATTCGTCATTTCACACGCGGTGGCTTCCAAATCCTGCGCCTTGCGGCTGGTGATGGCCACTTTCGCGCCGGCTTTGGCAAAACCGTAAGCGATCCCCTGGCCGATGCCGCGGCTGCCGCCGGTAACAATCGCCACTTTACCTTCTAAAGAAAACCTGGAAAGATCAAACATAGCAAGCACTCCTTTACTGTTATTTAATGCAGCAGAAAATAAATTGAATGGGAATGTACACCCCCCTTTATCAAGAGAATATGGAGTATCCGTTGCGGGGAACGGTCTTGTAACCTCGCGCCGCCTCGCGTGACCTTTAGGCTATCAGGCGGTCAGGTCAGGCAAGCCGTTCCCCCGCAGGATGATCCGAAGCGTAAACAGACTATTTCTTGGCCGGTTTGGGCGCCAGAGCTTCACGGTCACCGCCGCTCATGCCGGCGATGAATTTCACCAGCTTCTTGCGGGATTCGATGTCGTATTGCGTCGTGATGGCAATCTGCTCCATGATCGGAGAACCGCCGCCGTGGTAGTTGCCGACGTTCATAATGCCGCCCGTGGCCGAACACAGATGATCGCCAAGGTAGCGCCAGAACTGCGCCTGGTCCTCGGCGGACATCTTCGGATTGCGCTTGGTGTATTTGAGGAGCGCCGGACCGACATCCGGATTGACGAAATCCTTCTCGTGCGGGAACGTCGCCACGACGCCGCCCGCGATGTCGCAAAGAATCTCCGCCTCGCGCCAGACCGCCTCGCCCGACAGACAGCGGCCCACATTGCAGTAGATGGAATTCGGAATGTAGGAGCCCGGGCCGTAAGGCATGAAGCCGACGCCGGGAATATAGACTTCCGGTTTGCCCAGATCCGAAGCCGTGTAGCCCGCCGCATAGCCCAGCTCGATCGTCATGATAATTTCGGCGAGCTTCTCGCGGACATGGGACTCCTTGTGGACGTTGTTGCATTCGGCGGCCAGCGCCGCGGTGCCCAGAATGACGTCGCCGATGGCGGGCTTGCAGCCGGAGTAGGAATGACGGTGGAACAGCGCGAAGAGCAGCGCCAGAGCGCCGCCGTGCTGATATTCGCCGGCCAGGAAGACTCTTTCCCACGGCACGAAGCAGTCTTCAAAAATCATGTAGGAATCGGTCGCGCCCGGCACGAAACCGCGTTTGTAATGTTCGCGATTGCGAAGATTATGAATCGTGACGACCTGCTTCAAACCATCCCAGTCGCCCGGCACGGCAAAGCCGACCGCGTAGTCCGCGTCTTCCTTGCGCAGCGCGCGGGTGGGCAGAACCAGCACTTCGTCCGCCACAGAGGCTTCCGAAATGTGCAGCTTGCAGCCCTCCACGACGATGCCGTCTTTCAGCCGTTCCTTGATGCGCACATAGGCGCCGGGGTTGGGCTGGTCGGCCGGACGCAGCATACGGTCGCCCTTGGTGTCCGTCTGGGCGCAGCAGCCCACCAGGTCTTCGGTCTGAAACCGGGTCAGCCATTTCTTGAAGTTCTCGTGGTAGTTCGTCTCGCCCGGCTTCACCTTGTCCGCTTCAAACGATACGTTGTAGATGGCGTTGGTGCCGTCGATGCCCATGCACCGCTGAATGCAGCCGCCGACTTTCTGGCAGAGCATGCGGGTCATGTCCTGCTTGCGGTGCAGGTCGGTCGTGTTCTGGTGAATGTGCGTGAAGCGGTTGATCTTCTGCCCGGTGAGGTGGGACGTGGCGGTAAGCAAATCCGCGTTCTCCGGCTTGGCCGCTTCGTCATAGGTGGTCCCGATGACATTGAGGCAATCCATCTGCAATTCATCGTCGCGATCGATCAGCTGGCCGTCAAAATAAATGTTCCTCTTCATTTTGGAAAGGCCTTTAATATAATCCTGCTTTGTTCTCATGGCGCCGTCCTTTCTTTTTAAATGATGATAAAAGGGGGCCTGAGCCGTCAGGCCCCCTGGGTGAATCCATTTTATTTCTTGACTTTCGGCGCCAGGGCTTCGCGATCGCCGCCGCTCATGCCGGCGATGAATTTCACCAGCTTCTTGCGGGATTCGATGTCGTATTGCGTCGTGATGGCAATCTGCTCCATGATCGGAGAACCGCCGCCGTGGTAGTTGCCGACGTTGGCGATGCCGCCCGTGGCCGAACACATCGAATCGCCGAGGTAGCGCCAGAACTGCGCCTGGTCCTCGGCGGACATCTTCGGATTGCGCTTGGTGTATTTGAGGAGCGCCGGACCGACATCCGGATTGACGAAATCCTTCTCGTGCGGGAACGTCGCCACGACGCCGCCCGCGATGTCGCAAAGAATCTCCGCCTCGCGCCAGACCGCCTCGCCCGACAGACAACGGCCCACATTGCAGTAAATGGAATGGGGAATGTAGGAGCCGGGGCCAAACGGCACAAAGCCCATTCCAGGAATGTAAACTTCCGGTTTGCCCAGATCCGAAGCCGTGTAGCCCGCCGCGTAGCCCAGCTCGATCGTCATGATCAGCTCGGCCAGCTTCTCGCGGACGTGGGATTCCTTGTGGACGTTGTTGCATTCGGCGGCCAGCGCCGCCGTGCCCAGAATGACGTCGCCGATGGCGGGCTTGCAGCCGGAGTAGGAATGACGATGGAACAGCGCGAAGAGCAGCGCCAGAACGCCGCCATAGAGGTGCTCGCCGGCCAGGAAGACCCTTTCCCACGGTACGAAGCAGTTGTCGAAAATCAGATACGAATCGGTCAGCCCGGGCGTGAATCCGCGTTTGAAGTGCTCCCGCTGGCGGTAATTGTGAATGGTCACCACCTGCTTCATGCCGTCGTAGTCCGCGGGCACGGCAAACGCCACGGCGTAGTCCTTGTCCTCCTTGCGCAGCGCGCGGGTGGGAATCACCAGCACTTCATCGGAAACGGAGGCTTCCGAGATGTGCAGTTTGCAGCCTTCCACAATGATACCGTCCTTGGTCCGTTCTTTGATGCGCACGTAAGCGCTCGGATCTGGCTGTTCGGCCGGACGCAGCATACGGTCGCCCTTGGTGTCCGTCTGGGCGCAGGCGGCAATCATGTCTTCCTTCTGAAAGCGGGTCAGCCACTTCTTGAAATTCTCGTGGTAGTTCGTCTCGCCCGGCTTCACCTTGTCCGCTTCAAACGATACGTTGTAGATGGCGTTGGTGCCGTCGATGCCCATGCACCGCTGGATGCAGCCGCCGACTTTCTGGCAGAGCATGCGGGTCATGTCCTGCTTGCGGTGCAGGTCGGTCGTGTTCTGGTGAATGTGCGTGAAGCGGTTGATCTTCTGCCCGGTGAGGTGAGACGTGGCCGTCATCAGCACTTCGTTCTCCGGCTTGGCCGCCTCATCATACGTTGTGCCCATCACGTTGATGCAGTCGCTTTGCAGCTCGTCGGTCCGGTCGATCAGCTGCCCGTCATAGTAGATGTTGCGTTTCATTTTCGACAGGGCGTTGATAAAATCTTGCTTGGTTCTCATAGAGAGGTACTCCTTTCTTTTATATGCGTTGTTTAATTTTTTTCTTTCGTTGCACAGGAAGCGTCCGCGCTCTGGGCCGGGGATTGCAGCGCCGGATCATTTTGCAGAATCTGTCCCAGGGCGCGCGCATCCTCCAGATTCAAATGCAGTGTAAGCCCCTGCTGCTCCTTTCTCACCCGGATGCCGCTCAAAACGATTTCCAGAAACGGATCCAGCATCTCCATCATGGTTTTGTCGCGCCGGGGCATTCCCTGCATATGCCAGTGAATAAACAGATGCTCGATGGTGCCCATCAGCATCGAGCGGATCAGGTAGGCGTCGGCATCAGGACGGAACGTGCCGTTGGCGATGCCTTCGCGGATGCAGTCGAGCAGACTGTGCGCGGAGCGCCGGATGGCCGCATGCGCGGCGGTCTGCCGGAAACGTTTGTTGGACATCAACTGCAGCAGCACCAGCGCGGAATAGTGCGGATTGCTTTCGTAGAGCTGAATATAGCTCAGCATGATGGCGCGCATCCGGCCTTCCACATCCTTGATGTAAGGAAGGACGGCTTTGGATTCTTCATACGTGTCATTGGATATTTTTTCGGGAATGGCAAAGAGCAGATCTTCCTTGGTGCCGAAATACTCATAAATCGTGGCCTCGGAAACACCGGCCTCCTTGCTGATTTCGGATATCGTTGCCTCCTGAAAACTCTTTTCGGCAAAAATGCGCAAAGCCGCATCCATAATGCGGTCTTTTCTGGTTTTTGCTCGAACGCGATCGGCCATTCCAATATCCTTTTTTAAGTTTGATTTAAGCTACATCTTCATAGTCCCACTGTCAAGTATTATTTTTTATCATAGTCATGCTATTTTTTTTAAAGGATATTTGTAGTCTATGATCAGATAATAAACCTATCTATCTATTTTTACTCAGAAAAAATGATCTTTTTGATTTCCTCCGCGACCGCTTCCGCCAGACGGTCCTCCGTCAGCTCGCGGGCACTCACGGTTTTGCCGGCAACGACCACCCAGCGCCGCGCCCGATTGCTGTTTTCGGGATTTTCGGCGCAGGCCGTCGGACAGCCGCACACCAGGAGTCCTGTTTTGTGAGGCGCGCCTGCGGGATCCGTCGTCAGGCGGAACGCAGGGCCAAGCAAGCGTTGAACGTCGCTCACCAGTTTGGATCGATCCAGCTGACAATTACAGCCGCCGCAGGATCGAACGAAAATATCCAGGGGTATGGGGCTCCGAAGGTTAACCGGGCTCAGCCGGCCGACAGGACTTTATGAAATCGGCAATCTGTTTTTCGCTCAGACCCACCCCCGGCTTGCCGTCGAGGCGTTTGACGACGCGGCCCTTCTCAAACAGGATCAACGTCGGGAAAATATCGACGTCGTACACATCCGCAATGCGTTCCTCATCGTCGGCCACCAGGAGCAGGTGTTGGTTTTCCTTCCGCGCCAGTTTTTCAAACACCGGCAGAACCTTCCGGCAGAAGGGACACCAGGTGGCGTGCACGAGGACAATCACCCTGTCGGCCACCAGGAGCGCCTGTTCCAGATCCTGAAGGTTGTCCACCGACACGCAGGATTCGCCACCCATGGGCTTCCCCCTTACCGGATGCAAGAAACCAAAGAAACCGCTTCAGACCGCTTCTTACTTTTTTAACGGCGCGCCGGTGAAGAATCTCTCCTGCAGCCTGCGCATCCCCTGAATCCACCGGTTGTAATCCGCCGCCTTTCGCTGCATGTAGGTTTTGACTTCCCTGTGCGGCAGAATCAGAAATTCATCGGCGGCAAACGATTCCATGACGGCGTCCGCGAGCTGCTCCGGCTTCATCAGGCCGTCCACCCCCGCCACGCCGCCGCCTTCATGCCCACGCGTCATTTCCGACTCGACCGCCTGCGGACAAAGCGCAAACACCTGAATGCCCTGGCCGCCGTAGGTGATCGCCAGATTTTCCGCCATGCCCACCGCCGCGTGCTTGGTGACGGAGTAAGGCAGAGATCCGATCTGGCTGAGCAGCCCGGCCGCGGAAGCCGTGATCATGATCGCGCCGCCGCCGCGCCGGATCATTCCGGGAATCACCGCCCGCGCCACGAAGACATGCGCGAGAACATTAATCTCCCAGATGCGCTGCCAGGTTTCGTTATCCACTTCGTAGCCGCCGATGGCGATGATGCCGGCATTGGAGCAAAAAAGGTCAACGCCGCCAAACTTGTCTTCCGTGAATTTCACCAGACCGGCGACATCCGCTTCTTTGCGCACGTCGCAGACAAACGCCTCGCCCCCCACTTCCGCGGCGACGGCCTTCGCGCCCGCTTCATTGATGTCGGCCGCGACGATGGCCTTCGCGCCTTCTTTTGCAAACCGCTGACACAGGCCCCGGCCGATGCCGGAGGCCGCCCCCGTCACAATGATGGTTTTTCCCTTGATCTCCATTTTTCCCCTCGCTGCTTCTTTATTTTTAATCAACCACCTCGCAGCAAGCTGTCGAGGTATGAAATGAACGTCATGATATCGCAGCAAGCTGCGGAGAATGAACGCTCGTCCCGCTTCAGCGGAATTCAACCGTTGGTTATGAACCGGCCAGTTCTTTTGCGCGTTTTGCGGCCGCCTCCACGGCGCCCGTCAGCGTCGCGCGTATTTTCCCCTCTTCCAGCACCCGCAGCCCCGCGGCGGTGGTTCCGCCGGGAGAGGTCACCATGTTTTTCAACCGGGCGGGGTGCTGATTCTCCTGAAGGCACAGGCGAGCCGCGCCCAGCATCGTCTGCGCGGCAAGCTTTTCGGCCAGGTCCCGGCCAAGACCCAGTTGAACGCCGGCATCCGCCAGGGCCTCGATGATCACAAAGCAGTAGGCCGGGCCGCTGCCGCTGAGACCCGTCACGGCATCCATGAGTTTCTCCTCCACTTCCACGGCCAGACCGACGGCGCCCAGCATCGCCAGCGCGTACTGCGCATCGTCTTTGCGGGCAAAATGCCCCCTCGCCACAGCCGCGGCGCCTTCGCCCGCCAGCGCGGCGACATTGGGCATCACGCGCAAAACGCGCGGTTTCCGGGTCAGCAGTTTTTCGATGGAATCCGTCGTCACACCGGCGGCGATGGAAATGAACAGCTTCGAGGAATTCGAAGCTTTCCGAATCCCTTTGAGCGTTTCCGGAAAATTCTGCGGCTTGACCGCCAGAACAACAATATCGGCCCCTTTCACCGCCTCAGCGTTGTCGCCGGTAACCCGCAGTTTCAGAGAAGAACGCAGCTCCTCCAGCCTCTGCGGATCGATGTCCGTTACGGTGATATTCTGCGGGGAAAGGAGCTTCCGGGAAATCATCCCCTGCGCCAGAATGCCGCCCATTTTTCCCCCTCCGATAATCGCAACTTTCTTGCCTGTAAACATAGTTATGTCCTCCGGATGGCAAATACATGCCCTTTTTGCCGGCATCCTGTCAACACAATATTGAAGATTGTATAAAATCCCGCTTTTGTGGTAGTCACGGGCTCGGGAGGATAAAAACTCATGCTGAAATATTTCAAGGTAAGAGAAAACCGTATCGCCTGCTGGGTCAACCCCGGTGATTTCGGCGCCCACGCGCAAAGTCTGGTCTTTCTTCACGGCTCCGGCGGCAATTCCGGCGCCTGGGTCGAACAGTATTCGGTTCTGCACAAGTCGTTCAACATCGCGGCTGTCGATCTTCCGGGGCACGGGCAATCGGAGGGAAGCGGAGAGCGCGATATTTCCGCCTATGTCCTTCGATTAAAAGAAATCCTTGATGTTCTGAAGCTTGCGCGCCCGGTTCTGGTCGGCCATTCGCTGGGCGCGGCCATCGCGCTTGGCTTTGCCGCGCAATATCCGCAGGAGGTAAGCGGCGTCGTGGCCGCAGGCGGCGGCGTGACCATGCCGGTCAATCCCGACATTCTGGACGGGTTTGCAAAACAGCCGGATTTGATCCTGGATTTGATGTGCAAATTCTCCATCGCCAAAGAGAACCGCCCGAAGCTCTTCGGGCCGCTGCGCGAAAGCCTGGGCCAGGCGAGCGTCGATGTGGTGGCGGGCGACATGCTGGCGTGCGGCAAATTTGATCTGACGGAAGAACTGCAAAACATCCGCGTGCCGGTGCTGGCGCTTTGCGGCATGGAAGACAAAATGACGCCGCCCGCTTCTTCCGAAAAGATTGCCGGGGGCATTACCGGGGCAAAATGCGTCCTGATCGAAGGAGCGGGACACATGGCCATGCTGGAAAAACCGGAGGCGTTCAATGACGCCTTACAGAATTTCGTGGCGGCTCTGCCGCAGACGATTGAGAAATAAAATAATGAACTCGACAAAAGTTAAGAAGCTCCTTTTTGTCATTCCGGGCTTGACCCGGAATCCAGTATTTTAATTTGCTCTGGATACCGGCGCTTGTGCCCTTCAGGGTATCCGCCGGCATGACGATTCCTTAACTTTTTACGAGACAATAAAAAAACAAAAGGCGGAGGGGTCATGCTCTCGATTGGTATGAGCAATTTCATCGTCGCGCTGGCAAAAGTCATCGACATCGTTCTGACGGTCTATCTGTGGATCATCATCGCCCGCGCGCTGGTTTCCTGGGTGAACCCCGATCCCTACAATAAAATCGTTGTTTTCCTTTACCGCGTGACCGAACCGGTGCTGGGGCCGATTCGGCGAATGCTTCCCCGGCACAGCCTGCCGATCGATTTTTCGCCGCTGATCGTTTTGCTGATCATCATCTTTCTGCAGTACTTCCTGGTCCAGACCATGATCCAGGCGGCGCGCGGCTTTTAAGAAAGGCGAACGCTTTGACCGACACGCTCCTCATCCGGGAAACCAAAAGCGGCTTATCCTTCGATATTTCCGTCAATCCGCACGCATCGCGGGCGCAAATCGCCGGCATTTCCGAAGGCCTTCTGAAAGTGAAGGTCACCGCGCCGCCGGTCGAAGGGGCGGCCAACGACGCCTGCATCGAACTGCTGGCCAAAAAACTGGGGCTTAAGAAAAGCCGGATGAAGATTTCCGCGGGGGCCCGAGGGCGCAAAAAGACGATCCTGATCAACGATGTCAGCCGGATGGAACTGGAGCAAAAGCTCCGCCAGCTGGACCTCCATTCTGAATCATGAATTCACCCGCAACGCGCAAACCGGCTTGAAGAAATGGACGATCCGACAGAAAAATCAGAAAATGCAAAAGTCGCCAAAGCCGCCGGAATCGTGGGCGCCGCGACAATGGTCAGCCGTGTTCTCGGCGTCATCCGGGACATGGTCATCGCCGCCTTTTTCGGAGCGAGCTGGACGACGGACGCCTTCTGGGTGGCGTTTCGCATTCCCAATATGCTCCGGCGCCTGCTGGGCGAAGGCTCGCTGACGGTTTCCTTTGTTCCGGTGTTTACCGAGTACCTGCAGAAAAAAACCAAGCCGGAAGCGCTGGAACTGGCCGACAACGCCTTTACGATCCTTTCCGTCATCCTGGCCGCGGTCTCCGCGCTGGGCATAGCGCTCTCGCCCGTGATTGTCGGACTGATTGCCCCGGGCTTCATGGCCAATCCCGAGCAATACGAGCTCGCGGTTTTTCTGAACCGCCTGATGTTCCCCTACATCTTTTTTATCGCGCTGGTCGCCCTGTGCATGGGGATTTTGAATTCTTTCCGGCATTTCACTTCACCGGCCCTGTCCCCGGTCATGCTCAACATCGCCATGATCACGGCCGCCCTTGTTCTGCATGACGCGTTTGATCAGCCGATCACGGCGCTGGCCGCGGGCGTTCTGGCGGGCGGCGTCCTGCAGCTGGCCATGCAGCGGCCCGCCCTCAAAAAATTCGGCGTGTCGTTTCATTTCCGGTTCAACCTCAACCACCCGGGCATCCGGCAAATCGGCGCCCTGATGCTTCCGGCCATCGTCGGCGCGGGCGTGGGCACGATCAATGTCTTTGTGGGAACGGTGCTGGCCTCCCTGCTGCCGGGCGGTTCGGTCACGTATCTGTTTTACGCCGACCGGATCATGGAGTTCCCGCTCGGGATTTTCGCCATTGCCATCGGAACGGCGGCGCTGCCCAGTTTTTCCGCGCATGCCGCAGCGGGGAAAACCGAAGAGCTGAAATCCGGCATTTCCTTTTCTCTGCGTCTGATGCTTTTTCTGACCATCCCATCGATGGTTGCCCTGATGGCGCTCCATCTGCCCATTATCTCCGTGCTGTTTCAGCGCGGCGCGTTTGACGCCCAGGCGGCCGTCTATACCGGCCAGGCGCTGTTCTGCTATGCGCTGGGGCTCTGGGCCTATTCGGTTCTGCGTGTTTTCGTTTCCGCTTTTTATTCCCTGAAGGATTCCAAATGGCCTCTGAAGGCGGGCATCATTACGCTGGTCGTCAACGTGGTCTTCAGCCTGACGCTGATGTATCCGCTGAGGCACAACGGCATCGCGCTGGCCGGCTCCATCTCCGCCGCCGTCAATGTCGGCGTCCTGGCGTTTGTGCTGAGAAACAAAATCGGACCGTATCTCGACCGCGCGTTTTACACCTCCGTTTTCAAGATCGCCGCTTCCTCCGCCGCGATGCTGGCCGCCATCGGGCTTGTGGAATATGGAATGCCCTGGAACACGTCCTCAGGCTTTCGGGATCGGCTGATCTATCTCTCCTTTGCCATTGGGGCCGGGGCATGCGCGTATTTCACCTGCGCCCACCTTCTCAAAAGCCCGGAAATGCGCGCCTTTTTGAAGATAGCTCAAAAAAGGCTGACCTCCTCCGGCCATTGATCCCCCCGATAAAACCATTGACTTCAATAGTTCAAAGTGATAGGGAAACCCGTCTTCGGCGGGATTCGTCAGCCGGGGATCTGAAGGTAAACTATGTTAGATATTAAGTACTTGAGGCAGAACCTGGAAGCCGTTCGCCGGAAAATGAGCGAACGGGGGCAGAACATTGACTTTGACCGCTTTGTCGGCCTGGATGCAAAAAGACGGGACATCCTGCAGGCGGTGGAAACCCTGCGCAACGAACGCAACAGCGTGTCCAAGCAGGTCGGCGAGCTGAAAAAGAAAAAAGAGGACGCGTCCGAGCTGATCGCCAAAATGGGCGACGTATCGGCCAAAATCAAGGAGTACGACGAAACCCTGCGCGTCACGGAAGAGGAGCTCAACGCCTTTGTCATGATCGTGCCGAACATTCAGCACGAATCCGTGCCGCAGGGCGGCGGATCCGAAGACAACACGGTCGTGCGGACCTGGGGCGAAAAACCCTCCTTCTGTTTTGCGCCGAAGCAGCACTTTGAACTGGGTGAGAACCTGAACATTCTGGACTTCGCGCGCGGCGCGAAAATCACCGGGGCAAGATTCACGCTTTATCGCGGGGCGGGCGCCCAGCTGGAGCGGGCGATCACCAACTTCATGCTGGATCTGCATACGGCAAACCACGGCTACACGGAGGTGTTTACGCCCTTCATGGTCAACGCCGAGAGTATGACCGGGACCGGCCAGCTTCCCAAGTTCAAGGAAGATCTTTTTAAAATTGAAGGCATGGACTATTACCTGATTCCGACGGCGGAAGTTCCGGTCACGAACGTTTACCGGGATGAAATCCTGGAAGAGGAAAAACTGCCGGTTTATCTGGTGGCGTATTCGGCCTGTTTCCGCGCGGAAGCCGGTTCCTACGGGAAGGACACGCGGGGGCTGATCCGCCAGCACCAGTTCAACAAGGTGGAAATGGTCAAATTCTCCAGACCGGAGACGTCTTACGATGAGCTGGAAAAGCTGACCGCCAACGCGGAAGAAGTCCTCAAAAGGCTGGGCATCCCTTTCCGGACTGTTTGCCTGTGCACCGCCGATCTGGGCTTTTCTTCAGCCAAAACGTACGATGTGGAAGCCTGGATGCCCGGACAGGACACGTACCGGGAAATTTCCTCATGCAGCAACTTTGAGGATTTCCAGGCCAGGCGGGCGGCAATCCGCTTCCGCCGGAAAGACAGCGGCAAGGTGGAATTCGTGCATACCCTGAACGGCTCCGGACTGGCTGTGGGCCGCACGGTGGTCGCGGTTCTGGAAAACTATCAGCAGGCCGACGGAAGCGTCGTCATCCCGGAGGCGCTGCGTCCTTATATGAGAGGCCTGGAGCGGATCACTCCGTAAGGCCGGAAGCATAACCGGGAAAAATTACGATGGAGGGATGGCCGAGTGGTCTATGGCGGCGGTCTTGAAAACCGTTGACCGAAAGGTTCGCGGGTTCGAATCCTGCTCCCTCCGCCAGAACATACAGCACTTCTTGCAGATTGAGACGTACTGTTTTAAACATACAGGCCTGAAAAAATCAGCGGAGAGATGGCTGAGTGGCCGAAAGCGATCGCCTGCTAAGCGATTGTACGCCCTTTAAAGGTGTACCGCGGGTTCAAATCCCGCTCTCTCCGCCATTTTTATTCATAAATTCAGTAATTTATCCGGCATCATCCCCCTGCCCGGCGTTTCCTTTTCCATCCTCCGGCTGTAAGCGCTCCAGGCTTGACTTTAAGCACAGACAGCAGTAGATTATAGTCAACGAGAAACTGCGACGCGCGTATTGAGTCCATTCTACTGGATGTTAACTGTAAAAAGAAACCACAGGGTCTTCGTGGTGATGGCCACCCGCAATAGACCAAGTGTAAAACGAATGACTCCAGAAAAAGACAAGACGGCGTTCGCGGTTCTCGTTTTTTATTCCCCGCCCGATCGAATCCCCGCCCAACTCTGTTTTTTCGGATGGAACCCATCAAATACTGCTCGTCTTTTGTAATCGACTTATGCTAGAAAAACCGTCAGCCGCATTCGTTCTGGGCGATTGGAAAAAGAATGGTCGCAATAACGGCTTGACCGGAAAAAAAGAGGCAAACGATATTCATTCTGGAAACCAAAGATAAGGAGCTGATGTTCATTGCGTTTAACCGGCTCTCTGCGGAGGAGAAAACTTTTTCGATCCCCTGAAAACCTGATGGTCACAGGCTCTTTGCGCCGCTCAGGAGTACTTTTATCTTTCCTTGCGCTGATCTGGCTCTTTTCAGCGTGCAGCGCCGCCCAGACATCGGTGTCGCCGTCCTCGGCGCTGCGTCCGGTGATCCTCACGGGAACGCGCTGGCAGGCGACGTATCTGGCTTTTGAAACGGCAAGGGAAACATTCCCCGGCGACCTATGCGAAAAGGACGATGAGGAAGGCGCGATCAAAGTCCATCGGAATTCTTTTTTTCACGGCAACACGTTGATCACGATCCGTTTCCAGCGGATCAACGACAACAACTGGTTTGTGAACGTTTCCTCGGAAGGAACCGGCCTGAATCAGCCGCTGGGCAATCGATCGGCTTCGGAAACGGAGCTTTACCTGAAAGCGCTGGAAGACGCAGCCGCGAGGACGCGATGACGGAACATCGCAAAGTTTCTGTCGCACGCTGCGCAATGAACAATTTTTTAACAAACAGAAATCATTTCAAGGAGGTCAGCGATGAGAAAAATATTTTGGATCGGCATGATCCTGATGTTGTGGGCGGCTCCGTCAGCGGCCGTGGCCGAAAATGCGCTTACGATCTATTTCAAGGACGGCCGGCATATGACCATTCCCTACCGGGACATTACCCGAATTGAATTTCAGTCGTCGGACCAGGCAGGCCACCCGGGTTACAGCAGGGAAATTTCCGTCAGCGGCTCCTGGAAAACCGACAACGGAGACATCCAGTTGTGGCAGACGGGAAACCAGGTCTCCGGCGCCTACCTGCCGCAGGAGCATGGAGAAATTATCGGCACGTTGTCGGGAAACACGATGTCCGGCTTCTGGATCGAAGACATGTCCGGCACCAAATGTCCCTATGCGAAGAACGGCCGCTATTACTGGGGAAAGCTCCGGTTTGTCTTTGACGGCAGCCGTTTCAGCGGTCAGTGGGGCTACTGCGACGCGGAGCCGAACCAGTCCTGGAACGGAAAGCGGTAAAGACGAAAAGCGGAATGACCGAAGACGGCTTCCGGGCCTGAGACCCGGGACCCGTCAGACGTTGAAGCGGAAGGTGATGATGTCGCCGTCGGCAACGACGTACTCCTTGCCCTCCAGGCGCAGGCGGCCGGCGGATTTCACCCGCGCGTGCGAACCGCCGTGCGCCATGAAATCGTCAAAGGACATGACTTCGGCCTTGATGAATCCGCGTTCGAAATCGTTGTGGATGGCGCCCGCGGCCTTGGGGGCTTTTGTGTTTTGCGGAATGACCCAGGCCTTGACTTCATCCTCGCCGACCGTGAAAAAGGAGATGCGCCCCAGAAGCGAAAAGGCGGCGCGGATGATCCGGCCGAAGGCGGCCTCCGCAAGGCCCATCGAGGCCAAAAACTCCTTCTGGTCGGCCGCGTCGAGTCCGGCCAACTCCGCCTCGACCTTGCAGCAGATGCCCATTACCGGGCAGGCAAGATGGGCGGCTTCGGCAAATTCATCGGCAAACGCCGGATTGTCTTCGGCCACGTTGACCACGACCAGTTCCGGTTTGATCGTCCAGAATGAAAAACTTTTGAGCGTAAAGACTTCCTGCGCGGTAAGGCCCGCCCGACGCAGCGGCCGTCCCTCTTCCAGACAGTCTTTGAGCCGGGGCAAAAGCTCGTTTTGCGCCGCTTCCTGCGCCGGAATGGCTTTTTTGGACATCCTGGCCAGGCGTTCGAGCTTCTTTTCGATGATGAGGAGATCGGAGAGAACCAGTTCATCTTCGAGTTTCCGATAGGCGTCGAGAGCAATCGAAATATCCGGCAGGGAAAAACCGTCCACCACGTGCAGGATGCCGTCGGCGCCGCTCAGATTCTGGCGGATGGCCTCCCAAGGATGCTCGCCCACCGCGTGGACGTCGATAAACGGCACCCTGGCGGGAGAGACTTTGGCGGGTTTGTAGATTTCGACGAGCCGGTCGAAGCGCGCGTCCGGCACGGAAGCCTGTCCGCGCACAACCGTTTCGGTGTGCGACGGGCTCACTTTCACGCCGGTCATGATTTCAAACAGGGTGCTCTTCCCGCTTTGGGGAAGCCCCAGAATGCCCATTTCCATTCTTTACTGCCTCAAACCTGCTGGGAACGGTCCCGACCGTTCCCTACAGCGTTATGGCGCAAATTCTTTTTCGATCCGCTCCATCGCCTCTTGGAGCCGATCATCCGGCACGGTGAGCGAAATGCGGATGAACCCTTCGCCGTACTGGCCGTAAGCCGTCCCGGCCGCCACCACGACGGCGGTCTTGTCAAACAGGCGGTTGGTGAATTCCAGCGACGTCATGCCTTTCGGCGCGGGCACCCACAGATAAAACGTGCCGCGCGGCGGCTGAAAATCAATGCCGATCTTTTGGAGCGTTTTCAAAACCAGCTCCCGGCGGCGTCCGTAAATGGAGAGCATCTCTTCAATGAACCCCGCTTCGCCGGTGAGCGCCTGGATCGCCGCAAACTGCACGGCATTGAAGATGCCGGAGTCCGTATTTTCCTTGACCTTGCTGATTGCCGCAATCAGGTCGGGATTGCCGCAGGCCATGCCGATCCGCCAGCCGCACATGTTAAAGGGCTTGGAAAAGGAATTCAGCTCGACGCCGACGTCTTTCGCTCCCGGCGCCTGAAGAAAGCTGATGCGCTCCTGCCCTGCGAAAACGATTTCGCCGTAAGGATTGTCGTAGCAGACGGCAATGTCGTATTCGCGCGCAAACGCCACCAGTTTGTTTAAAAACTCCTGTGTGGCGCAGGCGCCCGTCGGATTGTTCGGGTAGTTCAAAAACATGGCCGACGCCTTTTTGGCCGTCTCCGACGGAATGTCTTCCAGCGCCGGAAGATAGTCGTTTTGCGGCAGGATGGGCACGTTGCAGGGGACGCCTTCCCCCATCAGGATGCTGGCGCGGTACGCCGGATAGCCGGGATCGGTCATCAGCACGATGTCGCCGGGATTCACGCGCGCCAGGACAAAGTGGTGGCATCCCTCCTTGGAACCGATGAGGCCCAGAATCTCCTTTTCCGGATTCAGCTCCACACCGTAGCGCCGGGCATACCAGCGGGCGATTTCCCTGCGCAGCGCGAGCATGCCCTTTTCCTCGTCGGTGGGATAGCGGTGGTTCAGCGGGTCGCGGGCCGTCCGGCACAGTTCGTCGATAATGGAACCGGGAGTCGCTTCCACGGGATCGCCGATGGCCAGAGAAATGACATCCACACCGTCTGCTTTTGCCTGGTTGATTTTTTTCCGAAGCTCCATGAACAAATAGGGGGGGATTTTTTTTAACCGTTCGGCCGTCTGCACAATGAACATTCCCTCCTGATCAGAGATTATCGATATGCGTCTTCAAAAAGCGTCCCTTGATAGACTATTTTCACTTTCCCTTCAAGATAAATTTCCGAAAAAGCCCCGTCCCGACGGGTAAAATACACGCGCAGGGTTTCGCCGCTCTGCACGATCACATCCACCGGCGAATCCACAAAACGGCGTCCGGCGGCAGCCAGAACGGAGGCGACCACGCCCGTGCCGCAGGCCAGCGTTTCATCCTCGACGCCCCGCTCGTACGTCCGGACCCGCATTTTATGCCGGTTGATCACCAGGGCAAAATTCGCGTTGGCGCCCTCGGGCTGAAAAACCTCATGGCGGCGGATTTCCCTTCCGGTCGCCGTCACATCGCACGCCTCGGCGGACGCGACAAAACAGACGGCGTGGGGCACGCCGGTATCGATGCAGTCCAGTCCGCACTCGCCTCCCGACAGATGAATCCGGATATCCTGCTTCAGGGAAGAGGGATCGGTCAGACGGACTTTCGCGACGTCGCCCGCCACTTCCGCGCGGATGATGCCGGCCTGCGTTTCAAAAGACAGGGTTTGTCCGGCAATGCCGTTTTCAAAGGCAAAACGGGCCACACAGCGGGCCGCGTTGCCGCACATGGCCGCCGCGGAGCCGTCGGCATTGAAAAACCGCCATCGGAAATCGGCGGCCGACGAGGGCTCGACGAGCAGCAGACCGTCCGCGCCGACCGATACTTTTCTTCGGCACACGCTTCGGGCAAAGGCCGGCAGTTCCCCCACGTTCAGCGATAAATCGCGGTTGTCGATGATGATAAAATCATTGCCGCTGCCGCTGGCTTTCCAAAAGGCAATACCGTTTTTGTTCACTGAAGCATCTCCCTCCATCTGAAACCTGCATATGTCTGTCTGTCATCGCGAACGAAGTGAAGCCATCTCATCAGCATTGGATATTGGAAGAGATCGCCATGTCGCTTCGCTCCTCGCGATGACAAAACAGTAATGATGCAAACCGGTTCTCCATCTCCGGGCCTTCGCGTGGGTCTTTCAAGCCCGCGCCGGCTGACGCGCACCCCGTCACTTCATGGTCCGGATGCGAACGTCGATGTCCTTTTCATCCTTCATCAGCGCAAGCAGTTTCGCCGTATCCGTCTCGCCCTGATGATAAGGGTACAGGATTTTCGGACGAAACATTCGCGCGGCATCGGCGACCATCTCCGGCGTCATGGTATAAGGCAGATTCATCGGCAGAAAGGCAATGTCGATATTCCGAAGCCGTCTCATCTCCGGAATATTTTCCGTGTCACCGGCAATATACAGGCGCAGATCGCCGAAGGTGACGATATAGCCGTTCCCGATCCCCTTCGGGTGAAAGGGGTTCCCCGGCGTGCTCATATGCTGAAGATTGTAAGCCGGCACGGCTTCGATCTTCAGCCCGTCAACCATCCGCGTGTCGCCGTTTTTCAGAACAATCGTTCCGGGAATCTGTTGGCCGACCTCGCCGTTGCCGACGATTTTTGTCTCCGCGGTTCTAATGATGTCCACGGCTTTCAGATCCAGATGATCATAATGTTCGTGGGTAATCAAGATCAGTTCCGCCTTGGGCAATTTCGTGTAATCCGCCTCCCCCGATACCGGGTCCACATGAATGGTTTTGCCTGCCCAGAAAAAAATGAGCGAGCTGTGCCCCAGAAACCGGATGCCCAGATCCCCCTCCGCTGTTGTAATCGTATCGAATTCCATGGTCGCTCCTTTCATTTATTTTCCTCCGCCCTTTGACTTTGCGACAGGCGCGCGAAAGTCTCCATATAGCGGGCGGCTAATTCCTCTGCCGGTTTCAAACACAAATATTTCAAATACGACTTGACAAACCCCTTGAGGAAAACAGCCGCGGGCAGCCTCGCAAAGCAATCCTCCTCGATATTGATCAGATGATCCTGCCTGATTTTCGTTGCCTGCGAAATTTCCTCAAGCGTCACATCAAGCTCCTCGCGGATTTGCTTCAGATCTTCGCCGCTCAATGCGGGGCGACCCGTCAGCTCCCGAATCCGTGCGCTTTGAAGGATCCTGTTTTTCAGGGATTCTGGATTGGGCCCGGCCGGCTGCCGGCCGCGACCGCGGCTGATACTGAAAATGCCGACCGGCTTTTTGACTGCAGGCGCGGTTTCCCTTACGGCGTCGAGCTCCCCCCGGCGAACCAGTTCATCATCATAGGCTTTCCGGAGCTGGTCCTGAATCAGGGTCCGGTAGGCTTTTTCAACCAGGGACAGGATTTCCCGCCTTTCCGCGTCGGTGAAAAAAGAATGGCTTACCAGCGAACCGGGCTGGTAAATCTGCAGGGCGGCATCGTAGGCCTGGCGGATTTCAAATGCCGCAGCGTCCGGCCGGATGTCCAGCATTTCATAATAGTTTAACTCGGCGAAACTTTTCCGCATACAAGCCCCTTTGGCCGTATTGCACCTGAAAGAATCTTCTCTAGACATACTGAAGCATCAACTGCCGGCCCGCCGGCTGAAAGATCTGACGGCCCACGGCGCGCAGTTCGCCCGCGGTCTTTGTGTAAGGATACCGGTCCAGAAAAGACACCTGCTGACAAATCGCATCGTGAACATGATCGTCGTAAGAAACATTGCCCGTGAATTCAATGCCCAGCCCCATGTGCTTTTCGATGATTCTGCAAATATGTAACCCGAGAACGGCGTTGTCGCGCTTGTGCAGTTGGTTGATGACGAGCCTGAACCGGAAGGCGTTAAAATCATTCTGCAGCTCCCTGTAGGATTCCGGGTGGTCCCGCTCAATGACCTTCATCATGCACTCCGGCTTATTGAAGGCGCCTTCGCCGAACTGCTCGATCGCCTCTTCTTCCAGCGCTTTGAACTGCGACACGCTGAAGCAGTAGCGAATCCGCCGGAAATAAACGGAACGGATCAGCCGATAGACATTCTCGATGGAGGTCGGCTCCGGCGTGGTGATAAAAATGCCGTTTTGGGAAAGCAGAAAAAAATCGAGCGTATTGAAAGACGTCCCGGCGCCCAGATCCAGCAGGATGCAGGCATAGTCCAGTCTCATGATGGCGCGCAGCGCCTTGATTTTCTGTTCATAGGGAAGATTGGCAATATCGAAAGGATCCTGAGCGCCGCTGATGAGGAAGAGATTTTCAAAGGGCGTCTCCACAACCGTATCGTCGAGTCGGGTCACTTTTTTCTGGAGAAAATCGGAGAAACTTTTTGAGGGATAGGGAACACCGACCAGCGTATGCAGATTGGCCGCGCCCAGGTCCAAATCGATTACCAGCGTTCTCCTGCCCAACCCCGCCGATAACCGTCCCAGCGAACTGGTGATAAAGCTTTTGCCGGAACCGCCCTTGCCTCCGCCAATCGGCCAAATGTGCGCCATAACCCATCCGCTCAGTGATTTTGGTATTTTTCTACACGATAAACCGCCAAGATTCAAGCAAAAAGTTTGATATTGCTAATGATTTTACCCATTTTAAAAAATTTTCACCCCGCCGGGCCCAAGCAAAACGAATTTTCCCGTAAGACCAAAGCGCAGGCAGCGACAACTTTCTTGACTTCTCCACCCATTGTTTCTAAAAAGGCCGATAACTTTTCGGCGGGGATGAAGGAATGATCGATCGCGAACCGGACATACAGGCGGCCCTGCTGCAACACACTTCCGAAGCCCGGATGATCCTGGAAGGCGTTTTTGTTCTTCCCGACGGACACGGCATCAACGGAGAGCACACAGCCCGTGGAGCCGATGGTTTGATCGTTCTGACCGACTCCGACGGCAGAGAAATTTTCCAGGGCAAAAACCTTCTGCTTTCCCCCGCAATGCCCGCCGAATCTTTTTTTACCGTCCCCGACGTAACCATCGGCATCGATTTTCACTGGCAGCGCGTTCAGAAACAATCGTTTAGGGGCTCGCTTTTTCTGTCGGGACAAAGCCCGACTGCCTTTCACCTCATCAATATTGTCCCGCTGGAGGAATACCTCGGTTCGGTGATCTCGTCGGAAATGTCGGCCGGCGCCCCCCTGGAGTTTCTCAAGGCGCAGGCCGTCACGTCCCGCAGCTGGCTGGTCGCGATGCTGGACCGGAAGAAAACCCACAGGCTTCCGCCCCCAAACCGGCAGGATGAAATCTCCGTCTGGCAGGACGTCAACGACCACGAAGGCTTCGATGTGTGCGCCGACGACCACTGCCAGCGGTATCAGGGCATTTCGCGCATCGCTTCGGAAAATGTTGCCCGGGCCATCGGGGCCACGCGGGGCGTGTTTCTCACCAGCGGAGACCAAATCTGCGACGCGCGCTACTACAAATGCTGCGGCGGACGGACGGATGTTTACGCAACCGCCTGGGAAGATGCATCCTTTCCCTATCTTTCCGGCGTGGCTGACGCTGACCGGCCGGGGGCGCCGATCGCAACGGAACAGGACGCGGCCGGGTGGCTTCGCTCCCGTCCCGACGCTTTCTGCAACACCGCCGATCAGAACCTTCTGCAAAGGATCCTGCCTTCCTTTGACCTGGAGACCCTGAACTTCTACCGCTGGCGGGTCGCCTACAGCCGGCAGGAGCTGGAGCAGATTCTCCGGGCCAGGTCCGGCATCGATTTCGGCACCCTGCAGAACCTCGAGCCGCTGGCGCGGGGGCCTTCCGGAAGGATCTTCCGGCTGAAAGTCGTAGGATCGCGCCGCACGGTCGTGGTCGGCAAGGAGCTGGAAATCCGCCGCTGGCTTTCGCCCTCGCATTTGCTCTCCAGCGCGTTTGTCGTCTCGGTCGAGCGGGATCCGGACGGAACCGCGCAGAATTTTCTTCTGGAGGGCGGCGGATGGGGGCACGGCGTGGGCCTCTGCCAGATCGGCGCGGCGGTCATGGCCGTCAGAGGCTTCCGGGCGGAAGAAATCCTGGCGCACTACTTTGCCGGAGCACAATTGAGGAAATTGTATTGAACAGGAAGACTCGGCTCCTCAAAAGATACGGCGGCCTCCTTGCGGCGATTTTGCTGATCATGGTTCTGGTCGCCTGCGGCGCTTCCCAGAAGTATGTTTTGCGCTCGGAACAGGACTTTCAGCGGGCGTTCAACGACGTCTATTTCCAAGGTGAGGCGCAGATGGAGGCGCCGGTCAAATACGGCCGCATTGATCTGCTGAGCAGCGAGTACGCCATTGAAGTGGACAGCCCGGAAAATTTTCATGAAGCCATCGGGCAGGCGCTGCACTATGCCAAGGAAACCGGGAAAAAACCGGCCGTCGCTTTCTATATCCTGGAGGATGAACCCGGCCATCGGGAAAAATTGAAATATGCCGTCTGGCTTTGCAACTATTACAAAATCAAAACCTGGTTCATCAATGAGGAACTGAAAAAGGCTCGTAAGAAGTAGATAAAGGAACATCATGCCCCCTTCCGACCGAAAACCAAAAGGAGCGAAGCGCACCCCCTGGCTCTGGGTCCCGTCCATCTACATCGCCGAGGGAATTCCCTATATGATCGTCATGACCGTCAGCGTCGTGATGTATAAAAACCTTGGACTTTCCAATACCGACATCGCCCTTTATACGAGCTGGCTGTACCTGCCCTGGGTCATCAAACCCCTCTGGAGTCCTTTTGTCGATCTTCTGCGCACCAAGCGTTTCTGGATCATCGCCATGCAGCTGGCCATCGGCGGGTCGCTCGCCTGCGTCGCCCTGACGCTGCCCGCAAGCGATTTTGTCCGCTATACGCTGGCCATGTTCTGGATCATGGCTTTTTCTTCCGCCACCCACGACATCGCCGCCGACGGCTTTTACATGCTGGGGCTTTCCACCCCCGAGCAGGCCGCTTTTGTCGGTGTGCGCACCGTTTTTTACCGCGTGGCCACCATCGCTTCCAAGGGCGGTCTGGTCATCCTGGCCGGCACGTTGAGTCAGCATGGCTATCCGGTTGCTTCCGCCTGGTCGGTCACGTTTGTGGTCGTCGGGGCCTTTTTTCTGGCGTTGTGCCTGTATCATTTCCTGATCCTGCCCCGCCCCGAAGCGGACCACAGCGCGCCGCTGAACAGAGGGCGCGGGATGGTGGCCGAGTATTTCCGGATCATCACCCTCTTTTTCCGGCAGAAGGATATTCTCATCATTGTCTGCTTCTTTTTGTTCTACCGGTTTGCCGAAGCGCAGCTGGTAAAAATGGTCGCGCCCTTTCTTCTGGACGCGCGGGAAAAAGGCGGGCTGGGGCTTTCCACCGCCGAAGTCGGCTGGATTTACGGCACGGTGGGCGTGGTCGCGCTGATGCTGGGGGGATTGCTCGGCGGGTATGTCATTTACCGCAACGGCTTGAAATTCTGGCTCTGGCCGATGGTGATTGTCATGCATCTGCCGGATTTGGTTTTTGTATATCTGTCGCACGCGCAGCCGGAGAATCTCTGGATCATCGGCTCCGCCGTGGCCTTTGAGCAGTTCGGCTACGGCTTCGGCTTCACCGCCTACACTATGTTCATGATCATGGTGTCGCAGGGCGAATACAAAACCGTCTTTTACGCCATCGGCACGGGAATCATGGCGCTGGGCATGATGTTTCCGGCCATGTCAAGCGGCTGGATCCAGGAAAAACTGGGCTATATTCACTTCTACTACTGGATATTGCTCACGACCATCCCGGGCTTCATGGTGACGGCGCTGGTCAAAATCGATCCGGAATACGGAAAGAAGGCGTAAGATTAAAACGGGCGGTTGCCCAAAATATCCTTTTCGCTTGCCTTAAGAGCGTTTTGTTCCGGCAGCAACGAGGATATTCCGCGGAGAATCCGCCTGAATCCATCAGAGCTTTTTTGAGCCCGAAAACCACAATCCGGCGATTCAGCACGTATCCGGTGAGACAACTTTCACGTAGCGCCATCCCATATAAACCGCCACCAGGACAAACATCCAGCGCAGAGGCGCCTCCGGAATAAACTGAGCGATGCCGGCGCCGGCAAAAGCGCCCAGCACAATGCCCGGCACCATGCTGAAAAGCAGTTCGACCGCCACATTGTCCAGCTTCCAGTGCGTGAAAGCGCCGACGAATCCGGAGGGGACCATGACCAGCAGGGCGGTTCCCTGCGCGATGTGCTGCGTAAAGCCTCCCAGCAGGATCATGGCGGGAATCATGATCGTGCCGCCGCCGATCCCCATCAGTCCGGAAAGAAATCCCGTGGCGGCGCCCGTCGCCACCAGGGCAATGTCGGAAACCGCATCGGGCAGGACGCCGATCCAATCGGCAAGAACGGGCTTCAAAAGCAAAAGCGCGGAGCAGAAAATTAAGAACGCCCCGAAAATTTTTTTTAATTTCCAATCCGGCAGCCGGTCGGCCAGGCAGGCGCCCGCCGCGGCCAGCAGCATGGCCGGAACCGCCAGCAGGACGGCCGCCTTCCAATCCACCTGGCCGTGCAGTCCGTAAGAGATGCCCCCGCTGATTCCCGTAAAAATCAAAACCACCAGGGACGTGCCGTGCGCGCGGCACTGATCCAAATGGAGCAGTTCCACCAGCAGGGGGACCATGATGATTCCGCCGCCCAGTCCGATCAGGCCGCCGAAACAGCCCGCGGCAAGACCGATGGCAAAGCTGATCCCCTGTGCCTTCATTGTTCCCCCCGCTCACAAAAATAAAAGGCGTCGCCGACCCGAATCATACGGATCGCAGACTGAAAATCAAGCCTTATGTATGCGCCCCCGCGCCAGCGAAGCAAAGACGCCCGCCGTGCAGATGGCGGCCAGAATCGCAAAAATGCTCTTCGCGCTGACCATCAACAGCGCGCCGTTCTCATGGTCGATGCCGTGGTTGCCGATGATCCAGGCAAAAACCAGCATGGCAATGCCCATGCTCAGCATTTGCCCCACCATCCGCATGGTCGCCTGCGTCGCGGATGCGAGGCCGTAAAATCTGTCTTCCACGGAACTCATAACGGCATTGACGTTGGGAGAAGAAAAAAGCGCAAACCCGATCCCCAGCAAAGCCAGACAGCATACAATGCCGTAAAGCGGCGTATCCGAAGCGATAAAAATCAATCCGGCAAGGCCGACCACCGTGATCGACATGCCGATGGAAGAAATGATGCGGGGCTCGTAGCGATCGGACAGCCGCCCGGCCAGCGGAGAGAAGACCGCCTGCAGCAGGGGTTCGATGACCAGAACAAAGCCGGCCTGGGAAGGCGAAAGTCCCTTGACGTGCTGCAGATAAAGACTCAGCAGGAAAGTGATCGCGAAGGTGGCGCAATAATGAATCAAAGCGGCAAGATTGGAAAAAGCAAAAACCCGGTTGCCCATAAACAGGTGAAGATTGATGAGCCCAGAGCGCTTTTTCAGTTGCCCGCGAATGAAGACCATGAAACAGACACCGCCCCCGGCGATCAGAACGGCGCCGCTTAAAGACGGCAACCGGGAAAAACCGTACATCAGGGCAAAAAGCGCCGTCGCATACAGAAAAGATCCGCCCAGATCAAAAGATTCACCCGCCGCGGCGGGCAGCGCTTCCTTTTCCAGTCGGACGGCCAGCACAGCGGCGGCCAAACCCAATGCGGCATTAACGATAAAAATGGCTTGCCATCCCAGATGCTGGGTCAGCAGACCGCCGATAAAAGGACCGGCGGTGAGGCCGGTGTAAACCGCGGCAATATTGATTCCCAGCATCTTGCCGCGCTCGCCCGCAGGATAGGCGGAAACCAGGAGCGCTGTGCCGGTGCTGAAGACCATCGCGGCGCCGATTCCCTGAACCACGCGCAGAGCAATAAAAAGGCTTTCCGTTTCCGGCCAGATGCTCAACAGCGAGGACAGGGAAAAAATCAGCGATCCCGAAAGAAAAAAAATTCTGCGTCCGAAAAGATCGGCCAGACGACCCAGCGGCACCAGCATGATAGCCGCGGCCAGAAGAAAGGAAGACGCCACCCAGCTTAAGGAAAGCGCGTCCATCGAAAAATCCCGGCCGATGGCGGGAAGGGCGACATTCACGGACGACCCCATGAAGGGCGTCGTAAACGAGCTGATGGTGGTGGCCAGAAGGACAATGGGCCATTTTCTTTGATAGGTCATGGGGTCCCGCCAGAGGAAAGAGGGCTATGCCCCGGGGAAAACTTTTTGAGTGAGCGCGGCAAAGCCGTCCTTGCCGCAGGCCATCATCAGCGTCAGCGGCATGAGGCGGCGCGCCTGCCGGAGCATTTTTTCCGAAAGATTTCGGATATCCCACTGGGCGTGCGCGTCCGCCCGCAGGCGGGAAAGATGATAAAGCTCCCGGGCGTTGAATTTCATGAGCACCCGCCTGCGGTGTGCGTTGGTCAGCAGATACGGCGGCGCCGACGGCAGTTTGTTCCGGATGCGATCATGCGCCCTTTGGGTCGCCTCCATGACGGTCATGAATTTCTTTTGCCGGCCGACGGCGCGCACGGAGGGTGGAACGGTCACCCCCAGCCGGGGGTCGTAGTCCTGGGCGATGATGGTCGCCATGCGGTGGCGTTTCAACTGGGCAAAGCAGCTCGCGCTGACCACCAACTCGAACTGCAGATCGATATTCTCCAGTTCCCGAAGCGCTGCATCGTAGGGTTGCATATTGTCAAACACGGTTTGGAACAAACCTTTCAGCTCGCGGTGGTTCAGCCGGGCAGAACGGCTTTGGCACTGTCCGTAGCTCAGGCCGGAAGACGCAAACAAAAGCGCGGCGGCGGCCTGCCGGTCCGCGCCGGGCGTCGCAGACACGAGGCGAACGTCGGCGAACTTTCCCGATGGTGCCTCTTGAGGCCGCTTGGCCAGAAGCATTTCGGCCTTTGTCCGCAGCCGCGGCCGGGTCAGACGGTCGTAATCCGTCGCCCGGGTGTAGCGGATCAGCGACGGCGCGATGTCCCGGGTTGCGGCATAGAGCTTTTCGCTGCAAAGGCGCGCCTCCGCGAGCGGCAGGGAGGCCAGCCGGCGCAACATCAGCTCCAGATTGCGGGCGTTGATCGTCATGCCCAGCTGCGTCCGGGTGGCCAGCGCTATGGCGTAGCGCGCGTCTTCTTTGGCCCAGCCCTCCAGCAGAGAGCGGTTGGCGGGATTTTCGGCCAGTTCCCGGTTTTGCTCAAAGACCCAGGGCCGAAGCCACTCGTAGAGCTCATGGTAAAAATCGTTTTGCATCCGGACCGTTTCGACAAAATCCTTCTCCATCCCCGCCCGGACAATTTCTTCGGGCACAACGAAGTCCCGGTCAAACAAAACGTACCGCTGGGATTTTTCCGTATAGGAGCACAGGCGGAACTTTTCGATTTCTTCGACCAGCAGACGGGAAACGCCGATGACGTCGATATTGAAGACGGCGTGTTCGGCTACCGAACTGTGCCCCATTTCAAAAACGATATTCCGGTTGGATCGGCGGGCTTTTTCGACTTCGGCCCGGGCGTCAACGCGCAGCTGATCGACGGATTTGGGACTGCGGCTGATGCGGGCGTAGGCGGCGGAAATCGTTTCCGGCGTAATGTCCTGGGTGAGCCCGCTCTTCTCACGAAGGTCGCGGATCAAATCGTAATCGACGTTGTAGCCGGCCAGCAGCACCTTCATCATTGAAGCCTCACCATTTCCACTCGAGGCAGCGTCCGGCCGAGAAAGCGTTCACCGATGGTCTGAAAACGGTACGGCACATCGCTGACGCAAAAAAGATACTCCGGCGGCCGGCGGCCCGTGTTGCCCAGATTTTTTTGTTTGATCAGGTCGGCGGCAATGTCCGCCATGGCTTCCGCTGAATCGATCAGCCGGACCTGCCCGCCCGTGATGTCCTGAAAGAGGGGTTTGAGCAGCGGATAATGCGTGCAGCCGAGGACCAGCGTATCCACGCGCTCGGCCATGACGGGTTTTAAGTATTCCTCGGCGACGAGCCGGGTGGCCGGATGATCAAACCAGCCTTCCTCCACCAGCGGAACAAACAGGGGGCACGCCTGCGAAAAAACCTTCGCGTCCCGGTCCAAAAGATGAATGGCTCTGGCATAGGCGTTCGAGTTGATGGTGGCGGGCGTTCCGATCACGCCGATGGCTTTGCTGCGCGTCCGGTCAACGGCGATTTTTGCGCTGGCCTCGATCACTTCCAGCACCGGCACGGGCGAAAGATCCCGGATCGCCTGATAGGCGACCGCCGCCATGGTGTTGCAGGCGACGATCAGCAGCTTGACATCCTTCTTCAACAAAAATTCAGTAATTTGCAGCGCGTAACGGTTGATGGTCTCTACCGATTTGATGCCGTAAGGCACACGCGCCGTATCCCCGAAATAAACGATATTTTCAAAGGGCAGCCGTTCCATGAGAGAACGCACCACGGTCAGTCCGCCGATGCCGGAATCAAAAACGCCGATCGCCCGATGGGTCTGGATGTTCATCCTCTTCTCTCGTATCCCGATCATTAAATCATCGACTTTTCCGGCCGTTTCGGATAAAAGCAGCATCTGGAAAAGCAGACAAGAAAGCGGGGTTTTTGTATCATAACTTTCCGAAACATGCCAAGAGTTCTTCGAAAGATTTGAATTTGCCGTATGAGGAGAGGGGGCAGCGCCATGATTCGGTCGGAGAAAGAAATTCAGGATCCCGGCGAAATTGACGCGATTTTACAGAGCGCAGCGGTTTGCCGGATCGCGATGTGCGAAGGCGATCGCCCCTACATCGTTCCGGTCACTTTTGCGGTCCGAAATTCCCGTCTTTATTTTCATTGCGCCAAATCCGGCAAAAAGATCGACATGCTGAAGGCCAATGCGTCGGTATGCTTTGAAGTGGATATCCCGGGCGAGCTGGTGCGGGGTCAAACCGCCTGCGTGTGGGGCATGAAATACCGCAGTGTGATCGGTTTCGGTCAGGCATATTTTATCGAAAAGGCCGGAGAAAAGAAGAAGGCGCTCGATCTCCTGATGAAAAAATATTCGGGGAAAGAATCCTTTGTTTATGCCGATGACGCACTGGACAAAGTTCTGGTGATTGGTGTAAGAATAGAAAAGATGTCCGGTAAAACTGCTCGTTGAAAAAATGGCTCACGCCGGAAAGGAGCCTGCCGCCATGATGAACAAGATTGTCATCCGCTATGCCGACAAGCGGATTGTAAAAGGCGTCACGGTTGACTTTGCCCCCAACCGGGATATTTTTCACATCGCGCCGGTGGGGTCTTCACCCAGCGACAAACCGCTGGAAGTGCGCATCCCCGACCTGAAAGCCGTTTTTTTCGTCAAGGATTTCGCCGGGAATCCAAAATATGAGGACAAGAAGAATTTTGAACCCGGTAAACCCGTTTTGGGCCGCAAGATCCGGGTGCTCTTCAAGGACGGAGAGGAAATGATCGGAACGACCCAGGGGTATCAGTTGAACCGGCCGGGTTTTTTCATGATTCCGGCGGACTCCCAGTCCAATGTAGAGCGCTGTTATGTGGTCACGAAAGCGACGCGTGAAGTGAAGTTTATTTAACGGCCATCTCAAAAGTCCGGAGGCCGGGCTTCCCGATTCCGGCATAAAAAATATTCATATGCCTGTTTATGCGCAAATCCTTTTGTTGGTTGCCGGCTTTATGGTTTTCGTTCTGGCGGCGATGTATTTGACGGGGTTGGGCCTGCGGCGGGTATGCTTCAAAATCATTGCCGAGCTGGAAGAGGCGGGCGCCGTCAAGGCGTCCAGGGCCATGAAACTTCAGGATGAGCGTAAAAATTTCTTTCGGGTCGGCACGGGCAATTTGCGCCCCCGGGCGCTTCACCTTCTGATATCGGACAAACTGGTCGTCAGGACGTCCGACGGCAAATACTATCTGGACCAAGAGAAGCTCGCGGAAATGAAAAGGACGCTCGGCAAATAAACCTACCGGATGGTAAGCGCCGACACCACATCCAGGATCCCGTCCGTCGTAAAGAAAAACAACTCGTGTGCGGCCACCTGCCGGCTTTGGTCTTCGGCTTCCCGGAGCACGGGGACGATTTCAATGGACGTGACGTCCATCCATCGGCCGCCCATGTTGATGCGGACAACGACGCCCTGATCGTTGACCTCATGCGGAATCTCGTAAGAACGCAAAACCCGCACGACAAAATCATTTTTCTGCCGGGTGACATACGCCGCCCGCTCCTGAAGCGCACGGACCTTTCCGTATTCCTGCGCCTGCGCCGGCGGCAAGCAGGAAAACAACAGAACCGCCGCCGTCAACGTCGTCCATATTTTTTTCATATCGATCTCCTTTATAGGGATGGCGCAAAAGATCCTGCGGCCAAAAAACCTGCTCGGGCTTGCGCAGCCGGCGGCTATCGTCTGGTAAGCTGCCGGTACTTGATCCGGTGGGGCTGGCTGGCGGCCGCGCCCAGCCGGCTTTTGCGGTCTTCTTCGTATTCGGAATAGTTGCCGTCGAAAAAAAGCACTTTGCTGTCTCCCTCAAAGGCCAGGATGTGGGTGCAGATGCGGTCCAGAAACCAGCGGTCGTGACTGATCACAACAACGCAGCCCGCGAAATTCTCCAGCGCGTCTTCCAGCGCGCGCAACGTGTTCACGTCCAGGTCGTTGGTCGGCTCGTCCAGCAGCAGAACATTTCCGCCTTCCTTGAGCATGCGCGCCAGATGTACGCGGTTTCGCTCGCCGCCGGAAAGCGTTCCCACTTTTTTCTGCTGGTCCGTCCCGGAAAAGTTGAAGCGAGACACATACGCGCGCGAATTGATCTGCCGGCCGCCGACCGGGATGATGTCCTGGCCGTCGGAAATCATCTCCCAGATGTTCTTCTCCGGATCGAGCGCGTCGCGGCTCTGATCGACGTAGGCCAGCCTGACGGTCTCGCCGATGCGGATGGTTCCCGCATCGGGGCTTTCCTGGCCGGTGATCATGCGGAACAGCGTGGTCTTGCCCGCGCCGTTGGGGCCGATGACGCCGACGATGCCGCCGGGCGGCAGCGAAAACGTCATGCCTTCAACCAGCAGCTTTTCGCCGTAGCCCTTGGAAACCCCCTCGGCTTCGATCACCACGTCGCCCAGGCGGGGCCCGGGCGTGATAAAGATTTCGCGTGTGCCGGATTCCCTTTCCAGATCCCTGTCCAGCAGTGCTTCATACGCTTTGATGCGGGCCTTGGACTTGGCATGCCGTCCTTTGGGGGACATGCGGATCCATTCCAGTTCTCGCTCCAGGGTTTTGATTCTGGCGCTTTCCGACTTCTCCTCGCTTTTCAGGCGGTTTTGCTTCTGTTCCAGCCAGGAAGAATAATTGCCCTGCCAGGGAATGCCCTGGCCGCGGTCCAGCTCCAGGATCCAGCCCGCGACGTTATCGAGGAAGTAGCGGTCGTGCGTGACAGCGATGATGGTCCCTTCGTATTTCTGCAGGTGGTGTTCCAGCCAGGCCACGGATTCGGCGTCCAGATGGTTGGTTGGCTCGTCCAGCAGCAGAATATCGGGTTTCTGCAGGAGCAGGCGGCAGAGCGCAACGCGGCGCCTCTCTCCGCCGGACAGAATTTTTACGGGCGTATCGCCCGGCGGGCAGCGCAGAGCGTCCATGGCCATCTCCAGGCGCGAGTCGATGTCCCAGGCGTCGAGCGCGTCCATTTTTTCCTGCAGCGCGGCCTGCCGGTCCACCAGTTTGGCCATGGCCTCCTCGGACATTTCTTCGGAGAATTTTTCGTTGACGGCGTTGTATTCGTTGACCACATCCATGGTGGCCTGAACGCCCTGTTCCACAATCCGGCGGACGGTTTTGTCTTCGTCCAGCCGCGGCTCCTGCTCCAGATAGCCCACCGTGTATCCGGGGGAAAGAATGGTCTTCCCCAGAAATTCATCATCCACACCGGCGAGAATTTTCAAAAGCGAGCTTTTGCCCGAACCGTTCAGACCGATCACGCCGATCTTCGCGCCGTAGAAATACGAAAGATAAATGTCCTTCAGCACGGGTTTCTTGTCGTAAACCTTGCTGACTCCGATCATGGAGTAGATGACTTTGTTTCCCTCATTGGCCATGCGGCGCCGATCCCCCCCGTTCTCAGGAAAACGGCCGCCGGCCGCTCCCTGCGTTTGCCCTCCTTAAATGTAGGGAAAAATGTTCTGAATAATAATGTTGAAATTGTCCTGAACTTTGTCGTGCCCCTCGATAATGCCCATGTGGCCGGGCAGAAGCAGATCGATGTCCAGATCGGACAGCGCCACGATGCTCCTTTTCAACAGAGCGCCGTTGCCGCCGGGAAAATCCGTGCGGCCGACGTTCTGCTGAAATACCACATCGCCGCAGAAGAGGACTTTCTTTGCCGGCCAGTAAAGACCGATAGACCCCGGCGTGTGTCCGGGAATGGAAATGACCCGAAAGGTCTGATCGCCCAGTTCGAGCCGGCCGTCCTCCAGCTGCATATTGATCTGCATTTGCGGAATCGTCATGCCGAACAGACCGTACAGCTCGCCGCCGACGCCTTTGAGGAAGTCCATTTCCTTGCGGTGCAGGGCGATTTTTACCTTTTCCTGGTCAAAAAGCTCGGAGCCCTGAAAATGATCGGGATGCGAATGCGTGTTGATCACATACCGGATGTCTTTCTTCTTAATGCCGTCATTCGCCATCTGGTTGAGCAGGTCCGGCAGATAGCGGGTGAGGCCGGGATCAATCAGCGCCTGTACGCCGCCGCCGATGTAATAGCTGTTGCAGTTGTTGTCAAAATAGTTTGCCCACTCATAAATATAAATATCGTCCCGAAATTTCATGGTTAACCCTTTCCTGTTTCAAAAAATCCTTTGATCTCTGTTCGGCTTCACCCTGTTTGGGCCTTGCGTGGAACGAAAATCCAAAGCAGAAGGTAGAGAAGGAATCCGGTCCCGAATCCAACAGCCAGCAGGGCAAACAGCAAACGCCACACCCACGAAGGAACGGGCGTGTGCTCTCCCAAACCGCCGCAGACACCGCCGATCCAGCGATCGGTTTCGGACTTGGAAAATTCGGCAAACCAGTTGCTTGTGGTCATGGGTCCATCCTTCAACAGGGGAATCGATGGCGTCCGGTCGCCTTCCGGACACACACCGCGCCGGAAAACACGTGGTATTTTATTTTACCGGCAACACTTTGTCCAACGGCATTTGCGAGGAGCTGAAGCCGACTTTCACAACGGCGCCGTCTTTATCCACCAGGATCATCATGGGAACGCCGATCGCGTTGTACGCCGTGCCGACGGATCCGTTCTCATCCAGCAGCGTCCGGTAAGGCAGGGCATTGGCCTGGGCGAATCGCGCGACTTTTTTGGCCGGCTCCATGATGTTGATGTAAATCACTTCCAGTCCTTTGGGCGAATACGTCTCGTAAACCTTTTTATATTTTGGAATCTCGGCCCTGCACCCCGGACACCAGGTGGTTCCGAAAAAGATCAGCACCGGCTTGCCGCGCTGGGCGCTCATGCGAAAGGTTTTGCCCTGCAGGTCTTTGAGGGTGAAATCCGGAGCGGCAAAAACCTGCGGCTTGAACGGCGCGTTGGGAATATACTGACCCCGGGAAGCCGACACAACGGCCAGAACCAGAAAGAAAACCAGCGCCAGGACAATGCTGTTTTTGTACATGATGACCCTTTTCGCTAAAAAGAAAGTGTGCCGGCAGTATACAGAAAATATTCGGCCGCGCCAATCAAAATAACACCGAAAGCCCTGGTGACCATCGTCATCCATCGGCCGGACCGCGGAAGCGCCGCAATCAGGCCGGCAAACGTGCCGGCCAGAATCAGGAGCGTCCCCATGCCGAAGGCAAAAACAAACAACAGGCCGATGCCCATGACCACATGGGTTTTCAGCGCCACAAAACCGAGCAACACCCCCAGCACCGGCGCGGTGCAGGGGCCGATCACAAACCCGGAAGCCGCGCCCAACAGAAAGCTGGGGAGGAAGCCCTTCCTCCCGCCGCCGGAATAGGCCGCCATTTTTTGCGGCACGGGAAGAGAAATTTTAAAAACATCGAGCATGGCCAACCCCATCACCAGACAAATGTTGGCCATGATCAAATACACGAGCGGCGTCGTCTGCATCTGTCCGAACAGTCTTCCCGACCAGGCCGCCGCCGCCCCCAGCGCGGCGTAGGTGACGGAAAGCCCCAACACATACAACACAGACAGCAGAAATCCGCGCAGCTTCGTTCCGGATCCCTGGGCGCCGATGAAGCCGACCGTAAGAGGGATCAGCGGATACGTGCAGGGGGTAAAACTGATCAGCACGCCGCCCAGATAAGCGGCCACGAAGGAAAGTCCGACGGAACCCTGCAAGTTGGCGGATAAGTTGCTGATTAGATTTTCGATCATCGGCTGTCCAAAGTTTTCTTGGAAAGACTGTATAGACAGGCAAGAAAAAGTCAAGGTGAAATATTGTGTGTGGGGGGGGACCGCTGCCGGGACATTGGCCGTCTTTCCTTCTGTTTCTTTTTGACATTCAAGGCCATCTCTGATATGTGAGGCTCATTGGCATGAATCGTTGACGAAACTGATCTGTGAACTTCCAGCCCGTGGGAGAGTTTTATGACGGTTTTTGAGACACCATCCGGCATCAGGAAAATTCGACGGTATTTTCCGGCATCTCTTTGCTCGTTTTTTTTCTCCGCTTTCTCAAACGCTTCAAGACAATTTCCGGCGCTGACTTTAAATCCATTGCATCCATACCTTAAGGAGGGTTTCGCCCGAAGCGCAACCGGCAACGGCTAACAGTCCGGCGGGTATGGCCTGATAAAAATTGCTTGCAGGCTCAAACGCAAAATCGGCGGACCGGGCGCAAAAAGAATTCATCAATTTCCGTTTGAAGGCAGCAGGCGTATTGATTTTTGCAGAGGCGGGAAAGATGTTTCCCTCGCTCCGCAAGCCATGATTAAACCGTTTATAATAAAGGAGGTCGTTATGGGCAACAAACAAGGTCTTTTAAAGACCGAAGACTGGTGGTCGGTGTGGCTGGGGCTGTTTATTTTTATTCTCTCGCTTGGCTCACTGGTAGGGCTGGATCTTCTGGGGTGGGCCGTCACCCCCAAAGTTTGGACGGCGTTTTCCAAATCGATCGCGCCTGCATCCAAAGCCTACGCGGGGCTCCATCCTTTGATATCCATCATTTTAACCTATCTGGCCGTGATGGCGGTCCTACTGGTGGGCGCCAAAGCCCTGGGGTACAATCTGAAAAAATTTATTTACGGCTTTACGGTGATTTTCTGGCTGACCTACATCTGTACGATTGTCGGACATTATGCCGTCATCGCCGCGCAGACGCCCGCGGAAATGAAAAAATTCGAGCTGGACTGGTCGCTGAAATTGACCGGTGAGGCGGGGCTGATTCTGGCGCTGCTGGTCGGCCTCTTCATCGGCAACTTCATGCCGAAGTTCGCCGATTCGCTTAAGGAGGCGGCCCGGCCGGAATGGTTCATCAAAACAGCCATCGTGATCATGGGCGTCGGCCTCGGCGTGAAATCGGCCGAACAACTGGGGCTGGCGACGTCGATGATGTTCCGGGGCCTTTGCGCCATCATTGAAGCCTACCTCATTTACTGGGCCGTGGTTTATCTGATCGCCCGGAAATTCTTCAAGTTCAGCCGTGAATGGTCGGCGCCGCTGGCCTCCGGCATTTCCATCTGCGGCGTTTCCGCCTCGATTGCGACGGGCGGCGCCATCCGAGCCCGGCCGATCGTGCCGATCATGGTCTCGTCGCTGGTCGTCATTTTCGCCGTGGTCGAACTGATCATTCTCCCCTTTGTCGCGACGGAATTTCTTTCCAATCAGCCGCTGGTGGCCGGCGCCTGGATGGGGCTCGCGGTGAAGACGGACGGCGCGGCGGTGGCGAGCGGCCAGATCGTCGAATCGCTGATTTACGCGCGCAACGCGGCGCAGGGCATCAATTACCAGCCCGGATGGGTGGTCGGCGCCGCCACGACCGTGAAAATCTTCATCGATATCTTCATCGGCATCTGGGCGTTTATTCTGGCCGTGATCTGGACGACGAAGATCAATCCCAAGCAGGGCGTAGAGGCCAAAGCCGGGGAAATATGGGACCGCTTCCCCAAATTCGTCATCGGCTACTTCGTCACGTTTCTGATCATGCTGATCATCGGACTCAACTGGCCGGACATCAAGTCGCAGCTGAAAATTTCGGCGGCGGAAAGCGATGTGTTCCGGAAGCTCTTCTTCGCGCTGACGTTCTTCTCGATCGGGCTGGCTTCCAATTTCAAGAAGCTCTGGGAGGAAGGCATCGGCAAGCTGATGCTGGTGTACATCATCGCGCTGTTCGGCTTCATCATCTGGGTGGGGTTGATCATCTCGTGGATCTTCTTCCAGGGCGTTGTACCGCCGCTGGTTCAATAATTTAACATGAATAAGGAGCGCATCATGACAGAGACAAAAATAAAAGAAGAAATGGAAAAAATGGAATATGAACCCCTACTGCCGATCGAAAAGAAACTGATCGGCTGGAGTCTTATTCTCGGCGTCGTGCTGCTGGTCGTTCTGGTGTGGGTGAGCTACACGTTTTTCCCGGCCGGGCACTAACAGCCTGTCGGTAACTTAAAGCGGCGATCGCCCCGGGCGGCGGCTTTCGCATATAAATCAAGGAAAGCCGTCGCGGGGGCGCGTCGTTGTCGTGTCAACTTTTCACAGCATATCAATCAGGAAATGGAGCCTTCCACGGACAAAGCACAAACGCGCAAAATACCCTGTTTTTCGAATGCGGAAGGCGCGCCCCTGTCTTGCGCAGAAAAGAAAAACATTTGAATTAATTCATCATAATGGCCAAATGACCCGTTTCCGATCCGGGCAAAATAAAACTTGACATACTTCATAAAAAGAGTACTATTCAAGTTATGAATGGTATTCTAATAAATAGGATCAACTCTCCTGAAGATTTAGAATATTGATAAGAAGGAGGACTAAAATGGCAAACACAGACACCCCCCTGCTGGATGAGCTGGAAAAAGGGAAGTGGCCCAGCTTCGTCAAAGACATGAAAGAAGCAGCGCAGAAGAATCCGATGGCCAAGGATCTTCTGCATCAGCTGGAACTTTCCTACAAAGATAAAATCGGCCACTGGAAACATGGAGGCATTGTCGGCGTCAAGGGCTACGGCTCGGGCGTGATCGGCCGGTATTCGGACCGTCCGGATTTGTTTCCCAACGTGCAGGCGTTTCACACCATGCGGGTCAATCACCCGACCGGATGGTTTTACAAAACGGACACGCTGCGCAAACTCTGCGACATCTGGGACAAGCACGGCAGCGGACTGACCAACATGCACGGATCCACGGGGGACGCCATTCTGTTGGGCACCACCACCGAGCATCTTCAGCCCTGCTTTAACGATCTGTCGGACGCCGGGTTTGACCTGGGCGGATCCGGATCGGCGCTGCGCACCCCCAGCGCCTGCGTGGGGCCGGCGCGCTGTGAGTGGGCCTGCATCGACAGCCTCGACATCTGCTACAACGTGACCATGACCTATCAGGACAAGATGCATCGTCCGATGTTCCCTTATAAATTCAAAATCAAGATTTCCGCGTGCGCCAACGACTGCGTGGCTTCCATCGCCCGGTCCGACCTGTCCATCATCGGAACCTGGAAGGATGCCATTCAAATTGATCAGAAGGAAGTCGCCGCTTACGCGGAAACGATCAACATTCAGAAAGAAGTCTGCGATCTGTGCCCGACGCGCTGCATGGAATTAAACGGCAGGGAACTCAAAATTTACGATGAAGACTGCACCCGCTGCATGCACTGCATCAACGTGATGCCGAAGGCCTTGAGGCCGGGCAAAGAACGCGGGGCGTCTATTCTGGTCGGCGGCAAAGCGCCCATTGTCCGGGGCGCCCTGCTCTCCTGGGTGGTCGTACCGTTCATGAAACTCGAACCGCCCTATGATGAACTGAAGGATCTGATCGAGCGTATTCAGGACTGGTGGGATGAGTTCGGCAAATCGCGTGAACGCTTAGGTGAACTGATTCAGCGCCTGGGCATGCGGGTCTTTTTGAAGGCCGTCGGTCTTCCCGCGGTGCCGCAGATGGTGAAGGCCCCCAGAACCAACCCCTACGTTTTCTTCTGGCCCGAAGACATCAAAAAGGAGGTAAAGTAAAATGGCTGCAAGAACGGATATCGGACCCCCTGATTATAAGACCATGCTTCCTCCCGTGATCCAGAGAAATTACGGGAAATGGCTCTGGCATGAAATTTTGAAACCGGGCGTGTTGATGCACGTCTCCCAGTCAGGTGAGGCGCTTTACAGTGTGCGCGCCGGCTCGCCCCGTCTCGTTTCAACGGATCACATCCGCGAAATCTGCGACATCGCGGAAAAACACTGCGAGGGCTTCCTGCGTTTCACCAGCCGTCACAATATTGAATTTCTGCTGGACGACAAGGACAAAATCGAGCCGCTGATCGCCGAGCTGAAGCAGCGCGGCTACCCCGTCGGCGGCACAGGGCATTCCATCTCCAACATCGTTCATACGCAGGGCTGGGTCCATTGCCACACGCCGGCCACGGACGCCTCCGGCCCGGTGAAAGCGCTGATGGATGAAATTTACGATCACTTCACGAACTCCAAACTTCCGGCGCATGTCCGCATCGCGCTGGCCTGCTGCCTGAATATGTGCGGCGCCGTCCACTGCTCGGATATCGCCATTTTGGGCATCCACCGAACGGTTCCCAAGACGGACAATTCGCGCGTGCCCAATGTTTGCGAAATCCCGTCGACCGTGGCCTCCTGCCCGACGGGCGCCATCCGCGGCGACATGAAAAACAAAACCGTCACCGTCAACGATGAAAAATGCATGTACTGCGGCAACTGCTACACGGTTTGCCCGGCCATGCCCATTGCCGACCCGGACAACGATGGCATCTCCATCTGGGTGGGCGGAAAGGTTTCCAACGCCCGCAGCGCTCCGATGTTCTCGAAGCTTGCCATTCCGTTTCTGCCCAACAATCCGCCGCGCTGGCCGGAAGTGGTGAACGCGGTCAAAAACATCATCGAAGTTTACGCGAGTCACGCGAAAAAGCACGAACGCGTCGGCGAATGGATCGAGCGCGTGGGCTGGGAGCGATTCTTCTCACTCACGGGCATCCCGTTTACGGATCAGCACATCGACGACTTTGATCTGGCCACGGAAACCTTCCGGACATCCGCACAGTTCAAATGGAGGTAAGACATGAGCGACGATATCAAAACGAAAGTGACCGAGCTGTTTCGGGAAAAATCGAAAGGCGACAAAAAGATGTTTTACATCCGCGACGTCACCAAATGGCTGCCCAACGAGGACCGTCACGCCATCCAGAACGCCGTGAAAGAACTCCTCGATGAGGAAGTGTTGAAATACTGGTCGAGTGGGAGTTCAACGTACATCATGCTCGCGGAGTACTTTCCGAAAGAATAAAGGATGGTCCGTCATGAATCAGCGTCGCCCGCGAATCGTCATCGCCGCCCTCCGGGGCGGCGCGGGGAAAACAACCCTTTCCGTGGCCCTGGCGGTTGCCCTGCGCCATCAAGGTATTCAGATTGCCCCCTTCAAAAAGGGACCGGATTATATTGACGCTGCATGGCTGGCCCAGGCAGCGTCCGGTCCAGCCTTTAATCTGGACACGTATCTCATGGGGTCCGAACGGGTTGTGCAATCCTTTACGCGTCACGCCGCGAAGAACGGCGTTTCGATCATTGAGGGAAATCGCGGTCTGTATGACGGTGTGAACAGCGCGGGCCAGTTCAGCACGGCCGAGCTGGCCAAGCTTCTCGCCGCGCCGGTCATTCTGGTGGTCGATTGTGACAAAGTAACCCGGACGGCGGCGGCCATGGTCCTGGGCTGTCAGGCGCTTGATCCGAAAGTGGATATTCAGGGCGTTATTTTAAGCCGCGTGAACGGGAACCGCCATTCTTCCGTCATTCGAAGATCGATTGAAGAATCGACGGGGCTTCCCGTTTATGGAATCGTTCCCCGTCTGCCGGATATTCCCTTCGTCCAGAGACATCTGGGATTGATTCCTCCCGACGAATCGACGGGTGTTCAGCGGGCGCTGGAGAAGGCGGGCAATATGGCCCGCGATTACCTTGACGTCTCCGGTCTGCTGGCTGTGGCCCGAAGCGCTCCTTCGTGGAAAATTGGCGCATTTCCCAAGCCGGCAAGAATCCGCAGAGGGATTGCAGAGCCGACGACCATCGGCGTCATCCGGGACGCGGCGTTTCAGTTTTATTATCAGGAAAACATCGAAGCGCTGACGGATTTGGGCGCCCGCGTGATCCAAATCAGCGCCCTAGAGAACAAGGTTCTTCCGCCCGTGGACGCTCTGTACATCGGAGGCGGATTTCCGGAAACCCAGGCTGAACCACTGGCGCAAAATGAATCTTTTCGCCGTTGTGTGAAAGAATCGGCTGAAAGAGGTCTGCCGATTTATGCGGAGTGCGGCGGATTCATTTACCTGGGAGAATCTCTGACGATAGGCCATCGCTGTTATCCAATGGTCGGCGCGCTGCCCGTGGCCTTCGGAATGGAAAGACGGCCGCAGGGCCACGGTTACACCACGCTGACCGTGGATCGGGAAAATCCCTTCTTTCCCATGGGTACAACGATAACCGGTCACGAATTCCATTACTGCCGGATTCTGGCAAGGGAAGATCGGGAAATGCACACCGCGTTCAGCATTCGGAAGGGAACGGGGATCGACGGCGCCAGGGAAGGATTGTGCCGGAAAAATATTCTGGCCGGCTTTACCCATGTGCATGCGCTGGGCGCGCCCGAATGGGCGAATGCGCTGATCGCGAAAGCTCAAGAATATCGGAGAACAAAGCAACAAACAAGCGGAGCCCTGGAGAGCGGGATTCATATGGGTGTTTAAATAGAAAATCATTATAGGCTTTATTTGAAGAGAAAACTGAAAAAATAAAAACGAAAAAAAGACTGTTCAAAAATGTCCAGTGGGCGGTTTTCAACAGTCTGATCAAATGAGGAGGTTTTAACCATGCCGCAGATTGAATTAGCAGGCAAAACGTATGAAGTAGATGAAGACGGGTTTTTGCAGGAACTCGACAAATGGAGCGAGGAATTTGCCGAAGCCTACGCACACGTGGAAGAGATCGATGGAAAACTGACGGAGGAGCACTGGATGGTCATCAACTACCTGCGCAATTACTACCAGCAGTTCGGCATCGCCCCGATGATCCGCAAAATCTGCAAAGATCTGAAAATTGACATGAAGAAGCTCTACGAGCTCTTCCCGACCGGACCGGCCAAGGGCGCCTGCAAGCTGGCGGGGTTGTCGAAACCGACGGGCTGCGTGTAGGAAAGCAGGCTGTTTGATACGGTCATATGCTGCGTTGCGTTCCGGGCCGTGATGCTCACATATCAAATATATGCTCCGCGTCCCGGTCGTCCTTACGCGCCTTGCCTCTGCCCGTCTGAAAACAGCCTGAGAAATGAAAGATTTTGAAAGGTTCAAAGGATTCAATCCATGGGAACGTTGTTGATTGTACTGACGTACATCGCTTATGTGTTTATTGTAGCGGTGTATGCGATCAAGGTTCGCAAATGGCTTAAGCTGCCGGTGCATATCCGATGGGATCTCTATCCCGTGATCCATGAAGAACAGTACCGTTACGGCGGGTCTTACTATGAAAAACCGGAGTGGTGGACACAGCCGCGCCCGAAAAACACAGGACGCAGCCTCTGGCATGCCCTCAAAGACAATTTCTACATGGGCGAATACTTCAAGCGCAACCCGCTGTACTGGCTTTTCCTGCTGCCGTGGCACCTGGGGTTTATCTTCATTATTCTGTTTCACATCACTTGCTTTTTCGCCGCAACGGCTATGGTAGGCGGCGTAACAATCGCCTCCGATTCACCGCAGCTTTTGGGGCAAATCTTTTACGGCATCCTGATGGCTTTTGCCGTCATCGCCTTTATCGGCGGCACCTTCGGCTGCATCGGCATGCCGGTCATCAAACTGGCGGACCGAGGTTTGCGGTCCTACGCCATGCCGATGAATTACTTCAACTATTTTTTCTTTCTGATCGTATATGCAAGCGGTCTCTACTCCTGGCTGGCGCTGGACCCGACGCTTGCCGAGTACCGGATGTACTGGGTGGGCCTGATCACACTGACGCCGCCGGACCTGAATCCCGCGACGGTTTTCCACATCATCCTGTTCGATATCTTCCTGATCTATCTGCCTTTCACGCGCTCCACACATTACATTACAAGGCTGCTCGCATACTTCAAAATCCGTTGGGACGACGAACCGAACTTTCGCGGGAGTATGCTGGAAAAACAATTAAACGACCTTCTGGCACAGAAGCTTTCCTGGGATGCCCCGCATATTCTGAAAGGCCAGAGCTGGGTCGAAGCCGCCATATCGTCGGGCCTTCCGGAAACGAAACCGGAGACGAAAAAGGATTAAATATGATTCGAAAAACCGGCATTCAGGATTTTACCAAACCCGGCGGACAGGTTGCCGAACTCGAACCGGCCGACTGGATGAAGCTTCCGGCGCCGTATGATCAGATGGATAAACCGCTGAAAAAACTGACGGAAGACCAGCGCAAACGGATGGACGCGACGCTCGACGGCGTCGTGGCCATCGGCATTTTGCCGCCGTCCATGCCGGAAGAGGAAAAAGCGTTTGTGGACAGGTTTCTGGCCGGAGTCGAAAAACTGTTTGATGCGAAAGACAACTGGACCTTCCTGCAGCCGCTGTACCATTCGCTGGAATACTGCGTGAAATGCCAGATCTGTTCTGATGCCTGCCCGGCTTACGTGGCCAGCGGCCGCCAGGACATCTACCGTCCGACGATGAGGCCGGAGCTCCTGCGCCGGATCATCAGCACGTACGTCAAAAAAGAACATCCGCTCCTGCGAAAGTTCAAGGCCAGCAATATTGAGCTCAACGCACAGGCACTGATTCGTCTGGCCGAACTGGCGTACCGCTGCACGCTTTGCCGCCGCTGCGCGCAGGTCTGTCTGCTGGGCTGCGACAACGCCCTGATCAGCCGGGAAATCCGCAAGATTTTCAGCCAGCAGATGGGAATTGCTCCGAAGGAAGTTCATGAAAAAGGCTCCGTCCAGCAGATCAAGGTGGGTTCCAGCACGGGGATGACGCCGCCGGCGCTGGCGGATATTCTCGAATTTACCGAGGAAGAGATTGCTGAAAAAACCGGCAAGAAAATCAAAATTCCCGTCGACAAAAAAGGCTCCGATATCCTGCTTTTGCACAATGCCGGCGAGTTTCTGGCCTGGCCGGAGAATCTGGAAGCCTTTGCGATCCTGTTTGACGCGGCCGGCATTGACTGGACGCTGTCGAGCGAACTCGTGGGTTACGACGCGGTGAATTACGGCGTCTGGTATGACGACGTGCAGTTTGCCCGCGTTGCGCTTCGGCACGCACAGGCAGCCAAAAACCTGGGTGTGAAGAGAATTTCGCTGGGGGAATGCGGCCACGCCCACAAGGCCATGATCGTTGTTGCCGACCGGGTATTGACCGGAGAGCTGAATATTCCCAGGGAGAGCGCTCTTCCGCTGATGGAAAAAATTGTCATGAGCGGCAGGATTAAATTGGATCCGGGCCGCAATAACTTCCCCGTTACGCTGCACGATCCCTGCAACATGGTCAGGTTGATGGGCATTGTGGAACCGCAGCGCAGAATTTTGAGAAAAATCGCTCCGCAGTTTCGGGAAATGACGCCGCACGGCGTTGAAAACTACTGCTGCGGCGGCGGGTCGGGTTTTGCCGTCATTTCGTCGAACAATTTTCCGGATTGGCGGTCTTCGGTTTCAGGCCGGATGAAACTCAAACAAACCCTGGATGCCTTTGCGGATGCGCCTTCAGCGGATGTTAAAAAATACGTCTGCGCTCCCTGTTCAAACTGCAAAGGGCAGTACCGCGAGCTTTTCAACACCTACGGCGTCTGGGAAAAATCCGGCATCTTTTACGGCGGATTGGTGGAGTTGATCGTCAATGCCATGGCCGATCTCAAACAACCGTTTATTCAGTGGGAGTGGCATTGATGCCGATGCGTAATCTTGGCTTAGCCTTTGTCGCTGTTTTGCTTCTCGCGCTGCCGGCTGCGGCCGCAGCGGCGGCGGATATGACCGCCTTGCTGGTCGTCCTTCCCTATGGCGTGTTCGTCCTTTTTCTGGGAGGTTTTGTTTACCGCGTTGTCCGCTGGGCGAAAGCTCCCGTTCCCTTCCGCATTCCGACCACCTGCGGCCAGGAAAAAAGCCTGCCCTGGATTCACAACAATCCGGTGGAAAACCCCGCGGGGCCGCTGGGCGCGATCGGCCGGATGGCCGGCGAAGTCTTTTTGTTTCGGTCGCTCTTCAGAAATTCGCAAACGGAAATTGTGGACGGCCGGCCGGTTTACGGCAGCGCCAAATGGCTTTGGTTTTTCGGGCTGATGTTTCACGTCTCCCTGCTTATCGCGGCGCTCCGGCACCTGCGCTTTTTCACCGAGCCGGTCGTTCCCCTGGCAACGGGGCTTTCCGCGCTGGACGGCTTTTTGGAAATCGGTGTTCCGGCGCTTTATATCAGCGATGTTACACTCCTGGCGGGGCTGGTTTTTCTCTTTCTGCGCAGAGTCGTCCTGCCGCAGGTCCGTTATATCTCCCTGTTCAGCGATTATTTCGCGCTGCTTTTGATTGCGACCATCGCGGCAACCGGTCTTTTGATGCGCCACTTCTTCCCGGTTGACCTCAACGCCGTGAAGACCCTGGCCATGGGCTGGGTGTCGTTTGCGCCGTCTGCGCCTGCGGACGCGAGCATCCTGTTTTATCTGCACCTTTGCTTTGTCTTTGTTCTTATCGCCTGGCTCCCCTGGAGCAAGCTCAGCCACATGGCCGGGATATTCCTGAGCCCCACGCGCAATCAAATCAACAACAGCCGCAGCCGAAGACACGTCAATCCCTGGAACGCCCCCGTAAAGGTTCACACGTACGCAGAATACGAAGACGAGTTCCGGGATAAAATGAAAGCGGCCGGCCTGCCGGTGGAGAAGGAGTAGCCATGTCAACCGCGAAAATTCCCGAACCGGATGAACTGATGCAGATCAAATACGCGCCGCCGCAAACGGCCTGGATGGAAACGCCCGTCGATTTCCGTCCCGGCACTTGGAGCTACGGCGCCGCCGCGAAAAATCTTGCGGCTCTGGACATGCCCAATCCACGGGCCTGGCAGCCAAGCGACGCCGACTGGAAACTGCCGGAAAACTGGCGGCAGATCATCCTCGACGGCATGAAGGAGCGCCTGGATAAATACCGCTCTTTCCGCCTGTTCATGGACATCTGCGTGCGCTGCGGCGCCTGCGCGGACAAATGCCATTTCTACATCGGCTCCGGCGATCCGAAAAACATGCCGGTCCTGCGGGCCGAGCTGATCCGCTCGGTTTACCGGCGCTACTTTACGGCGTCGGGACGCTGCTTCGGCAAGCTGGCGGGCGCGCGGGATCTGACCGTCGATGTTCTCAAAGAATGGTTTTACTACTTTTACCAGTGCACGGAGTGCCGCCGCTGTTCGGTGTTCTGTCCCTACGGCATCGACCAGGCGGAAATCACCATGATCGGCCGCGAACTGCTCAACCTGGTCGGCTGCAACATCAACTGGGCGCTGGAGCCTGCGGCCAACTGCTTCCGCACCGGGAACCACCTGGGCATTCAGCCGGGCGGCATCAAGGACATGCTGGAATTTCTGGCGGACGATATTGAGGATCGCACCGGCGTCCGAGTGGAAGTGCCGATCAACAAAAAAGGCGCCGACATCCTGTTCGTCACGCCGTCGGCCGACTACTTCGCCGATCCGGGAACTTACACCTGCATGGGCTACATGATGCTCTTCCACGAGATCGGCCTCAACTATACCTTCAGCACGTATGCTTCGGAAGGCGGCAATTTCGGTCTGTTCACCTCCCACGAGATGATCAAGCGACTGAACGCCAAGATTTACGCGGAGGCCAAGCGTCTGGGCGTCAAATGGATTCTGGGCGGCGAATGCGGACACATGTGGCGGGTCATCCACCAGTACATGGACACGATGAACGGGCCGGCCGATTTTCTGGAAGAACCGGTATCGCCCATCACCGGCACGCGGTTTGAAAACGCAAAATCAACGAAGATGGTACACATCACCGAATTTACAGCGGACCTGATCAAAAACGGCAAGCTGAAGCTCGATCCGTCGCGCAACGACCACGTCCGGCTGACGTTTCACGATTCGTGCAATCCGGCCCGGGCCATGGGGCTTTTTGAAGAGCCGCGCTACATCATTCAAAAAACCTGCGACCATTTTTACGAAATGGCCGAAGACACGATCCGTGAAAAGACCTTCTGCTGTGGAGCGGGCGCGGGACTGGGCAACGATGAAAATCTGGAGATGCGGATGCGCGGCGGAATGCCGCGGGCCATGGCCGTCCGGGAGGTCGTGAAGAAGCACGGCGTGAACCGTCTGGGCTGCATTTGCGCCATCGACCGGGCGACGCTGACGACGCTCATGGACTACTGGGTGCCGGGTGTTTCGGTGATGGGTGTTCATGAACTGGTCGGCAACGCGCTGGTGATGAAAAGTGAGAAGGAAAGGTCGACGGATTTGAGAGGGGAGAAAATTGGTGGATCGTGAATGGTGGATGGTAGATAGCGGATAGTGAATGAATCCGTAGGGAACGGTCGCGGCCGTTCCCTGCATAGTGGATGTTAAAAATGAAAAATAACAAATGGGGCTTGATCCTTCTGGGGTTGGCGATTTTCGTCATCGGGGTGACGTTTCCCTTCTGGTACGGCAAGGAAAAGACGGCTCCGCCCGCTCTCAGCCTGGAGACGCCTGAAATCGCCGGATCGGCGGACAAGAAATGCGTCGAGGACAAGGCCTTCATGCGCGCCAACCATATGAAGCTTTTGAACGCCTGGCGCGACGAAGCCGTCCGCGAAGGCAAGCGTATATACACGGCGAAAGACGGACGGACGTTCGAGAAGAGCCTCACCGGCTCCTGCATCCGCTGCCACAGCAACAAAGAGCAGTTCTGCGATCGCTGCCACAATTACGTGGGCGCAAAGCCCTCCTGCTTTGACTGCCACATTGTTCCCGCGGAGGTGAAAAAATGACGCCGAACCGCAGAGACTTTCTGAAAATCGCGGGAGCGTCCGCTTTGACAATCATGACGCCGGCGATCTTTGTCCCGGCCTGGGCGAAAAACAGCATCGTCATGCCTCCGGGGCAGGGTCTTGCTCCCCAAAAGGCGCTTGCGGCCAAACGCTGGGCCATGGCGGTGGATCTGACGAAATGCACGGCGAACTGCGCCGACTGTATTGTCGCCTGCCACGCGATTCACAATGTTCCGGAATTCGGCAATCCCAAAGATGAGGTCAAATGGATCTGGACGGAGCCTTTTGCATCCGTCTTTCCTGGCGAATCGCCCGCCTATTCAGGCGAAAAGCTGCAAAAGATGCGTCCGCCCGTTTTCTGCAACCATTGCGAAAATCCGCCCTGCGTCCGCGTGTGTCCGACCAAAGCCACGTTCCGGCGGTCCGACGGAATCGTAATGATGGATTACCACCGCTGCATCGGCTGCCGGCTGTGCATGGCCGCCTGTCCCTACGGGGCACGGAGCATGAATTACAGGGACCCGAGACCGTTTACCGCCAAAATCAATCCGGACTTTCCGACGCGCACGAAAGGAGTCGTGGAAAAATGCAACTTCTGTGAGGAGCGGCTCGCCAAAGGAACGCTGCCCGCCTGTGTGGAGGCGTGCAGGCAAAAAGCGCTCACCTTCGGCGACGCGGACGATCCCCGGTCGGACATCCGGCGTCTTTTAGAAACGCGCTTCAGCCTGCGCAGACGCGCGCACCTGGGCACCGGCCCGCAGATCTACTATTTGTTATGAGGACGTTATGCTGGAGAAAGCTTTAAAAGGAAATCGCGGATACTGGATCTGGATCGCCTGTTTGATCCTTGTCGCCACCGTCGGATTTTTCTTCTACCTTCGTCAGCTGGATTACGGTCTGGGAATAACCGGGATGAGCCGCGACGTTTCCTGGGGGCTCTACATTGCACAGTTTACCTTTCTGGTCGGCGTGGCCGCGTCGGCCGTGATGCTGGTGCTGCCTTACTACCTGCACGACTACAAGGCCTTCGGCCGGATCACCGTGCTGGGCGAGTTTTTGGCGGTTTCCGCCGTCGTCATGTGCATCCTTTTCGTCTTCGTCGATCTCGGACGGCCCTCCCGCGTGATGAACGTGCTTCTGCATCCGCAGCCAAAATCGATCCTGTTCTGGGACATGATTGTCCTTTCCGGCTACCTGCTCATCAACCTCATAACCGGCTGGGTGGTTTTGGCCTGCACCAAAAAAGAGGTTCCGCCGCCTGGCTGGGTCAAGCCGATCATCTACCTGTCCATTCCCTGGGCGATCAGCATTCATACCGTCACCGCTTTCATTTACGCCGGTCTGCCCGGCCGTGGCTTCTGGCTCACCGCGATCATGGCCCCCCGCTTTTTGGCCTCCGCTTTCGCATCCGGTCCGGCGCTCCTGATTCTCGTCTGCCTGATTCTCAAGCGCTGGGGATGTTTCGACGCCGGGGAAAAGGCCATTCAGACGCTCGCGAAAATCGTTGCCTATGCGCTGGCCGTGAGCATTTTCTTTGTTCTCGTGGAACTGTTTACGGTGTTTTACAGCCAGATCCCGGAGCATATGCATCATTTTCAGTACCTCTTTGCGGGGCTCGACGGTCGTTACAACCTTGTTGCCTGGATGTGGACCTTTGCCGTTTTATCGATTGCCGCTTTTGTCATCCTGATCTTCCCCGGGGTCCGCCGGAAGGAAAGCTGGCTGGCGCTGGCCTGTGTTCTTGTGTTTGTCTCCCTCTGGATCGAAAAGGGGCTGGGTCTGGTGATCACCGGCTTTATTCCCTCTCCGCTGGGAGCGATCACTGAATATTCCCCGACGGGACCGGAAATCGCCATCACCCTGGGCGTCTGGGCCGCCGGCTTTTTGATGCTGACGCTGTTTTACCGGATTTTTACGAGTGTGCATTTTGAAAGGGAGAATCGATGAAGCCGAAACGGGTCGTCATCATTGGAGCATCCGCCTGCGGCGCGAAAGCCGCGGCGCGCATCAAAAGGCTTCGTCCGGATTATGATGTTGCCGTTCTTGATCGCAGCTCCTATATTTCCTATGCCGCCTGCGGAATGCCCTACTATCTGGAAGGAAAAGTCCGCCGGATGGACGACCTGCTGAAAACCACTGACGGCATCGTTCGCGATACGCAGTATTTCAAAGATCTGAAAGACATCGCCGTTCATACCCATGTAAAGGCTTGCCGGATCGACCGCGAAAACAGGCGGATTATGGCAACCAACACGGCGACAGGAAAATCCCTGACCTTTGACTATGACGACCTGGTTCTGGCGATGGGCGCCGCGCCCAAGATGCCCCCGATACCGGGAGCAAGTCTTCAAGGCGTGCATCACCTGACCCGCATGGAAGATACGGAAGTGATCGCCCGGGAAATCCAACACCGTGAACGCGGCCGCGCCGTCATTGTCGGCGGAGGATTTATCGGCGTCGAAGCCGCGGAAGCCCTGAAAGCAAAGAAATGGGAGGTGGCGCTGCTGGAGCGCGAAAGCCAGCTCTTCCCGGGCATGATTGATTTCGAGATTGCGGCGATGATCCGGGAACATTTTTACGAGCAGATGGTGGAGACGGAGTTCGACGCCGGGATTCTGTCCTTCGAAGGAGTGAACGGACAAGTCCGGAAAGTCATCACCCGGCATCATTCGTATTCCGCCGATCTCGTCATCGTTGCAGCTGGGCTTGCCCCCGAGACGGAGCTGGCGCAGGCTGCCGGTCTGGAACGGGGAGAAACCGGCGCGTTGAAAGTCAATGCGCAGATGCAGACCAGCGACCCGGCTATTTATGCCGGCGGTGACCTGGTTGAAAACGTGCACATCGTCACGGGGAAGCCCTGCTACATTCCGCTGGGCTCCACCGCCAACAAGCACGGCCGGGTGATTGCCGACAATATCTGCGGCATTCCGTCGACGTTTCCCGGCGTACAGGGCACGTTCATCTGCAAGGCGTTCGATTACGCCGTCGGCGCCACCGGACTTTCGGAGGCGCAGGCAAAGCGAATGGGGATCGACGCATTTGCGATTTCCGTTTGCGGATTTGACAAGGCTCACTACTATCCGAACAGTCAGATCATCGCGCTGAAATTGATCGTTGAAAACGGCTCGCATAAGCTTTTGGGCTTGCAGGCTGTGGGGAAAGGCGATGTTGCGCGTCGCATCGATGTGGCCGCCACAGCAATAAGATTGGGGGCAACGATTTCGGATGTCGATGATTTGGATATGGCTTATGCGCCTCCGTTTTCGCCGGCGCTGGATGTATTTGTCACGGCGCTCAACGTCGCGCAAAATGTGAAATCCGGCATGATGAAGCCGGTGACCGCACAGGAGGCCAAAAAACTTCTGGAGGAAGACGACAGCGTTCTGATGATTGACGTCCGGTCGGATCTGGAATTCCGGCGCGCGCACATCAGCAGCCCCAGGGTTGTCAATATTCCTCTGGATGAACTGCGCCGGAGAATTCAGGAAGTCCCGAAAGACAAAAAGATAATTTGCGTCTGTCTGCTTGGTTTACGGGGATTTTCGGCTCAGCGGATTCTGGAGGGGGCCGGCTACTCCGACGTCCGGACGCTGGAGGGCGGGATATTTTTGTGGCCCTGGAAAGAAGATCTGGATTGAGGCTTTCGTCCATGAAAATATGGGTTTTCAATTTAGGAAAAGAACGTGTCTCAAAAAGACACTTAACGTTTGAATGTATTGGAGGTTGAAAATGAAAAAAATCAAAATGACACCCAGTGAAGCAATTGTCGAAACCCTGCTCGCCGAAGGCGTGGATCATGTCTGCGGCATTGTAGGTTCGGCTTTTATGGACATGCTGGACCTCTTCCCGACGGCTGGCATTAAATTTATTCCTGTCCGCCACGAGCAAAGCGCGGCCCATATGGAAGACGCCTACTGCCGCATATCGGGACGCTGCGGCGTAGTCACGGGCCAGAACGGCCCCGGCATCACCAACATGGTGACGTCGGTGGCGGCGGCCAATATGGGCCACACCCCCCTGGTGATTATCTCGCCTTCAGCGGGAACACCGACCATCGGCTGGGACGGCTTCCAGGAATGCGACCAGATGTCCGTATTTCGCGCGATCACCAAAGCCGTCGTTCGCGTGCCCCATCCGAAAAGAGCGGCCGACTGCCTGAGAACGGCTTTCCGCATTGCCTACGCCGACCGGGGCGCCGTCCTGTATGATATCCCCCGCGATTATTTCTACGGTGAGCTGGAGGAAAAAATTCTAAAGCCTTCGCAGTATCGTGTGGACGCGCGCGGCTGCGGTTCCATCGAGCAACTGGACCGGGCCGCCGAGCTTCTGTCCAGGGCGAAGAATCCTGTCATTGTCTCCGGCCGAGGCGTGGTGGATGCCGATGCGCTGGAGATCGTCAAAGCCATTGCCGAACACCTGACGGCGCCGGTGGCGGTGACGTATCTGCACAATGACGCGTTTTACGGAAACCATCCCCTGTCCGTCGGGCCCATCGGCTACATGGGTTCCAAGGCGGCCATGAAGACGCTCGCCAAAGCCGACGTCATGCTGGCCATCGGCACGCGGCTTTCCGTCTTCGGCACGCTGCCGCAGTACGACATCAATTACTTCCCGGAAAATGCGAAGATCATCCAGGTCGATATCAATCCCAAGCATATCGCCCGGACGCATCCCATTGAGGTCGGCATCATCGGCGACGCCAAGGAAGCCTCCGCGGAAATCCTGAAGCGTCTGAAGGCGCTGGACGGCAAACGCAAACCGGATGAGAAGCGCCTGGCGGCCGTAGCCCGGGAAAACAAGAAATGGGAAAAGGAAATTGTCGATCTGGCGATGGTGGACGGCAATCCGATCAACCCGCGCCGCGTTCTGCTGGAAATGTCGCGGGCGCTGCCGGACGACGCCATCGTGACGACGGATATCGGCAACGTCTCCTCGACGGCCAACAGCTACCTGAAGTTCAACCATCCTCGCCGGCATATCGCGGCGCTGACCTTCGGCAACACGGGTTTTGCCTATCCCGCGGCGCTGGGCGCGCAGATTGCCCGCCCGAAAGCGCCGGTGATCGCCATCATCGGCGACGGCGCGTGGGGCATGAGCCTTCACGAAGTCAGCACCGCCGTAGAGCATCATCTGCCCGTGATCGCCTGCGTTTTCCGCAACATGTGGTGGGGCGCGGAGGCCAAAAACCAGGTGGACTTCTACAACAACCGCTTTGTCGGCGTCGATATTCCCAACCCGGAAAGCTTTGTGCCGGTGGCCAGGGCGATGGGCGCCAACGCAATGCAGGTCGGCCGTCCGCAGGATATCCGGGAAGCTTTCCAAACCTGCCTGAAGAGCCGCAAGCCCACCGTGCTCGAATTCCTGGTGGACGGCAAGCAGCTCGCGCCGCCTTTCCGCAAGGATGCGCTGGCGCTGCCGACGCGATTCCTGCCCAAGTACGCCCATCTGGATTACCGCCACTGGGTTGATGAAGGAGGAACCGATGATTTATAATGACTTGAAAGGCAAGACGGCCCTGGTCACCGGCGCCGGCAAGAAAACCGGCATCGGCTACGCCATCGCCGAAAAGCTGGCCTCCTCTGGCTGCAATGTGATCATTGCCGACCTGGGCGCGCCGCCCGCGCCGGAAGGGCCCCCACAGCCGGTCGTCAGCGAAGAAATGGAAGCCATCGCCGCTGAACTGGCAAAGACTTATTCGATTCGCACACTGGCCGTCGCCGTCGATGTGGCGGACAATGCGGCCATCGGCGTCATGGTGGAGACCATCAAAAAAAACTTCGATCACATCGACATTCTCTGCAACAACGCGGGAGCGTCCTTCGGCGTCCCCAACACGGTGCTCGGTTACGACGAAGCGGCCTGGATGAAAACGATCGACGTGAATCTCTTTTCCGTCTTCCGCATGTCACGGGCCGTTTTTCCCCTGATGGCGGGCAAACCGGCCTCGATCATCAACACGGCCTCGCGGGCCGGCAAGGTGCCTCCCATTTTCAACAGCGCTTACGCCGTAGCCAAGGCGGGCGTCATCATGCTGACCAAAGTCATGGCCAAAGAACTGGGCGGAAGCGGGATTCGGGTCAACGCCATCTGTCCGGGACAAATTGCCACGGATCTGGAAAAATGGCGATTCGGCCTGGAGGCATCCTTTTTCGGCACAACGATCGAAGAGCGGGAAAAGGAAATGTGCAAGACCATTCCGCTGGGATACATCGGTCTGCCGAGCGACGCGGGCGATCTGGTCGCATTCCTGGCGTCCGACGCCTCCCGCTACATTACCGGCCAGGCCGTCAATCTTGATGGAGGCCAGTGCATGGAA
>Ga0208040_1000320_pt1 | contig 60523 bp, 38 predicted proteins | sample AD_UKC083_MetaG_FD_184431 | JGI IMG/M metagenome (GOLD analysis project Ga0208040, IMG submission 184431) | Active sludge microbial communities of municipal wastewater-treating anaerobic digesters from USA - AD_UKC083_MetaG (SPAdes) (version 2) | ecosystem: Engineered > Bioreactor > Anaerobic >...
ACCCCCGAGCCAAAACAAAGAGAATTACCGACACAATTATCGCTATTTAATGAAATCCAACCAAAAGTCTCGGTCCACAGCCAGCCGCCCAATTCATATTCGGCGTCAGCCGCCTTAATACCGGCAAAATCAACAAACAATGTCCCCAACAAAATCAAAATTATCGCGGCCAAAACCAGCCAACTGATTTTTAATATTTTAAAAAGCATTTTGATATTAATAACTTTTCATTTTAAATCTCTGCCGTACTAATACAACTGCCTAACTATTCATTAATAAGCCGGAATTTCCACCGATAAGTCCCCACCACTCAAATAAAATTTTGTAGAAGTGTCCGTATAAGATGCGCTAATATAACAATTATTTGAAAATGTTCTGCCTGGGGTTAAGATCTGACCACCTAAATTATTTTTATAAAGCAAATCCAATCTTCCATTACCTTCATTCGCATTATATAATAATGAACAGCTATAAGCATTAAGAGCGCCAAAAGTAACAGTTGCTATAGTATGATCAGTCGCTGAAGACGGATCATAACGATAAACGGGCAAATCAAGCTGATACTTTCCTGTGCCATCCTTATAGTAAGTATTGCCGTAAACCGGGACGGCATTAAAGACACGGTATCTAATATTACCGTTATTATCCACCGTGACAATTCTATTGTCAGTAGTATTTGAGCTTATACTCCTAACCCGCAAAGAGCCATTAATATCTAACTTAGCGGTGGGAGCAGTGGTACCAATACCGACGTCACCACCTTGAGAGATTGTTAATCGATCACCGGAGGAGCCGCCATTATAGCTCCAAATATTGAAACTGTTAGCGCTTGTTTGATTAGAATAAATACCCCAATGCGCATCACCGGTGCCATATTGCAATTGCAATTCGGGATTATCGTTTGTATCTGTAATTCTTATCCGAGCCACGCCAATGGCCGTATCCCCTATTTCCAAAGCCTGAACCGGCGCTGTCAATCCTATTCCTACCTGACCAGCATCAAGAATGGACATTCTTTCGGTAAAGGTTGTGCCATCCCATTCGCCTAGGCGATAAGTTTCATTTGTTCCCCAAACTATGTCATAGGAACTATTAGCTAACATTAAGGCCGGTTTTCCCACTACATCTGAACGAATATGTGTTTTGGCTAAAGGAGTGGAAATGCCTACACCAACATCCCCCGATCCAGAAATTATCATCCGTTCTGTGTTACTGGTCAAAAACCTCAAATTAGATGCCTCACGATTGATAATAGCTGTGTTACCGGAAGCATCAACCCCCAGTAATAACCCATCGGTAGTAGCCGATCCGGAGGCGACATTAGAAAGTTGAATATACACCCCTGTGCCAGAGGTTTTTTGATTAACATGTAAAGTATAATTTGGATTGCTAATCCCTACACCGACATTGGTACCATTATCGACTATTTGAGAATCGCCCAAAGCGCCGGCACCGATAAATTTGGCAACATAATTAGTGCTACCAGTACCGACTAATCCGCCGGCTAATCCTAATTCGCTGGCAGTTTTCCAAGTAGCCAAACCAACAGTGTCTGAAGTCAAAATTTTATTGAGTCCCGGACTGCCACCGCTGATTTTAATTTGTCCATTAACATCTAATTTGGTTGCCGGACTGGCCACGCCAATACCGATATTTCCGGCAAAATAATTATTACCTGACCCTGTTATATTAACATTTCCGCTTGTATCAATAGTGCCATTTGAATAAATATTGCCCCATCTAAAGCTAGAATTACCTAAAGAGACGCCGCCGTTTATTGTCGGCCTAAACTCGTTTGCCGTCATAAAATATCTTTGTTCAACTCCGGCACCTTCCATATCATTTGTTCCCCCAAAGAAAAACTTAATTTGTCCAGTGCCTCCGGCCAATCCTTGCGCCGTCCTAATATGCAAAGACTCGCCAGTGGTCCAAGGAGAACTGATTCTCGCCCTGCCACCCATTTCTACAACACCTTGATTAGTGCCAGTCACCGATTGAATGATATTTCCTTTTATATTACCACTAACATCTAATTTTTCAGTTGGGGAATTCGTGCCGATGCCGACATTGGTTCCGTTATTTACTAAAACGCCGCTTGACACCCAGTCTGTTCCGCTATAACGCAATGTTTCATTGGTAACGCCACTGGGCAGATTGCCGATAGCCGACCAACTGTCCCGGCAATCATTTTCAATACATAGGCGGTCGCCGGCAACATCGCCTTCTACCGCCAGATTAACACTCGGCGTAGTACCATAAACGAAAGAGCCGTTATCGCCATAATTGCCGACTAAAATCGTAGTATTGGCGGTGGCATTGTCAACTCGAATTGATTTATTATTGGAGACATACAAATCGCCAAACAGTCTGATATTGCCGGCAACATCCAACTTCTGACCCGGCGCTATCGTACCAATGCCGATATTGCCCGCCGAATTAAACCGCACCCGCTCAACATTATTGGTATAAATTGCCAAGTTACCATCACTAATCCAGTGCAGACCGGTATCAGAATCACCAACGGCCAATTTAATGGTTGGCGCGTTTGTGCCAATGCCGATATTGGTATTATTGTTATAAAGCAAATTACTGGCAACCCAAGTGGTGCCATCGTGACGCAAGGTCTGGTTAATTGCGCCCGTGGGCAAAGTGGCCGGAGTGCCGCCCGAACCAATACAATCCACAAAAGAAGTACCATCTTCACTGCATCTGAATTTATTGGCGTTAGAATCAAAATAAATCACTCCTTTGACCGGAGTCGGCTGAGACGAGGGTTGAAGCCGCATCTGACCGTTGACATCCAAGCGATAAGCCGGCGAATTGGTATTAATACCAAGCCGCCCAGTGATTGATTCATTGCCCAACACTGTTAGAGAAAAGTCGGACGATACTCTACCCATATAAGCATTGCCGCGCAAATTATTAATATAAATATCACCATCTAAACCATTATCGTTTTTCTGGCCCGGATTAATTTTAACATTTCCGCCATTGTGATCAGCAGCGAACAAAGCATTGCGTCCAGCACCGGCTGTTATTAATATATCGCCACCCATTCCACCAGAACCATCTCCACTTAGTAAATTAAGATTCCCACCCCTTGAAAGAGCACCATTACCAGCCCTGACAAATAAATTAGTACGAGGCGAAGAAATAATCATGCGATCAGCGGGGAGCTCACTATAAAGAGTCACATTTCCATCAATCTCTAATTTTGAAGTTGGCGCTGCCACGCCAATGCCGACATTAGTGCCATTATCAAAAATTTGTGAATCACCTAAGGTGGTGGTGTCGTTGAACTTGGCAACGTAATTGGCCGTGCCAGCGCCGGATAAGCCGCTGGGCCAGCTATCACGGCAATCCGCTTCAATACACAGCCGATCGCCGGCAATATCGCCTTCTACTGATAGATTTGTTTTATAGGTTGTGTTGTAGCCAAAACCACTGCCATCAGCATAATTACCGATATAAAAATTAGTACCGCGAGCAGCGTCAACCCGAATGGATTTATTGTCAACAGTATAAATATCTTCGGACAGTTTAATACTGCCGGCGACATCCAACTTCTGGCCCGGCGCTGTCGTACCAATGCCGATATTGGTATTATTGTTATAAAGCAAATTACTGGCAACCCAAGTGGTGCCATTGTAACGCAAAGTCTGATTGACAGAGCCACCAGGCAAAGAACCGCCAGAGGAAATACAATCCACAAAAGAAGTACCATCTTCGCTGCATCTGAATTTATTGGTGGTGGAATCAAAGTAAATCACGCCCCGATTAGCTGTTGGCTGGGTTGAAGGTTGGAGCCGCATTTGGCCATTGACATCCAAGCGGTAAACAGGCGAATTGGTATTAATGCCGATATTAGTATTGTTGTTGATTAAAATATTACTGGCTTCCCAGCCGGTGCCATTATATCTTAAGGTCTGATTTATAGAACCAATAGGCAAACTGGAAACTCCCCAAGTATCAGAACAATTAGCACTGCCATAAGAACCAAAGCACAGCTGACCGCCCACATAGACATTGCCGGAATGGTCAACGCGAAATCTATCCAAATAAGTGGTACCGCCAGCCACTTCTTGGAACAACACAAAACTAGCGCTGCCATTAGAAGTGTCGCTGATGTTGCCCCAAATCAAATTTTCTCCATTATTGACTTGCAGATTGCTGCTACCAAAAGAACTACCGACAAAAGCCTGGGCGCTTCCAGTGAAAACCAAGAATAACAGACAGCACCCGATACTAATTGACCATTTATTGTAATGGGTAAAAATAATCATAACCTTATTGTAAGTTAATCAAAGCCATAATTGAGCCGCTGGAAGCATTAAAATCTTCCAAGGCCTTGCCGATGATAGTGCCTGGGCGATTTTCCGCATCCTTCATCGCTGTACCAGTTAGCCGGGAAGTAACCAATAAATCCCCTTTTTTGATTGGACCATTAATATTGGAAACCCTGACTTTAACCACCCCAACCAAGCCGACTGTCACTTTAATATCTGAATTAATTTTGCCCATTAATAACCCAACCGTATCTGAAACCACGCCCACCACTGATTGGTCATAATCTTTGTTGCAGGGCTTAATTGATTTGTAGCCGTCATCACCCATTACCACCACGGTGCCGGCCGGCCACTGTTCGGTAGCGGAAAATTCCTCAGCGAAATCGCCGCCACCGGTAGCGTTAAAAGCGTCCGCTTCAATTATGCCGCAAATTTTCATTACATACGGATTGGTGCTTTGGCAACGATTAGCTGAGGTGCTATTTAAGCCAACCACAATGGAATTATTGACTGAGGCAGTAGCATATTGACCAAAAGCATAAGAATTACTGGCTAACGCCTTAGCATCATTACCAACCGCGAAAGAAAAATCACCGGTGGCTTGAGTGTTAGTATTGCCAAAAATACCCAAACCGCCCGAACCAACACTACCGCTTACCTCTAATAACGCCCGCGGGCTATTGGTTTTTATGCCCACCTTACCGTCAGTATTGACCACCACATCATCAGTGGCCCCGTTCTGCCGAATCACATATTGATTGCTGCCATTCCGACCGCTAAACCACTGCTCAGTGCCAACTGAGTTGGCGATTTTAATGCCTTGATAATTACTACTATCGCCGGCCAGGGTAATAATTGGGCCAGAAGCAGCATCCAATAGATGAAGTTTGGTGGCCGGACTAGCCACGCCAATGCCGATATTGGTGTCATTGTTATAAAGCAAACTACTGGCAATCCAAGTGGTGCCATCGTGACGCAAGGTCTGGTTAATTGCGCCCGTGGGCAAGGCGGCCGGAGTGCCGCCTGAACCAATGCAATCCACAAAAGAAGTACCATCTTCACTGCACTTGAATTTGCTGGCCGTACCATCAAAATAAATCACTCCTTTGACCGGAGTCGGCGGAGACGAGGGTTGAAGCCGCATCTGGCCATTGACATCTAAGCGGTAAGCCGGCGAATTGGTATTGATACCAAGGCGACCGGTGATTGATTCATTGCCCCAAACTTTCAAAGTAGTATTGTGGCTTATTCCTCCGACATTGACTATACCAGTGCCCATAAGAGTACCGGAAGCATTAAGAAAAATATCACCACCCCTGCTGCCACCCGAGCCGCCATTAATATAAACATTACCACTCTCTCCTTCGTCCCCTCCACCACCAAAAATATAAACATTACCACCGTCAGCCTCTGCGCCCAGCACCTTATCTCCGTTCCCACCATATATTTCCACGTGTCCACCATCTCCGGCCAATAAGGGATTGCCGCCTTCAATTCTTACTTTCCCTGACCGGCCGTTAGTTCCTCCGGTGGAAGCCCCGCCCCTAATTAAAATCTCGCCACCGTCACCGCTATTAAAAATATTATTGGCAGCATCTCCAGCCAGAATTTGCAAATCACCGCCATGCGAAGCAATGCTCTGCGCCACTTTGATTGTTTTTATACCGGTGGTCATATTGAATTGAATGTCGCCCTCAAAAGTGTTTATTCCCGGCGCAGTAGAGTGAATCCATTTGGCTGTCAGGGCGCCTCCCACATCCAAGGGGGTGGTATTTACAGCGGGATCAGTAGCCGGATTACCGATTTTCACTGTGCCGGCAAAGCTACTAGCATCAGAACCGGCTTGGAGCACTTCCAATAAATTGCCGGCAACACCAGGACCGCCCGACCCAAAAGCGCTAAAAGTGGCGCAATCATTGGAATATTCCAACTGATTGGCAACACCATTATATCTGATACAACCCTTGTTAGCGGTATCATTATCATTATCAATCCTAACTTGACCGGCGACATGAAGCTTGTCTGATGGAGAAGATTCATTTATGCCTACATTGCCATTTTGACTAATGGTTAATCGGTTGCCAGAACTGCCGCCATTATAACTCCAAATATTTAAATCATCATGTTGCTGATCAACATAAATACCCCAATGTTCATTGGCTAAAGAACCATACTTAAGCTGGAATTCGGGATTTTGCGTCGTATCAGTGATCCTAATCCTGGCAGTGCCGGCAGTATCATCGCGAACTTCCAATTTTTCATCCGGTGTTTCATCGCCAATGCCGACTTTGCCGGAAAAATAATTTTTATAACCAAGTGCCTTAAACGCTGTGCCTTCCGGTTGGGTGTTTTCTGCTAGGACAGCGGTACAGCCATTATCTATTATTCCCACTGCAGTACCGCAAGATCCTTTTACACCAACTCCGTCCGGAGATGTTTGTACTGACCCATGAACCCCAATAACATTCGGAGCATCCCCGGTATTTATACCCAATACTCCAATGGAATTACTGTTACCTGTCTGAGACCAAAGACCAACATCATAAGAATCAATTCTAACACCTATTCTAGTCTCACTTGAATCACTCCCAGCATTAACAAACCAAGCAGCCATACTATCTGAAGCTAAGCTATCACCATTGTAAGTTACCTTTAATACAGGCATTAGCGAACCGCCGTCATAAATAAAAACCTTGGGTTTTTGAACTGTCGAAAAATCCGTGCCAATTTTAGCGCCAATACCCATACGACCATCATCAGAAATTCTGAGCCGATTACTACCACCGGCCCAAAAATGCAAATCTCCAACTTCATTATTATTTGCTGTACTGACATCGTCTACTCTTTCCTGATATATTCCCCAATGATTGCCACTGCCGGCGACACTTTGAATGTCGATTTCGGCATTATCGCCAAAATCTTTGTAAACATGAAGTGTTTTTTCCGGCACGGCAATGCCCACGCCGACTTTGCCGTCTTGATTGACTTTAAATATCGGCGCGCCAGTTTCATTTTCAATATTCAAATAAGCATTAGCGCCAGGGGCCGTCCGAGTAATATGCAGACCCTCGACTGTGCCATCAGTCTGAAGCAGTAAACGGGCATAACTGGGCGCGATAGTGCCAATGCCGACATTACCCTCATCATAATAAATGCCGTTGGGAGCGCCATCCTGCCAAAAACCAACAAAATCTTCCCAGGCATTGCGACAGTTCGCTGGATCGTTATTAGCAAAACACAAATAATTAGCCAATATTAAATTGCCGGTTTTGGTTTGTTCATCTTCTCCTTCATTAATCGGCGCGGCCACATTATTGGCAGGCGGTGGTGCAGTCGGCTCAGCCCACGCCAAGACAAAATTAAAGCCAGCTGAAGCGGCCATAAACACGGCCACAAAGCTGGCAATAAGCGCTAATTTAGATTTAACTGTCAGTTTTTTTTCACCTTCCATTTGTGAAGTTGGTAAAATCAATACCTAAAAAATTGACTTATCAACAGTTATTTAATATAATTTTATTATACAATAAATTGGCAAATAAATAAACTAGAAATTATCTTTATTATAACACAAATTAATAATTAAAACCAAAAAAACTTAATTAATAATCAAAACTATGGAAATTATTCTTTGGGCGCTCGCCATTGTCATTATTTTGGCCATCCTTTGGCTGATAGCGGTGTATAATGGCTTAATTAAACTAAAAAACAGAACTGATGAGGCCTGGTCGGACATTGATGTCCAACTCAAACGACGTTATGACTTAATTCCTAATTTGGTGGAAACCGTGAAGGGCTATGCTCGTCATGAACAAGACACGCTACAAAAAGTAATTGAAGCTAGAAATTCAGCCATGCAACAAAGTGGCAACCGCGAAGAAAAAGCCAAAGCAGAAAACACCCTGTCTTCCACTTTAAAATCAATTTTCGCCCTGGCTGAAAGTTATCCGGATTTGAAAGCCAATCAGAATTTTCTTAAACTCCAGGACGAGCTATCAGACACTGAAAATAAAATCCAAGCAGCCCGAAGATTTTATAACGGCAATGTCCGCGACTTCAACACCAAAATTATGGTTTTCCCCAATAATCTAATCGCCAATACTCTCGGCTTTAAAAAATATGATTTTTTCGAGGCCGAAGCCGGCGAAAAAGAAAATGTGGCAGTGAAGTTTTAGAAATAGAAACTGGTCCGCGGCGGATTTGAAGATTCAATCATTGAAAATTCATTGTAAATTTTAAATCGAAAATTAGAAATTGAAAAATAGAAACTGAAAATTGTAAATTAGAATAAAATCACAAATCTCAAGTTCAAGATTTAACCAACTAATAAACTCCCCCATGTATAATCAAATTGATTCCAATAAACGCAAAACATGGCTGTTAATTGCCCTGTTTATAATGATTATTGGTATTATCGGCTATTTTTTGGGCTATGTGCTGGAATACGGCAACAGCGTGTTTGTGGCAGCTATAATGGTGGCAATATTAATGAGTCTGTTTGGCTATTTTTCCGGTGACAAGGTGGCGTTAATGGCTTCCGGCGCCAAGCCAATTGTCAAAGAAGAAAATCCTTATGTTTATCAACTGGTAGAAAATTTAGCCATTACCGCCGGCCTGCCAATACCGAAAATCCATCTTATCAATGACCCGGCCATCAATGCTTTTGCCACCGGCCGCGACCCGAAACACTCTTCTATCGCCATCACTGACGGCGCCATTAAGCGGCTGGAAAACGAGGAACTGGAAGGCGTAATCGCCCATGAATTGTCCCATATTAAAAATTACGATATTCGACTAATGACCATCGTCATTATTCTGGTCGGCATAGTTTCCCTGATTGCCGATTGGTTTTTGCGCTTGAGTTTTTACGGTGGTGGCCGAAAAAGCGACAATAAAAACAATAATATAATTTTGGTTATTGTTGGTCTGCTTCTCTTAATCTTGTCGCCGCTAGCCGCCCAACTGATAAAATTGGCTATTTCTCGAAAACGCGAATATTTAGCCGACGCCGCCGGCGCCTTGTTAACTCGCTATCCTGAAGGCTTGGCTCGGGCGCTAGAAAAAATCAGCCAAGACCAACACATTCTCGCAAAAAGCGCTAATGCCACCGCCCATCTGTATATTTCCAACCCTTTTATTCACACTAAAAAATTCTTAGCCGCTGCCTTCTCCACTCATCCGCCAATTGATGAACGCATCGCCAAGCTCCGCTCTATGGCTTAGGGGCAGCTTGTTAGCTTTTTAGCTTCTTAGCTATTTAACTATTTACTAACAAGCTAACAAGCTAAAAAGCTAATAAGCTAAACCAATGTCTGACCAATTTGAAAAATTTTCCAATCATTATAAAAAGTCGCTAAAAACAGCGGCTCGCTTAGCGATGGAATTAAACCATTTTTATGTTAAACCGGAACATATTCTCTATGGACTGGCGGTAGAACGCGGCAGTGTCGGCGCCGAACTATTTACTTCCCTGGAAATCAAAGCTGAGGATTTAAAAAATAATATTTCCAAAATCAACCAAAACACTCAACCGGATAACGAAACCAACTGGACTCCGAAATTCTCCGCTAAAGCCAAAGCAATCATCCAAAAATCAATTCAAGTATCTTTTATCAATAAACACAAATATATTGGCACCGAGCACTTATTGGCCGCTCTATTGCAAATTAAAGATGAGGCAATTGACCAAATATTCAAAGAACTCCGCATTCCGGAGCAAGAAATTACCCGTCAGGTAGTCTCGGTATTAAAAAGCGCTTCCAAACTCCCCGACATTACTGAAACTTTTCGAGTCGCCAAAGAAGAGGCGGAGGAAGAAATCAACCAAGATCAAAACGACCGAATTTTCTGGGGTCGACCAGTGAGTGTCCTGGAGCTGTTTGGCACTAATCTAACCTCTCCCAAAGTCCAGAAAAAAATCGACCCGGTCATTGGTCGAGAAGAGGAAATCAGCCGAGTCATTCAAATTTTATCCCGACGCAACAAAAATAATCCGATTATCTTGGGCGATCCTGGTGTTGGCAAAACCGCCATTGTTGAAGGTCTGGCCAAAAAAATTGTCAATCAGGAAGTGCCGGAAATTTTGGCTAATAAAAAAATTTATTCCTTAGACCTGGCCGCCACTATCGCCGGCACAATGTATCGCGGCGAGTTTGAAAATCGCCTAAAACAAATCATCGACGAAACAACCAAGAGAAACGATGTCATCCTATTTATTGATGAAATTCACAATATTATCGGCGCCGGGTCGGCTTCGGGCTCAATGGACGCCGCCAATATTCTCAAGCCGGCCCTGGCTCGTGGCGATATCCACTGCATCGGCGCCACCACCTTTGAGGATTATCGCAAAAGCATTGAAAATGAACCGGCGCTGGACCGGCGGTTCCAACCGGTCAAAGTGGCCGAACCGACCAAGGAGCAGGCCCAAAAAATCCTTTTTGGCATTAGAGACGGGCTGGAAAATTTTCACAAAGTGAAAATTAGCGACGAAGCGATTAATGCCGCGATTGAGCTAAGTCAACGCTATTTGACCAATAAATTCTTGCCGGACAAGGCGATTGATTTGCTGGATGAGGCCTGCGCCGCCGTGAAAGTCAATAGAAAACCGACTGCCAATGAACAAAAAATAAAAACCCTGGAAGACCAGATCAAGCATCTCCAACAACAAAAACAACAAGCCATCACCATCGAAGATTTTACCGGCGCCTTAAGATTTAAAGCCGAAGAAAAAACAACTCAGGACGAGTTAACCAAAGCCACCAAAACCAAAAAAGACAAACAGAAAAAAATCAGCGGCCGAATTACTCGACTTGACATTGCCCGTATTGTTTCCCGTTCAACCGGCATTCCGACCGACAACCTATTGGCAGCGCAAAAAAAACAAATCCTAAAAATTGACCAAAGTCTTAAAAATAAAATTATCGGCCAAGATCAAGCTTTAACGGAAATTGCCAATTTTATCAAACGCGCCAAAGCCGGCCTAATGGCTGAAACCAAACCGTTGGCCTCATTTATGTTTGTCGGTCCAAGTGGTGTCGGCAAAACTTACACCGCCCGGATTCTGGCAGAAATGGTTTTTGGTAAAAATGACTCGCTGATTAAAATCGATATGTCGGAATACAGCGAAAAATTCAATCTGTCCAAGCTAATCGGCGCTCCGGCCGGTTATGTCGGCTACAAAGAAAGCGGCCAACTGACCGAAAAAATCAAGCACCGACCATATTCCCTGGTTTTGTTTGACGAAATTGAAAAGGCCAATCCCGAAGCTTTTGATTTGTTGCTACAAATTTTGGACGACGGCTACCTGACCGATGCTGTTGGCACTAAAATCAATTTCCGTAATACTATTATCATTATGACTTCCAATATCGGTTCCCAATATTTCCAAATGGGCCAATCAATCGGCTTTGGCCACACTGAATCAAATCAGCAAAATTGGGAAGAAAAAATAATCACGGAAGTCAAGAAAAATTTCAAGGCCGAATTTATCAACCGACTGGACAAGCTGATTTATTTTCAACCGCTGGGCATCAAACAATTAGAAAAAATCGTTAAATTGGAGTTGCGGGAACTGGAACAAAAATTATCCCGCCAACAACTAACGCTTAGTATCAGCCCCAGTGCCGTCAGTTGGCTCGCCAAACAAGCCAGCTATGTCAACCAGGGCGCCCGAGGCATAAACAAAGTCATCCAAGACTCCTTGGAGGGCCCTTTGGCGGAAAAAATATTAAGTGGCGCCATTTGTCCCCAAAATAATGTGCATCTATCGGCAAAAAATGGTATAATAGATATACAAATATCTAATTAATTCCCGGCGTTTATGGCCGAAAGTTTTGCCGATAATCTCGACCAAGCCAATCCTCCGACTGATAATTACAGCCCCCCCCTCAAACCCGACGGCAAACCCGTGGAGGATTCTTCTTCAATGGCTGTCAACTTAAGCCGGCGACAAGCAGCAGCGCGAAAAACCGACCGTCAGCCCCAACCTGGCCGATCAACGCTTAAAAGTGCCGTCGGCAGTGGAGCCGGTCGAATAGCCGGCGCTACTATTGGCGCGGGAGTGGGAGCAATTGGCGGCATGGTGGCGGGCGGCGGCGGGGTTTTGGCCGGGGCCAAAGCCGGCGCCAGCAAAGGCCAACAGCTTGGTGGAAAAATCGGCAGTGGACAATTACTGAATCAGGCGAAAAAAAAATCAAACCAAGCCAAACCAAAATTATCAGAAAAAATTGACGCTCTGGGCACCGCCAGTAAAGAAGGTAGTCGGATGCTACTCAATACTTGCTGGGCATCAGTTTGGGTGGATTTCACTTTTATTTCCCTGCTTTATTTAAACTGCCATTTATTTGCTTCCAAGCTGTTGCCCCAACTGGTTTGCCAATTTGGCGAAGACGATATCATCGGCACCTGGCTCGGTGGCGGCCGGCTGGGCAAAGTAAGTGGCACCGTTGGCGTAGACGGCAAGGCCTTTGCCGAAATAATAGAAATCTTGATTCTGGTAGTCTTGGATTTTTTTGTCTTGGCACTACTCTCCTTAATTGTCGTCATCCTTTATACTCTTTACGACATGATTACTAATCCCTTTTCAACACTTATTAACTTGATTTGGCATGGCCAAGTTGGGCTAATGTGGGAATTCTTCAAAACTTGGGCGGGTAGTAGATAAATAATAAATAAAATAATATATGGGCAATTTAGATTGGAAAAAAATCGGCTTAATCGCTATGTTTTTAGGCGCCATCGCCCTATTCGGTTTTTTTCTTTACTATTTCTTTATCGGCCCGTTGTTTTTTTCTCCCCCAAGCGACCCTGGCACCAGCCCGGAGCCGACCGCCACTGGCACCTTGCCCCAGACAGTCACCATTAACGGTCGCATTTATAATATTGACCCCAAGACCGGCTTACCGACAACTGAAATTATCAGCCAACCCCCCACCACCCCTCTACCCGACCAGCAGCCGAGCGACCGCGCTGACGGCAGTATTACCAAAACCGACAAGTTTATTGACGACCCGGCTTATTATTTGACAACAATAGACAATAATTTTATTTATTACAACAAGCAAGACGGCAAATTCTATCAAGCCGGGCCCGATGGTCGAACCTCCGCTCTTAGCAATCAAATATTTCATAATGTCAGCAATGTTACTTGGTCTAACACCGGCAAAAAAGCTGTCTTGGAATATCCAGACGGCTCCAATATTTTGTATGATTTTTCCACCAATAAACAAATCACTCTGCCCAAACATTGGGAAGAGTTTTCTTTCTCTCAAGCCACCAATCAACTAGCCTTTAAAAGCATCGGTTTGGATATAGAAAACCGTTTTCTCGCTATTGCTAATGACGACGGCTCCAATATTAAAACCCTAGAACATATCGGCGGCATTGAAAATCAAGTCGCGGTCAATTGGTCGCCCACCAATCAAATGATCGCCACCGTTACCAAAGGCAAAGACGGCGACCGCTCAGAAGTTTATTTTATCGGTCAAAACGACGAAAACTACAAATTAATGATTGTTAACGGCCGGGATTTTCGCGGTCTCTGGTCGCCCACCGGCAATCAAATGGTCTATAGTGTTTATAACAGCCAAAATGATTATAAACCCCAATTATGGATATCAGACGCCAGTCCAACCACTATCGGCGAAAATCGCCGAAGTTTAAATCTGGAAACTTGGGCCGATAAATGCTCATTTGTCTCGACCAGTAAAATATACTGCGCCGTGCCTACCAGCTTGCCCTACGGCGCCGGGCTGGAGCCGGGCATTGCCAATACTATTCCTGACCAAATTTATGAGCTGGATTTAACCACCGGAGCAAAAAAATTAATCGCCATTCCTGAAGGCGAACACACCATCAGCCAAATTATTTTTAATGATAATTACAATTATTTGCTGTTCACTGACGCCAACAACAATCAAGTTTATAAAATAAATCTCTAAATCCTTGAACCTAAATAAAATCAATCCATTTCAACTAATTGTGCTGGCGCTATCGGCCATTGGTTTTATTTTTTTAATTCTGGCAATAATTAATATTGCCACACTGGCAAATAGTAACCAAACCAATAACAACCAGCCCGCACTAACCAACCAAAGCGCTGACATTGTTTCTAAAAATATGGTCAGTTTTCTGGCTGATAATCCGATTGTTGAACCGCAAATCAGAGACACCGACCCGATACTGGGCTCCAAAGAAGCGCCAATAACAATTTACGAATATTCCAGTTTGGCCTGCCCGTCAAGCGCCCGAATGAATCCATTAATAAAAGAATTATTAAAACTATATCCCGATAAAGTGAAAATAGTTTGGAAAGACTTGCCTTTGGCTGATGTCTACCCGAACGCCAAAGGGGCGCACTTGGCTTTGCGCTGCGCCCAAGAGCAAAATAAATTTAGTGAGTACCAAGAATTATTATTTGCCAATCAGAATGACTTAAGCCAAAAAAATTTATTGGCCTTGGCCAATCAAGCCGGGCTCAATCTGGATAATTTTAACACCTGTTTGGCCGACTCGCAAACCGCCCAATTGATAAATGAGAATATTGCCGAGGCTGAGAGCTTGGATATTCCGGGCACCCCCCATTTTTATATCAATTCTCAAGAATTATTAGGCATTAGCCAGCTAGAGGATTTCCAACAGATTATTGACGCGGAATTAAGCAAAAAATTATGAAAAATATTTTGAAAATAACCCTGGTTGCAATTGGTGTATTTTTTATTGCAAATCAGGCAATGGCAATTCGTTGTATCTGTGAAACACAAGTACGACAAGCAGTTGATGATACTAATCCGTATTCGGCCGGAGCAACAATACCCGTAACAAAAAAAGTGGAAACTATTTGTCCCGGTGATAGTTGTAATAGTTGCTCAAAAGAAATGTACAGTAACCGCAAACCACTTGCCGGCAACGCTCCTGCCAAAACCGAACCAGCCAAACCGGCCACATTCACCCCCAATGTGCCCATCGGCGGACAATTTATTGAAGGAGCTAAAATTAAAATAACAAACAACCTGCTTAGCGAGTACATTAAAACTTGGTACAACTTCATTATCGGCGCTATTGGCATATTGGCAACCGTAATGATTATGTATGGCGGCTTAAAATGGCTGACCTCGCGAGGCAATAGCGCGGTTATTAGTAATGCTAAAGAAAAAATATTTTCCGCGCTGATTGGTCTGGTCTTAGTATTTTTGTCTTATACGATTTTATATTTGGTTAATCCGAATTTAGTAAATATAAAACCTCTCGATATTTCAACAATTGAACCCAAAGAAATACAATTAAATTACTCCTATACCGATCCAACCACCAATGATAATGTCCGAATTACAGATATAGGTCTTGATTTAGCGGAAAGTGATGGAGGAACAATCAGACCGGGTGAAACCGCAGCTGATGCCATAGCCAGAAATGCTCGATCCGCTATTGGTGTCAGTACCAGTCGAGTACCGGGAACAGACGAAGGGAGATTGGCTTGTGCTTATTCTGTAAATGAAATAGTCAGAAATGCTTTGGGACAACCCATTAATACCAGCCTTGGCACAGCCAATGTCTATAATACTCTTGACCAAGATAATGATTATATATTAACAGAAAATGCTCATCAAAATTTGGGCGACAACTACAGTAATCTTCAACCAGGAGACATTATTATATCCCCCACTGGAGATGATAGATTATCTAGGGAGAACGGACATGTTGGTATTTATATCGGCGATGGAGAAATTGTATCTAATGCTTCAACTCAAGCCACGATCGCCGCACCATACAATGTCCAACAATGGATAGAAAGGTATGGATTTTTTGATACTTTTAGACATCAATAACAAAAATAAATGAAAAAAATAATAATAGCCGGTGTAATTGCCGTAATTATATCAATCGCTAATCCCGTCTTAGCCGTTAAATGCTTAGATGGTCAAATTGAATGCAATAAAAAATGCATACCCGACACAGAATTCTGCCTTAATGTCTCCGTTGGCAATATTGAAACAATGTCTTTGAGTAATATTTTTGCCGACTATATTATTATGTGGTACAACTTCATTATCGGCGCTATTGGCATATTGGCAACCGTAATGATTATGTATGGCGGCTTAAAATGGCTGACCTCGCGAGGCAATAGCGCGGTTATTAGTAATGCTAAAGAAAAAATATTTTCCGCGCTGATTGGTCTGGTCTTAGTATTTTTGTCTTATACGATTTTATATTTGGTTAATCCGAATTTAGTAGTAATAAAAACTCCCAATATAGGCCAAAGCATGGCAATTAAAGATATTGAATATAAAATCAGAGATATAGCAACCAACACTAGAGGAGATAATGAAGATTTCCTTGAAGGCGTTGCAAGAGATACAACAAATGAAAACCTCTTAGAAATAATAGAAAAATATCCAAAATTTACTTGGCTATGGGTAATAATGGGCGCTTCGGCAAATACAGGTGATATACTGGGTGATGCTGTAAGCCAGTTATCTATAAGCAATAGTGATGGTGAAACAATTCAACAAATGTTAGAAGAAAGAGGTATAGTAACATTTAATGAAAGGTCAGATATAAATCCAACTGCCATATCTGGAGTTGCCAGAATTGGTAATATTGCTCAAGATTCTTATGGTAGTACAATAGTTTATGGCGATTACACTGATGCAAATACGTTTGTATTTTATGGTCCCGGTAGTAACTCAAGTAACGAATTAATTGATAATTTTGCTGAATCAACAATTTTAAGTAATTTAACTGGTTATACCACAGAAACGGTGGAAGAAAAACCAATATTAGGTCGTAATTATGATGTCACTTATTTTAATGATGGTACATTTACTTACACTGGAAACGACGGGACTCTATATCAATACCCAGTGACCGTCATTAGAAATAGAGCTAATGAGGGAGAATGGACAATAATATTCAAGGGCAAACCAACAATTTCAAATTAAATATGTCTAAAAATAATCTAATCTACTCCTGCTCCGCATGCGGCGCCCAATACTCCAAATGGCAGGGGCGCTGTTTAGAATGCGGCAAGTGGGGCACCATCAATCAAGAAATCGCCAACTCCAATAAGGATAAAAACAATCTCCCGCCCGACCAACCGATAAAATTGGACCAGTTGCCCAATCAGGGACAAGCACGCCTAACGACCGGCCTAGCAGAATTCGACCGTGTCTTAGGCGGTGGCATTGTCGCCGGCTCGCTGATTCTCTTTGGTGGCGACCCGGGTATCGGCAAATCCACTCTCGCCCTGCAAATCGCCGGCCAAATTCCCAATACTCTTTATGCCTCGGGCGAGGAATCGGGCCAACAAGTCAAGCTCCGCGCCCAGCGCCTCAATATCAACCTGGCCAATTTCCAATTTTTGGGCCAGAACAATATTGAAAAAATCATTGCCACTGCCAAAGCAATCAAGCCGCCGCTCTTAATCGTCGATTCTATCCAGACCGCCAACACTCTGGAAACGGGCTTATCTTTCGGCAGCGCCAATCAAATCACTGCGGTCACTGTCAAACTGTTGGAACTGGCCAAAACCGCCAACATCCCGATTATTATCATCGGCCATGTGACCAAAGAGGGCTATGTCGCCGGCCCCAAAACCTTGGAACATCTGGTAGACACGGTTCTTTACTTGGAAAATGACAATAAAAACCATTTCAAAATATTAAGAAGCGTCAAAAACCGCTTTGGCTCCATCGGCGAAGTCGGCGTATTTGAAATGGCCGATAGCGGCCTTAAAGAAATTGCCAATCCCAGCCAAATATTTCTGGGCGATTATGGCAAAACAAAACATCCGGGTGTGATGACCGCCATGGTCTTTGAAGGCAGCCGGCCGTTTGTGGTGGAAGTCCAAGCGCTAACCAGCAAAACTACATTCGGCTATCCTCAGCGCAAAGCCGCCGGCATTGACTTGAACCGTCTGCAGATGCTCACTGCGGTGATTGGCAAAAAAACCAAACTCAATCTGGTCAATCAAGACATTTATCTTAATCTGGCTGGCGGTTTTAAAACCAAAAATACCGCCACTGACTTGGCGATTTGCCTGGCGATTGCCTCTTCATTTCTGGATAGTCCGCTTGCCAATGATGCGGTGGCTATCGGCGAAGTGGGACTGTCCGGCGAATTGCGGCCGGTCACTAATATCAGCCAAATGATCCAAGAAGCGCAAAAACTAAATTTTAAAAAAATTATTGTCCCGCTCCAAAGCGGCGCTAAAAATAAAAAAAATCTCATAGAAATTGATACTTTAACTGACGGGTTAAAAATAATTTTCAAAAAATAAATATTAATTAATACATTCTTAAGCCCCCTACTAACCCCCTCCTAACCTCCCCCTTCGTAAGGGGGAGGAATTAATTATTATCCCCCTTCGTAAGAGGGAGGAGAAATATTTTTAAATTACCAGTTTATAAATTAGTAGAGACGGGGCAGGTCCCGTCTCTAAAAAAACAGAAGATAAAAAAGCCCGTTTCCCTCGCTGGAGAAACGGGCAGTTGCTAATTGGGACAGATTGTCCCAAACTCATCCCCCACTAGTGGCGGTTTTATTACCGAAACCGGCGGTCGAATCGATTCGCCTCTAACAATTACATAAATCGCTTTTTCCGCCTCTTGTTCGGTAATGTGGCCTCCTTTACAGTGTTTGAGAATCGTCTCAATCTGACTAAGGCGACCATCCCCCAATGGAAATATCATCGGCATGGTAGCCTCCTCTCTTGCGTTGCAATCAGCGCAATCATAATTAATATAAATTAATTCCAAATTTTTGTCAAGAGTCTGATCTAAAAAATTTAAAAAAGGGTCCGATTGTAAAAATCAAACCCTTTCAGACTGCTGGCCTCAGTAATAAATCGGTTTTTTTCTAACGAGGCGAATAGGCCGCCATTTAGGACTGTGGGCAACAAAAGCCCACTGGGCAGCTTCTGTTTCTCTCTTCTTTTGGCAGACGGAACACGTCTCCACCACCAGATTCAGACTGGTGAGCGCCTTGACTCGCTCAAGGTCAATAGGCTCTCCACAGTCCACACAAATAAATTGCTCTTCCTTCCTAGGCATCCGTATTCTCCCCTTTTTTGACACTCTTGCCAATTTATGATGAGTTTATTGTCTAAATTTTATCGCCCCCCTTCTTGAATAATTAAACTCATCATTAACGTATTATTATTGTACTAAATTAATATTAATTAGTCAAATAAAACCACATCAAAAAATCACTCCAAATGATCGACAAAACCATAATTCGCCAACCGCCAATTAAGCGCCGGAAAATCTTTTAATTTATAATCATTCAAAAACTTCTGCGCTGCTGACCTGGCCTGACTGATTAAAACCGGGTCGCTAAAATCAGCGATTTTAAAACCGGAAAAACCGGACTGTTCCAATCCATAAATTTTTCCCGCTCCCCTCAAAGCTAAATCTTTTTGGGCTAAGGAAAAGCCATCGTAACAATTAGTCAACATATTAAGTCGCGCCAGTGATTCTTGACTGGCGCTATCAGAAAATATAAAACAATAAGACTGATACTGACTGCGTCCAACTCGACCGCGAAACTGATGTAATTGCGCCAAACCAAAACGCTCTGCTCCCTCAATCATCATCACACTAGCATTAGGGACATCCACCCCCACTTCCACTACCGCAGTAGACACCAACAGCTTGATTCGACCAGCCGAAAAATCAGCCATCGCCCTATCTTTTTCCGACGATTTTAACCGACCATGAATCAAGCCAATGGATAAATCGGGAAAAATTTCTTTATCCAATTTTTCAAATTCACTATTAACCGACCGAACCCCCAATCTGTCGGACAAATCAATCAAGGGACAAACCACAAAAACCTGACGACCGCCATCAATCTGCTTTCTGATAAATTCATAAGCCAATTGTCGTTTATCGGGAGGCACAATTTTAGTAATAACCTTTTTCCGCTCTTTGGGCAGTTGACGGATAACAGAAATATCCAAATCACCATAAGCCGCCAACGCTAAAGTCCGAGGAATAGGTGTAGCGGAGAGTGATAAAAAATGCGGTCCACTGGTGGATTTTTCTTTTAGGACCTGTCGTTGTTGCACTCCAAAGCGATGTTGTTCATCAACTACGACCAATCCTACTCGGGAAAAATCCGCTTCCGGCTGAATCAAAGCGTGGGTACCGATAATAATCTCCGCCCGACCATTTTTAATTTCCGACCAAAAATTTTTCTTGGTTAAATTGTTATCACCGATTAAGTGTTGGCTCCTGGTAATTAAAGCCAATTTTGATTTATTAAAACCCGACCAACGACGCAGAGTTAAAAAATGTTGACGAGCCAAAATTTCTGTTGGCGCCATAAACACCACTTGATAACCATTTAACACCACATTAAAAGCCGCCAAAGCCGCCACCACTGTTTTGCCCGAACCAACATCACCATTAAGCAACCGATTCATTGGTTCTGGCTTGCCAATATCAGTAATAATCTGCCAGGCTGCCTTCTTCTGGTCTTCAGTCAGGGTAAAGCTTAGATTAGCAATGAATTGTTGAGTTTTTTTCTGTTGAAATCTAATAATTGGCGCTTGTTTGTTTTTCAATTTCCGCCTGATTAGTTGGGCCCACAATTGAGGAAAAAACAATTCATCAAATGACAATCTTCGTTTCGCCTTGCTTAAAGAGTCTTTATCCGCCGGAAAATGAATGGTTTTAACAGCCCAATTCAAATCAGCTAATTTTTCAGCTGATTTGAGCGGCTCAGGCAAATAATCAACGATCTGATCGGTCAAATTAATTACTGCTTTAATGAGAAAGCGCAATTGTTTATTGGTCACGCCTTCGGTAAGCGAATAAACCGGCACCAACCGAGCGGTATTGGCGGCGAAAGTGGAAACCCTTTCGTAATTGGGCGAATTGAAATAGATATTAAACAAATCGCCGGCCACCTTGCCAGATAAATAAATCTCATCACCAGCCCTGATGTTCCGAGCAATCCAAGGCTGATTGAACCAGACGGCCTTAATTTGGCCGGAATCGTCTTCAACTATCGCCTCAGTAATATTCTTGCGCTTCCGCGGACTGCGACTATTCTTTATTAAATTGACTCGGCCTCGAATAGTCACTACCTCGCCGGCTCGTAATTCAGCGATAAGCCCCAGTCGGCTGTAATCCTCATAACGAAAAGGATAATAAAAAATGAGATCCTCAATGGTCTCAATTCCTATTTTTTTTAATTTTCCACTCAAGACCCTGCCGACTCGTTCCAATTCAGAAACCGGTGAGTTTAAGGTAAGCATAAGAGAGTCTATTTTTTTCTTTATCCCAAAACCGTCAAAGGCGTGGCTAGCAGGATTTGAACCTGCGACCTTCGGCTCCGCAAGCCGACGCTCTATCCAGCTGAGCTATAGCCACAAAAATTTTATTAAAACTTCAACCAACGTCCGAGCTGTTGGGACAACGGCTCGCTTTTTCTCTCCAAATCCTCCTCCAAAAACTGTAACAAAAACTCTCTAATGGCAATAACTTCCTGATCGTCCAAAGAGATTACCAGCCGACCCCGAAAAGGGTTCTTAAAATCAAAGTAAATATTTTTTATGCCCTGGTCTTCATAAATGATAAAAAAATTCTCAAACACCTCGTAAGAATAAAAATTACGGCCAAATTTAAGGCCATCAGGAGTAATAATAAAATCAATCAACTCCGGCTCGCGCAAATTATAAATCACCACCACCAAATAGAACAATAAACCAATAACTGCCAATAAATAATTCTTATCAATAATCGACCAAGTTATTACTCCGGCCAGTACCAAGATTGAAATAATATACCACCAAATTCCCCGGTTGTAGCGGAAATACTCCGGCACTCGCCAAGAAAAAATTACCTCTGATAATTTTTGGTTATTTTCCTGTGGCATATTTTTTAATATTATTCTTTAAAATTGAATATCGTTTGATGTTCGAATCTCTCTCCTCACTGCGTTCGGAGAGAGGCTATCTCGCGTAAATCGCCAACGGAAACTTGGCGATTTACTCTGTCTAAGGTGGTCGCCTATCCTCCCGTGGGTCGGATTGGCTTAGGGTTTCGCTTCGTCGTCCTCGTTCCCTCGGACTCCTTGCTTTCACCACCCGCCTGCCTGCCGGCAGACAGGTTCGAATCCCTCTCTCTCCTCACTTATTTCATTCGTTCGGAGAGAGAGGGATTCGAACCCTCGATACGCCCAAAAAGACGTATAACAGGTTAGCAACCTGCCGCTTTCAGCCGCTCAGCCATCTCTCCATTTTTCTCGGCAAAGCCTCGAACAAAAAGTCGTGCTAAGCGTCTGCCGGGGCGATTTTTTATCGCCCGTTGAATGCTCATAGAATCGCATCCAACCCGCTCAGCCATCTCTCCATAAAATTTATAAAGTATCTTTCAATAAAAACTTATCAAAAATCGTTTTTCTATATTGCCACCCCGCCCAAGGCGGGTCCGCCGTGGGCGGATCAGCCATCTCTCCATAGAATTTATAAAAGTATCTTTCAGGCCCTAAATCACTCCTTATCCCTCTATCCTCATTCATTTCATTCGTTCGGAGAGGGTGGGATTCGAACCCACGGTCCCCATAAAGGGACTTCAGTTTTCAAGACTGACGCATTCGACCACTCTGCCACCTCTCCCTGATTATTTTCCTTCTCCGATTATAATTCTACAATAATTTTAAAAAACAACTTATATAAAAATCGCTTTCCTATTTTAACACCTTTGGATTAATTTGTAAACCCTTAATTTCTGGCTATAACCAAGCCCCAAATCTCCTTAAAACCAGCCCCGTGCAACACTTTGGCGCATTCTTGCATGGTGGCGCCGGTAGTATATACATCATCCACCAATACTAACCGCCGATCCAACATATGGTTATCCACCTGGCCGGCCAAAGAGAAATTACCGGAAATATTTTCTTGCCGCCGCCGACTATCCAATTCCACCTGCGGCGATAAAAAAATATCCCGCTTGAGCAAATACTCAATTTGATTTTTAAAATTCCTTTGTACCGATAGACAAATAAGTTCCGCCTGGTTAAAACCGCGAGCCAAAAACCTTTTTCTGGCCAAAGGTATCGGCACCAACACAAAATCCTCAGACCAAGCCGGAAAACGCAAAAAATAGTCAGCAATCAAACTATCAAATTCACCGGCTAAATCAACTATAAACCGATATTTTATAGCTTGAATTATTTTTTGGACCAGCTTATTATCATAATCCGCTACCACCCACAAACCAGCCAAGGTTGATTTGGTCCGACAATTCTCACATACCGCACCCGTCAAATTACGACGACGACACAGCGGACACTGACAAATATTTTTCGTCTTCAGTCTTAACCGACAAGCCGGACACAGCCAATCACCCTCCAGACTGCATCCCAAACACTGTTTAGGAAACAACCAGTCAACAACTGTTTGCCACCAAATCGACAAACTATTTCTCCCAATAGGCTTCATCGATTTTCCAATCATTTCCTGCTTTAACCAAATACAGAGTCAAATCCTGATAAAAAATTTCCGGATTAGCCGAATCACCCTGATAATGGAATCTTTGAGTGCTCACCGAAACCTTGGCCCGTGTTTCGGAAAATTCCAAAAACTCACTGGCCAAAGCGCGTGTATCATAACCTTCATAATCACCACTGCTCAGACGAGTTTCTGTCGTAAAATCATCCACCTGATTAATCATTTTACTGGTCATCAAACTTTTTAAGTCAGCCAAATTTTTATAGCCGCCCTGGTTGGAATAGCTACCATAACGTTCGGCAAAAAGAAAAGCTTGCTGTTTCAAATCCAGCGGGTATTGTTGTTCCGCTTCCAGTCTCTCCGTGCTCGGCATTGGCAATTGGGCGATTTGATCCAAAATTTCCTGCCGGGGCTGATTAACATCAGCTAACGGCGTTTCCGGCAAACCTGCCGGCTCAGGCCGAAGTAGCCACCAGATTAATCCAACTGCCAACAAAACAACCAAGCCGATCAAAATAAAGGCGATTATAATTTTTTTTCTAGTATTCATAGAGCCATATATTATTTATAGAATTACCAACCGGTCTGGCCGCCGGCCAAGGCTTCCTCAAATTCTTTTTTGGATTGTTCAATTTCCAACAATTGCCGAGGGTCGGAAGTGATTAGTTGATCTTCAGAATAAGAAGCAACCACTTTGATGGCGGCATGTTTGGCGCCAGCAAAAAATATACCCTCACCTACGCCGCATTCCAAAAGCAAATATTTCTCACCTTCCGTCAACATAAAAGTTTTCTGAACCAAATCAATCGCCGATGGTGTTTGCTTCATTAATAATTGCAATGACGAATTATTAACAATGGCTTGACCATAAGCGGAAGTCAAGAAATCATTAACATCTTGAGTAATCGTGGTCACTCCCAAATAATATTTCCGGCAACGTTTAACTAAAGCAAAAATAAATTTAGCGCTATCTTCGCGTTGCATCAGCCACCAGGCCTCATCAACCACCAAAATTCTCTTTTTTAACTCGCTTCTAACCACATTCCAAATATAATTAATAATAGTATAAATGGAAATAGGCTTCAATTCATCTTCCAAGTCGCGAACGCTGAATACTACCAATTGATTTCTCATTTCTACATTGGTCTGATTGTTGAGCAAGCCGGAAAAGGTGCCAGCCGTATACTTTTTCAACCGTAAAGCAATCCCCTCCGCTCCCTCCATTCCCTCTAAAATTTCCTGCAAATCCTCCAAAACCGGCGGCTCTGTTCGGGACAAATCAACATCAGGAGTAATATCTTTCTTGGCATAAGTCTCCAGTAATGCCCGATCAACCAAGGAGTCCTCCTCGGGAGTGATATCGCCAATCATCAACCGCACCAGCCCCTTGACGGTAATAACGGCGCTTCTAATAATATCGGCCGGCTTGGAGTCGTCGCCGATGGATCGAGGTAAGTCAAAGGGATTGATTTTGCTCTCTGAATTAAGAGAAATATCAATATAGGTCCCCCCCACCGCGTCGCACAAATGTTTGTATTCTCGCTCCGGATCAATGATTATAATTTCCGTCCCGAACATTAAATGTCTTAATACTTCCAGCTTAATAGCATAAGATTTACCGGCGCCGGAAGTGGCAAACACCACCGTATTGGCATTTTGGAGAGAAAAACGATCAAATAAAATCAAGCTGTTGTTGTGACGATTAATACCGTAAAGAATACCGTCATCAGAAGTCAAATCGGAAGAAACAAAAGGAAATGAGCTGGCAGCCGGCGAACTGTTGACATTAAGCAACACCTCCAGTTCATCAGACAGCAAGGGAAGAGTGGAATTAAATCCCTGTTCGGCTTGATAAAATACCCGCCTGGAAAAAACCAGGGTCGAACCCAAAATATTCTCCAATCTCTCCGAGATACGATCCAATTCTTCCAAGCGCTTGGCATAAAAAGTGATATAAACAGAAACTTGAAAAAAATGCTCCACCCCCTGAGTCAGGTCATCACGCAATTTTTCCATATCCCGCAACGCCGTCTCCCTAAGCGGATCACGAGGCGCCCCCTTTTCCGCGTCAGACATTAATTGAGCTTGCGTATTGCCGACTTTCTTTTTCAACTGCTTCAAAATGACCGATGAAGGAATCGGATAAAAATACAGCCCAATATCAGCAGTGATGTCCATATTGACAATCGGCGCAAACCAGCCCACGTTGATATAGCGCGGATATTCAATAACAAAAATTGTCCGGGCAAACAAACCGCCCAATTTAATATAAGAATTGAACACTTCCAAGGCGACCGGCGCAATCAGGTCCCGTACCGACACTACGCCTCGCCGATAAATTCTTTCTTCTTCAATGCTTTTTTTTGATTGTTCCAATTCCTTGACCTTGAGCTCTTTAATCTGTTCCCCGGTCAATTTCGGCTGATTATCAGGCACGGCTGAGGCGGCTGATTTTTGATTTAAATCTTTTGGTTCAAACATGAAATTATATTTATTCCTCTAAATTCAATTTATTAATATCAACCATTTTTTCATTTTTAGACACTTCCGGATTATAGGTATTATAATAAAGTTCAATTAAGGACTGGGTATCCAAAACCGAGGCCCGCAGGCCCATGCTAGCCAAACCGGACAACACTCTATCAATCCGGATAAACAAATCCTTGTGTCGCTTGGCGAATTCTTTTTGTTTTAAGTTGATAATTTTTGTCGGCGATAAAGCGTCACCGGTTCGCCGCCAAAAACTGCGCTTTTTATTGGAGACCGGGTCAAACGACACCACCACATAAAAACGCTTAGCCATAATATCGCCCAATTCCACCAACTCGGAGACATACTGCAAATATTCGGCCGTTTGCAGTCTTAATAATTCATTGGTCTGTGTCCGTTCCGAGGCTTTTATTTTTTCCAGATAGTCGTCCAAATCAAGTTGGCGCGACTGAATGACGATCTGCAAAGGAGCTTCCAAGGAATTTAAAAAAGAAATATAAGCGGCAAAAATGGCATTTTGCTCATCTTCCGATTTTAAGGCAAAATTAATACTGGAAACAATAATCACCGCCCGCAAGGTGCCATCTTTCATCACCACGCAATCATCCCGGATTTCGGCAATATTCAAATATTTCTGAGTTGAAGGGGTTTTTTTTGTCGCTTGTCGATCGGCCATAAAAATTAAAAAATATTATTAGTCTCCTGTTCACCGCGATAGACGCCGCCCGTATCCACAATCAGGGAGAGCTCGGACAACCGCGAGGAAGTGACCGGCTGACGAATAATCGTCTTGGGTAGTCTTTTTTTAATTTCATTATCATCTCTGATTCTGATTAATTCACTGTCAGAATATTGTTTACGCCAAACTTTCAATTTGGGACTTTTGAGGGTCGCAAAAAAATTAAGCAAGAAAAAATGAAACGGCTGACCGTTAATCTTAATAAAAGCCACTACCAAAGCTATGCCCAAAGTGAGCAAACCGGAAACAGCGAATAAAGAGAAATCGAAAATTTTATAAAAAATAAAAATTAATAAACCGGCCACCATCAGCTCAATAAATTGACGGACAGTGATCGGGCCGATAATCTTGTCTTCTACATCCAAAAATTGGGGAACGATAATTTGATCCATTGATTCCGATGTTAAATTTTTATATTGTCATATTGTTATCTTATCATCAATCATCCAAAAAGTTAACAATTTAACAATGTAACGGTTTCGCAATTTTATTATTTAATACCTGAGCTCCTTGTTTAATTCCATCACGGCGTTGAATTCTTCTAGTGACAAGGTCGGCTTGCCGGCGGCAAGCCGCTCGCTGATAATCGTCTCAATACTTTTGCCCTCCAGCATACTGGCCTGACCCAACAAACGATAAAATTTATTAACCTCGCTTTGATGCCAAGCCTCCACTCCCGCCAATTTTTTACCATAAGAATCCTCGGCCAGCAAGTTGATTTTTTCTTTTATTTCATTGGTCATGCCTCGTGGATCAGCGCCCAAGCGACGAAAATCAATCAGGGTCATGCCGGAAAGCTCTTCAATTGGCCCGACTAATTTAGGGGCGATTTTCACACCATCTAACGACGGTTTGCGATCGGCCGTCTTCTTTAAGAGCGGCGGCGCTGATACTTTAATTTGCCCGGCTGGCCGGGGCACTGGTTCAAACATCGGCGGTTCCGGCGATAAGGGCGCTTGCTGCGTTGCCGCTAGCGGCGGCCGAACCGGAACAATCGGTGGCTTAGCGCCAAAAGCAATTTGTTGCGACTTAACCATCAAATCATCATCACCGGGCAACTTTAATACCGGCAAGCCGTCTTCTTCCCTGATTTCCGGCAATAATTCTCTTTTGGTTGGTAGTGGTGAATTTGGTTTATCGGTCGTGGGGGCAACTGTCTGATCAACCTGGCCAACCGACTCAGGCGAAGCAACGGGCTGATCAAATGATTTCAATTTGCTCAAATCAAAATCAATCGCTGCCGCCTGCTCTTTTTGGGCCTTTTCTTTCAGACTCAATCTGGGACCACTTGGCGCCAACGGCTTAGACGCGGTAAAATCCAATTTCGACGCCGCTGTCGGCCTTAGTTGATTATTGGTCAACTGATTCTTGATTAATCTCAATAATACTTGGGCTTGTTCTTCAGCCAGGCCCATGCCCCCCACCTTAGTATTGCGCTGTAAAACTTCCAAAGTTTCAATATCATCGCGCACCTGCTTAAGCCGAGCCGTAACAATATTTTCCAATCGCTTGGCCAATACCGCATCACCAATTCGATAACCGCTTTCTGCCACCAGCGCTTGGGCTAACGCTTCATAACTGTCTTGTTTATAATCATTAACTAGTGGCCGATAATAATTGACCTCCGCTTCATCAGCGGTGGAAAAAGTCAAGCTGGGGGACTTTTGATTGTCTGTCAGCGCTGGTCCAGTCGCCGGCAAATCAAAAGCCGGCTTAGGTGCCATTTCCGTTGCCAATTGCGACTTAGCCGTGTTGGCCAATAAAGACAACAAAACCCGGCTGATATCTTTGGCCGCTTCCGGCGCAACCCCTAAAGCGCCCAATAAATAATTTTCCAAATCGCTTGAGTCCAAATCATTAACCACCAAAGCAATAAAAACCATCGCCAATTTTAGGCGATATTTTTGTTCCAATTCATCAATTGTCGCTATTGTCTCCGGCGTAGAAAATCTGGCTTTCAGCGCCGGCGGCAACTGATTAAATTTTTTTAGACTATTATAATCCATCTATTGTCCCTTTAAATTAAATTTAATAACAAATTTAGCGTTTTTCTTTTTCTTCCGCCAGCGCTTTGCGCTCCAACTCAGTCAGTGGCGCCAAGTCCCAATTATTTTCCTGTCCGGCCGGCGCTGCCGCTTGGCGGCCTAGGCCGGACGACTGACTGCTAACTGTCTCAATCGGAATAATGCCCCATTTTTCCGGCGGCAGATTTTCCAAAGTCTGCGGGAAAAATTTCAGATTGCGATATAAAATTAATAATTTGGATAAAATCCTCTTTTCTTCAACTGACAAATTTCTAGTATTGGGAGAATTAGCCAAATATTGCGATAAAACAACATTAGTAAAAATACCGCTGCCGTTTACGCTAATAAAATCCTTAAGCCAATTGCCGATTGTTGGCTCAAAACTCTGACCGGAAACAGAAATATTTTTATCAGTTAATATATCTTTGTTTTCATAAAGCGCCTGTTCCAAATTGGTCTTAAACTTCATATCATCGTCAATTAATAATATCAACCGTTTGTTATAATCATCCAATAATTCCGCCAGCTCCGAAGACACTTGGTCCAAAAAATAAATCAATCCTTGGCGAAATACCTGAATACTGCTTGATTTTTCCTGTTCAGGAGGCAACTCCTTGAATTCAAAATTAAACAGATACTCATCTTTAACTGACGGAACAACTACATCGGGTTCATCTGCTTCTTGGCCTGATTTTTCCCTTTTGATTTCTTCTTTAATTTTACGGACATCATTAAGATAGTCTTCTGACCGACCACCCAATCTTTTAATCTCTTTAGCAATCTCCCCCTTAAAATAATCATCTGCCGCCAATAATCGCCGGCCCAAAATATCTAATGCCACTTTTTTCGCCGCTTCTGAATTTAATTGAAATCGCTTTTCTAACTCTATTGCTAACCTTGCTGGCTTAAGTTCATGTAAAAAAAGCTGATTGACCAATTCCTCGATTATAAGCTCATCATCATTAATTTGATGATTATTAATAATCTCCTCTTCTATTTTCCGACCATATTCAACCAAAAGAATATCTTGAACATCAAGGGGAAGTTTGTTTATTTTTTGAATAAAATTATCCGCCATCCGATTTTTTAATGCCAAATATTTTATTGAATTATCGAAAAATCATTGATTGATTTTAAATTCCAGCGCCTTCGCCAGTTGCCGTGCCAGTGCGAACCCGATGGAGTGTTGCTATCAATTCTTCACTCGCTTCCTGGTTCTTTTCCAAATTAGCCATAGTTCTACTTCCAATACTGGCAGCGGATGCCTCAACTATAGTAGTGAACCTATCCGATTGATCTCCCAAAACCGTTCTATTTTTGTCTTTATCAAAAACATCCATATCCAATTTTATCAAATCGTTAGCGGACATCCTTCTAAATTTGTTTTCTATGCCCCTTCTGACATCATCGCGGCGTTTCTTAATATCTTCCTCATTGAAAGCTTTTGCTAAATTATTAGTCAAATTAATCATTGACTGACGAATCGGAGTAAGCATCCCCTTAGCATCAACAACTCTTTCTTCTTTCTTAATTGCCGCCGCAAAACCCGATTCCAATCTGGCGGCATGCTTGGATGACATTTTGCCAATTTTTTTCATATGATTCATAAATTCCTCCGGAGTAAGCGCTTCCTGCAAGGCCTTAATCACATTATCATCTTTATAGGCATCGGCATTTAACACATCAAATGTGCCGTCTATTTTACGCTTGGCAAACTTTGCTCGGCCGGCCACAGTATCCAAATCATAATTTAAGTGGGCAAATTTCTTATCTACTGCATCGTTGAATTTCTTCAATAACACACTATTACCTTCTAATGACTCCTTGGCTTTTTTCACTTGATCCCTGTCTTCAAAAGCGTCTTTCATTGCCATGGCGATGGCAATGGCCTTTTGCTTGTCTTTATTTTTCTCATTTTTCAACAAGCTGGCCAACATCCCTTTGCCATAAGACATAAAATCTTTAGATATTTTTTCAATCCTTTCTGACTCCGCCATATCTTTGGCAGCACTGGCTTTGCCAACCGGTGAAGAATAATAACCGGCCAAATAATCTCTCATCAATTTCCCTCTAGGTTCTTTCGACTCATTAATATTGGCTCCGATATTTTTCTCTTCAATTTCCGCCTTTGACATCTCCACTACCTTGCCCCCATCATCAACAAATTCACCACTCTTATTTTTGCGATAATATTTACCATCCACTTCATGATATTCATAGTCCTTATCTTTTGAATCCATAAATCTACCATTTTCATCAAGACGATATTTTTTGCCGTCAATTTCCTTCATTCTATATTCCGTGCCATCTCTATCCGTATACTTGCCCTCCAAAGAATCCAGCGCTCTTTTTCGATTTGATTTTAAAAAACCGGATAATTTATTTATACCCCATGACACACCTGGACCGGCTAATCCACCGACTACCGTACCAACAGCCGTACCAAAAACAGGACCCCCTAATGCCGTTCCAATCACTGCTCCCGTGGCAGCGCCACCTCCCATTTTCTTTATCCCTCTGCCAACCTCGCTAAACTTTCCTCCCGAAGCATAATCTATGCCTTTGCCAACTCCAGCAGCCAATTGGCCGGCGCCCTTAGTGACATTCCAGGCCTTACGAGCTGGCAACATGGCCGCCCCCTTGCCCATTTTCTGCAAGGCCCCAATGCCCTTGCCTGCCCATTTACTGCCGGCGACACCGGCTTGCTGGCCCATGACCAAAGAACCGACTAATAAACCGATAATAATAGCAAAATTAAAAACTCCCTGTTCTGAACCTAAATCAGAAAAACTTAATTCGCGTTTTTCTCCATTAACTGATGTCTCCGGCTGACCAGGGATTGCTTGAAGACCTGGTACTTCAGTTTCATCACTCATCGCCGCAATGCTGTCTCTTTTGTCAACTATGTTAGCCATAGTAAATAAAGATAAATACAAGAAAAACACCATTACCGGCCCAACCACCAAATATTTAGCCATCATTGACCACCACTGGCCAGAGTATTGCTGGCCTTTGGGAAAAGTGCTCAAAAAAAACGCGGCCGGTGACAAAATCACCAAAAACCACAACATTACAATCCGATACACGAGCACAATCATAATGACCACTATCACTACCAGCGCCACCACCGAAACAATCAAAGCAAACAACATTGCCACAAGAACATTAAAAATATTGTATTCCTTCCCAGTCATACTGATAGCAATATCTCCAGCATTATAAGCGGCCGGTAAATTCATCGCTGCCAAAATAATCGCCTGGCCGTCTGCTTCAGCCAAAGGATTGGCAAAGCTCAGCATCACCACTTGGGCAAAATCAATCATTATACCGGCAAACATCTTGGAAAAATTAATCAATACGGCCATTACTAATAGTTTGGGTAACAAATTTTTGTAATGATAATTTGGCACCCCCAAAGCCGTGCCCACAGCAATCACCAACAAAACCACAATAAAAAAATTATTACAAATATCGCGGACAATAATCCAGCCCTGGGTGACTGCCGCCTGATTCAAAAAATCATTATATTTGGCAACCTTTAATAATACGCCGAGAACAAACGTTAAAAGCCAACCTAAAGCGGCGGATATATAAAAAAATATATTAGCCAATACCTCGGTTAACTTGCTTGGGGCTTGGTTTCCAGTCCCACCATCAGCCCCCCAGGCCGCCTGGCCGATAACCAACCCTAACACTACGACCACGAGTGCCGTTACAATCAGCTTTTTATTTTTGAGAGAAAATAATTTCATTGACTAATTATTTTTTTTACTCCGTCTCTGGTCCCGGCCGGTCTATCGCCAATTGACCACCCTTACCGCTTAACCACCACCCAGCCATAAGTGTTTTGAATGGTTTTATCTTCGGGCCGATTGGGATCGCTGGTGCGCTTATAAATCCGCCAATTATCACGAACCGAAATATTAACTTTGACAATACAATAGCCGGACGGCACCAGATTATCGACTAGGCCATTATTATTAATATCAAATGCCGAGTAGCCGGCGGTCACATAATCCTTGTCACCATTACCGCAAAAAATAAAATTCGAATTTTTGTCTTTTTCCACCAAATCACCGTAATTATAATAATGATACAATTCAAAAGGATAGTCTTCGCTAACTCGGTCGCGCACTGCCACGCCGGAAACGTCCGAAACTGTTTCATCACCCCAATCAACCGCGTAAGAATTAAGCGGCAGTTGGTCCTGGTCAACATAAATATTAAAACTCAGCTTAACAGCGCCGCTTCGATTGAGCCAAACATTCTCAGCCGTCTTATCACCGGTGCTAAAGTCAACATTATTGATATATGGCTCAATATAACAATAAGCATTGGAACCGGCAATCCGGACATTATTTTGACACCTAGTAGGCGGTACTGTCCACTCCTTGCCGAATATTTTTTTATAAGCACCCTGACCGGAGTTGCTATCTCCGCCCGTCCACTCCCATTCCCAGTGACCATAGCTTTGGGCAAATAATTGTTTAATATCCTCTTTGTCATGAGCCAAACCAAACCTTGCCTGATAGGGAGGAGAATAATTAACCGTCCGCGGCGCTTCATAATAAAGCGGCTGCTTGCCATCATTGGTGGAGTCTTTACCGACTTGTTGACGGCTATCCCAGAAAAGCGGATTATCAATGGAATCGGCCGGCGCCACAATTGACCCAAACGGCTGATAATCAGCGCCATAACTGATTTTATCCTCCCAAACATTAGCGCCTACTTCTGCCATCTCCGCACTAACATTAATGTCAATTTGACTCTCTTCATTTTGCTCTTGGTTAATTATACCTTCAAGATCAACATTAAAAAAGTCTATTAATGTACTTAATATTCCGCTGCAACTATCTCCGATTGTGTCTGGATTGTTGTTCTCTAAAGTAAACGACGAGCCGGGAACCACCCTGGAATTCCAGGCTTTATTTTTGCCTGAGGGTGTCACTACCTGAACCACTTCAGTGCAATGCCGCACAGTCATTTTGGTTTTTAACTGTTGATAACTAAATAAATCTAAACTGCCGCCGCCAGTTATATAAGCGACCCCTATAATATCCCCGGCTATATCCGGATTGGGGTCGGTAAATTTTTTGGCCAGACTGGAATCTTGGTCAGTGATTACTCTCATCCCGTGGGCATTAAAACCAGCAAAAAATTCCCCAGATACTTCTAATAACGACCCCAACGGAATTTGCGTCAAAGTTCCAGTCACCATATTAGAGGCCACTGGCCAACCAACCGGCAAACCAATGCTCAAAGGCATCCCCTCCGCCATAAAGGTGGGAATAATATAGCCCCAGCCGCCCCAACGACTGTCCTGATGGCTATTACTGCTAATACTACTTATAAGATCATTCACCAGCCCGCCGGCCCCTCCTCCAATTTGTGGGTCACCTGCCAAGCTATCAAAACTATTTATAACCGCGGTAAGCTTTTCAATAAGATTTTGTAAAGCAGTAGCTAACAAACCAGGCTGAGTCGAAGGCATAAAAAAGATCACTCCAGGTGTTCCACCAGCAATATTAAATGAGACTCCACCGCCACCAACAAAAGCCGCATTTGGTCGCATTGTGCCGGTAATAAAATAACCTGCCAGAGCCGTACTATCCATTCCCAGACTAACACAAGTAGGACAAAATTCCGCTACATTAGGTTCACGAAAGAAAATACTATCAGCCTCACTAACCTCCAACTGCTGATATTCTATTTTACTTCCCGACCCGCCTACAAGAGAGGATAAGTTAAATTGACCGAAAAGAATATTACCCAACTGACTAAAAATATTGCTTAAGAAGTCACCGTCATCTTTCTCTCCAATTCTGAAAGAAAGATCTTTTTGGATTTCCTCGCTCTTAATACAATAATAAAGCGGAGTCCGATCCTGATAACCGCTGGAAATTTCATCCAGAGTTTCTCCGGCCAACAAATCAACCGGCCACCACTGGAGACAATTTTGAGGATTGCCAATGTCTCTGGTCAAACAATAGCCATTCCAACCATTATACACCCGACCGTCCAAAGTATATTTACAGGACAAAGAATCGCTCCGCGGATACAGCCGGCATTCGCGAGTAATCACTTCGTCATTTGACGCCCGTAAAGCCGGCTTAATGTCGATATTGTCAAACAATGACGACCCGGCAATATCACAAGTATTGTTCTGATCCAAGTCATCGCACTCATTATTATTATCTTCGTCCAACCAATTGATTAAACGCACCGACAGGGTGTAAGTATTGTTTGAGGTTGAGAAAAACCGAAAAACCTTCTGCCAGGGCAAGCTGGCGTCAATGGTCAAAAAGTCCCACACTTGCCAGCCATAATTAAGACTGGCTGAATTAGTTGATAAAAATCGGCACTGCGGACTGCTATTACATTCCGTATCATTAGTAATAATCCTTCCCTCCTTATCGTATTCTCTAACCATAATTTGCGCTTTGGCGCCTATAGTAGTCTTATCCCCAATCACAGTTTTATTCGGCCGCAAATCAAGCGTGTTAATCCAACCGGCTAAAATATATTTCGTATTCGGGTCGACATCAACTGTTTCTGATTCGGCCGAATAGACAGAATTGAGCCGTAAATAACTGGCGCCCTCCAAACGATACCGACGATCAGTTTCCACTTTGAATTTATAATCTTCCCAGCCCTTGCCATCAATACTGGCCACCAAGCTCCAACCCAAAGGATTGCCTTTAGCGCCATAAACACTGCCAAAATCGCCATTGCCGATACTAGCCGCTCCGCCTTCTTGAATCATCCGGAAGAACGGATAATAACCGTCAATTTTCTTTCCTTCGCCAAAATCCTTGCCTACTACCGAGTAGCCGGTCTTATAGCTATGTTGCGATTCATACATCAATGGTTCAAGCGAAGAATTGTCCACAACCATATTGACACACTCGCCTTTTTCGTTTATTTCATCGCACAAACCAAAGCCCAAGCATTGATCTTTGGTGGAGTCAAAACCCATCCCAGAGCTGTCACCGACGCCGCTTTTGCTATAGCTATTGCAATACAACCAGGAGGCGCATTCTCGATCGGGCTTAACTTTCAGAATCGTATCACTATCTTTAATTCTTGTTTTATCGCTGAAAACCGGCGTTTGAGGCGCCTGAGCCTTGCGCTGATTCCAATAAGTCTGGTCAGCATCAATGGTCAAATGGTCAACATTGCGTCCGCCGTCTTGTTCAAATTGCGCCCAACCAGAACTACTGGGCCCAGAAAGCCAAGCAAACGAGCCAAGAGCGCCATAATTAATACTACTGCGGTCATTAAACAGGACGCATCCGTTATTGTAGTCAACCAAGCCATTACAACTGGAGCGGTCGACTGCCTGGGTTAGGGCGTAATAAACTCCCGTTTCAGTCAACCGGACCAATTTCCCTCCGTCGTTATCAACAACATTAACCGACAAAAGAACATTAAAGGTGGGCCGATCCTTTGACGGCAAGAAAAATCTGGCGCTGCCATACTTGTCTTCTGCTGGATAATGCAACTTAGCAACATCAACTAAATCGTTATAACCGTATGTAGTATTCCCATCGCCTCCGTCTTTAGCAAGTGTCTGCTTATTCAAGCTGGCGTCCGGAGAAAGAATAATTGAATCATTATAGGCGCTGTTATTGGAACTAAGTAGAGTAAGCTGAAGGCCCGAGAAAACATTATTGGGCGAAGAAATCGTGTATAAAGTGTTAGTTTTTAAAGTCAAGGTTTGGTGGTAAGTACAGGGAACCAGTTGTCCGTCCTTTTGGCACTGATAAACCCCCCAGCCATCAGGCGTGTCTTTTTTATCAACCTTGCCATCATTATTGGTGTCTTCCCGCCGAGTCAAGTCGGGATTGATGATTTCATTTTTATAAATCGCCGCCACCGGGTCAATAAACTCGCTACAACCGCTCTGAGCGGCGGGACAAGCGCCGACCCAACCCTGATAATCTTCATCAATTTCCAACGACCCTCTGACCTCTCCATCGGCATAGCTCTCAAAATCTGTTGTTCCTCCATAATTGATCACCGTCTGGAAATGCTCATAATAAGCCTGATAAGGATTATGCCAACCCCGCGGCTGAGTCGCTCCGATGGTCTGCAAAATAGACACTCCGTCGCATTCCCGATTGGTTCCTTGCACCACCCAGATATTGCTGGCTTCTTTGTATTCACAAATTTTATTGCCCGGATTTTTGAAATAAGAAGTGCTGCGCATGTTCGGATTTAAATATTCCTCACACCACAATTCATTGTGCCAACACAAGTCGCGGTCATAGCGATTGGGGTCGTTTTTTAAATAGACGGTTTCATAACCCACCACTTCGTCAAAAGCAGTGATTTGGGGCAAACCATAAGCGGTACAACCCTTGTTATCGGCCAAACAATTATACTTGCTGTCATTAACCAAATAAACAATTCTATCCGCCGGTACGATCACGGCTGATTTATCATCCGGATGATAGGTTTTTCCGCGCCAATCATCGGTGTTATAAATATCAATAAGCGCCTCACAGCCAACCGCGCCCAATCGGCATAATTTGTCAAATGATTTCAAATGCCAAGTTTGACCGGCCCGATCAGTATAAACGCTACAACCCAACATTTCACCCTTGTCTTCCCTGGTCGCATCAGCAGCCGAAGTGCCAGTACCATAAGGCTTTTGTAATATATTATCGCAAGCAAAGGGCGTAAACCAAGAATTTTCAATCAGATAAAAATTCTCTTTGATTTCCTTGAGCAACACATTATCGAGATAAATCGTCTCGCCGTTGGGAATGTTAATTTGGAGTGCCTGCTCAAAATAGCCATCACCCTCTCCCCAGTCAACAACCACCGGCCCCAACTCATAGCGTTGCCAATCTGGGCCAATACTCACTTCATCAGTCGTGGCAAAATAATAATCAGGATTTGAAGTACCAGAAAATTTAATATCTCCCAGCTTAAAAACCTGATCGCCCTTGGCCCAAAAGCTCAAAAGATAAGTTTTACCCTTGCCAATATATACCTGACGGGACAATTGGTTGCTGTTATTCTTCAATGACGAGCCGCCCGGATTATTGGCGGCAGGGCTTAAGGTGCCATTTTGCCAATTATCGACACCATTTTCAAAATCGTTGAACAGCACATTCCTGATATTATTGCCTCGATTACCCGAATATTGACGACAACCGACGAATTGGCTCGGACACGGCTGACCCTGATTGGGAATTGCCATATAAATACACTCGCTATAATCATTCCAATAACCACCCCTATTTCTGCAATCCGCCTCGGCAGTTACCTCATCCGGCTGAGTCATAGTGCGACGATAAGGATGACAATCATCAGAAATGGACACGGTTTTGGACATTAACCGCCAATCTGATTCGCCAGCCTGATTATAAAATTCGCGGCAATCCGGATTGGCCATAATGGCGATATTGTTACTCGGATTAGTCGGGTCAAAATAATAATAACCTGAGGCTTCTTGTCTCACACATAAGCCAAATTTATGAAGCTCATCTACAATCGGCTGATTTAGAACAGTGCTACTAGTCGGATCATTATTGCGTAAATAATTGAGATAAATATTGAGATTGCTGTAGCCGGTAGAGCCAAGCAAGTCAACTAAGGCGGCGTCATTAACGGCTGGATCGGCGCAACGATTAGCTCCATTAGCTTCAGCCGAATAAATCAAATTGGTGCAAGGCGCCTCTGACGACAAGCTGCCCGATTGACTCTTTTTGAACTGATAAACTTTGAGCTGATAGCCAGTGGTATCATCGCCCTCCCAAGTATAATAAGTCCCGGCGTCATTAGGACCGGCCGGCGCCGGTTTTTGACAGGCGCGCAACTGGCTGTAATACTCCCGCCCTTCGCCGCCTTTGGCCGCTTCGTCCAAATTGGTAAATTCGTCACAGCCGGCATATTTGGCCGAGCAATATTTGGGCCGCTCATTAGCAATGAATTGGACATAACGCCCGCTAGTGAAGTCGGTCTCTTCCTGCAAATAACTTTGATAACCCAAACACTCGGCCGGACAAATATCGGCCGAACTGGCCACTCCTGGCACGCCTGGATCGCCGTTTGTCGGCGTGTACAATTCACAGCCCACCTCACTCTTAAGACAGGGCCCGGAATAATCAACGCACTCGGCTTGACGATTGGCAAAAATATAATCCAAACCTTCCTGATTAACCGGCCATTGAATGCCGGCGGCGCTAAGATTACTATCATAACAATTATAATAATCCGGCGCTTTTTTAAGATAGGCCAACTGATTGGCCGGCTGACCCGATGGATCAAATGGCGTATATTCGGTCGGATAAGCTGTGTTATAAAGCACCTTTTCCAATTTAATATCATCAAAGTAAGCGGCGCTGGAACCGGAATAATTATTGCCTTGTTCAATGACCAATCGAATAACCGATATTTCTTCTCCGGTTTTTAAATCAATCGGGACATAAACTCGCTTCCATTGACCCGGATTATCTTTACCATAAACATCAGTCGAAATAGCGGATTGATTAACATAGACTTGCAGTTTAAACTTGCCCTCAGCCGGGTTGTCGGAATAAATCCAACCCGACAAAATATAGCGGCCAACGTCTTTAGGCCGAAGTTCAACCGGTATAATATTCTTAACGACGCAATAAGTTGGATTAGAACTGGAGTATGGTCCCGCCTCCAACTTAAGAGAATATTTACCACTATGAACAATTTGCTCACTTAATTCCATAGCCTGACAAACGCCCGTACTTAAAGAGCCGTCATCACCCCAAGCATCAGGCCATCCGTCAGATTCCTGATCAATCTCAAAACCGCTGTTAAAAATCAAGTTGCTGCCCTCCCCCTCTTTCAGCCGAATAAACTGGCTGCAGCCGGCATCCTGACTGGCGCAAGCTTGGACATCGCGGTCAAAATAAATCTCTTGGCTGTTGTTGGGCTGTAACTTACCGCTAGTCAGCCAAACCGCCTCAGTAGTCAGACAATTGCCTTTAATTTTTTGTAAACTAAAATTATCAAAATAAACTGTCCCACTTGTGCCGGGATTGGTAATAATTTTGATTTCTACTTTATCTGTATTGCCAATTTCAATATTATCCACAGTGTAAGTCTGCCAGCCAGTCCCTAAATCACTCAATTTCAAATTAAGCCCGCGAGAAAATTCTTTATTATAGACATCCCGATAATAGACCAGCGCCGTGACTGAGCCACTGCCACTACCTTGGGCATGGAAAGAAAAGGTATATTTTTCTTCCGCTTCCACCTTTATTTCGGTCAAACTGGAAATTATTTCTGTCGTATTATTTAAAGAAAAAGATTTCAGGGCGTTATTGGGATTGCCTGCGCCCAGAGCGCAAGAATGGCCATTGTTGACACTTTGATAACCCTCATCCCAGTTGGCGGCATCCCAACTGGTACAATTGGCAAAATCAGCATTACTACCAGCCAAAACATTATCGCCTTCAACGCAGCCGCCGGAAACTGTCGCCCGACACTTATAACCGTCAACCGGAATATTACAGCTGGCGCCGACAAAAGAACAGCCACCCTCTTGGGTACAGGGGGAACCCAAAATAATCCGATTATTAGTGCTGGTGCTCATCCATTGGGGCACTCGCCAAGCCGAGTTATCCAACACAGTCACGGGCGTATCAACAGTAACCGGCGACCAAACCAATTCTTCCGCCCCATGTTGCCAATCGCGACTAACCGGATTAAACAAAGCGCTATACCACCGACAACCAACGCTATCAATATTGCAGTGGCTATAATCCAAGGAGTTGGCCAAATAAGACGCTGTCCCGCCTTGCCGGTCTTGGAAAGATTGGCAAGAATTATACCGGGCGTTGCAGGTCTGAGTGCCAAAATTCCAAATCATTCTTTCATCAGTACAATAACCATAAGCCAAGCACTTGCCGGTTTCGGCTTCCTCCCTTAAGCATTGCTGTTCGTCAGCGCAATAACCGCTGTCACGATTAATATCGGCACTATTAATATCGGCTGTGGCCTTTTCCGGACCATAGCCGACTCGGCGGCAAAACACTTCCGGCGCTTTTAAGACCCAATGAGGATCAACTAAGCCAGCCAAGCCTTTCAACTCACCTTCAGCGCCACTGCCGTCAAAAGCATCCATTAAATCACCCAGGGTGTAAGTATTATTGGAATACTGACTAATATATTTGGCCGCTATTTCCCAGCCAACCGGCACAATCCGATATTTCCGTAAAATAATGATATTTCGTAAAGAAAAAACCGTCTGAATACTTTTTGTGTCAGTCACTTTGGGAGCAAATTGACGATTTTTGATTGATTCGGGCAAATCCTTGACCAAAGTCTTTTCCTTGATAGCTTGGGACAGCTGTTCGTCAATAACGCAATCGGTCGGACCGGGATTGGTCCGCTGACTGTCGCCACATTGCGCCAATTGGAGCAAAATACTGTAATTGTTGCCAACAGCATACTGAAAATTAACCAAGTTGGCAAATCGACCCTCGGCGCCTTGCCGGCCCTCGCTACTGGGCTGAGCTTCGGGATTGAACAAACTGGACAAACCAGTCAAGCCGGCTAAATTATTCAAATTAAAACCACTGCCGGACGATGAGCTGCCATCCGAAAAATAACCTTTCTTTAAATTATTAAGCAATTTAGCAGTCAAGGTATCCAAAAAAGTCTGAACCACATCCCAAATCGTGCCCGTATATTCCGGCGTTATGCCCGCGTCAACTGCTCTTCTATAAGACTCATCCTGAGCCATTCGAATCGACGTCCCCGGAGTTAAAACCCAGCCGGACAGAGTCTCCAAATCCTTCCAGCCCTGATTACTAAGTAATTTGTTTTCGGCTTTTTTGATTTCTTCGTTAACTTTTTGACCCAAACCGGCGTTAATAATCAAAAACGACGACAAATCATTTTCCCCGGGCCGCAACGCTGTCACATATTCATAGGCAAAATCAGGATTTTCCAAGGCGGAGCGCCAATTTTTAGTCATCTCGGAAAAAGTGCAACGCGGCTTCCGGGGCGCCCGCGGATCCACGCCGGTTTTTATCAAAAGCTTGACCGAAAAATCCGGCTCGCACAAATCCACCCCCCACCCCCATTTTTCGTCACTACTGTAAACTTCATCAATAAAAGCGCCAATGGCCTCGTCAGCCGTCTGCTTAAGATAGTTGTCCCAACCTTCAGTGACAAATAACGGCTGTTGACCCTTGCCACCGGAAGCGATCCAAGTGGCCGTATCATAAGCCAACTGCTGAGAAAACTGCCGCCAACCGGTTTTAAAAAGACCGGCAATTGCCTGCTTGGCTACTTCCTTCGCTTTATCCCAAATCTCTTCCATGGCTTGCTTGCGCAGAAAATTTTCGGCAAAACTGAATATTTCAGCTTGGCTAGCTTTAACACTAGTTGAAAGAATTTCGTCAATACAGAGCGCTAAAGATAGCGATGGTTCCTCCGCTAATGGCATCCCCGACATAAACTTACTACAAGTTTCTGCAGCAGCCTGTAAGGAAGTAGCTTTGCCAGACATGTCGATTCCCCCACCACTAATACCAGATGAAACTTGTCCGCCAATACTAGCATTCGTACTTCTTGATAAAGAAAAAAATAACGCAACAAAAATAAGGCTCAGTGACCCTAATTTAATTATTGTTTTTATGGAAAACCTATTCATTTGAAAATTTATCTTTACTAATCAAAATTAATTATTGGCCTGCTCTTTTAATTTATCCAAAAACATAGTTTTTAAATCTTCATCGCTGATAGTCGCCAAATCGCTTTCCGGCATACCTTGGTTAATTAACAACGCCCGAATCTGAGCGCCGGTCAAATTCTGCAAATCCGCCATTGAATTAATATCAATGTCCAAATCAACCTGCTCAGCCGAACCTGATTCCGTGGTTTGCTCAACTGGCGTTTGTGTCGCTAATCGGTTATATAAAAGCAAAATCTCTTCATCGGTCAATTGGTCCACTTCTTCCCGAGGCATACCGGAGGTGATAAAAACCTCTCTAATTGTTGCCACATTAAGCTCGGTCATTTCGGGACTGGGCATGGTGCCGGAAAAAATCGGCGCTTCGCCAGCTTGGTCGTCACCGGAAACGTCGGAGGCAAAACAAGGTTCTGTGCCGGCACAATTTGGGTCATACCCCATTTCCGCTTCATATTTGTCGCTCATCCCGTCGCTATCGCTGTCTTCCAAATACGGACTGGTTTTATAAATAGACAATTCCTCATAATCCGACAGGCCATCGCCATCAGTATCAACCAATAAAGACTGGGTATCATCCGGCTGGCAATTGCCATCAGGACAAGTCTCATCACTATCAACGCTACCGGCCGTGTCAAAAAACTTTAAAAATGGCTGATTCAAATTACTGGCCAACTGAAAATAAGCAAAAAAAACAACCACTACCGCTACCAATAAAATTGCTAAAGAAGTTGCTTTTTCCCTTTTGGTTCGGTTGTGGCCATTGCTATTTTGGCTAAAGTTGTTAAAACCATCTCCACCGGTTGATGGCTGATTGTTATTAATCAACTGATTAAACTGATTGTTATCAAATTGTCCGCCTTCCATAAGAACGGTGTGGATAAATCTTTTATTTATTATAACACAAAAAATAAATCAAGACTATTATGTTAGACCATAAATAAGTCTAAAAAGTCGAGAGCCTATAAAGTCTATAAAGTTGGAAAGTTAGGAAATAACCGGTAACCAGTAATGGGTAACGAAAATCGTAACTCGTAATCCATAATCCGTAACTCGGAACTCGAAATACGCTGATATTTAATGATATAGCAATCCGCCCTGGGCGGATTTAGCAATTAACATATTTTAAATTTTAAACTTCCCCGCTAATTTCCCTGCCAATTTTAGCCAATCATCCAACGATAAGTCCTGGGCGCGGATTTTTTCATCTAACCCCAAGTCGGACAATAATTTTTTGACCGCTTGATCGGACAAATCAAAACCAGCCGCCAAATTATTATGCAGCTGTTTGCGCTTGGCGCTGAAGCCAATTTTAACCGTCCGAAAAAACAATTTCTCTTCAATCTGGGGCAACTCTCTATTGATTGTTATTTTAATCACCGCCGAATCCACTGCCGGCTTGGGCCAAAAACAATTTTTGCCAACCGCAAACAAAATTTCCGGCTGACCATAAAACTGGGCGGCTAGTCCCAAAACACTCAACTGACCGGGTGAAGCGGTCAATCGCTGGGCCACCTCTTTTTGGACCATTAAAATCATCTCTTGGGGTTTGGGCGAATTAGCCAAAAAATTACGAAGAAATTTGGCAGTGATATTGTAAGGCAAATTAGCCACGACTTTATAGCCAAAATTACTCAATCCCCACTGGCTTAAATTAAGTTTTAAAATATCGGCCTCAATCAGACGGACATTGGCCCAATCAGCCAGTTTGGCCTGCAAAAAAAGAATGATTTTCTTATCCAGCTCCACAGCAATCACTTGGCCGGCTCGCTTGGCCAAAAAATCAGTTAATCCGCCCAAGCCCGGCCCAACCTCCAAAACCGTGTCCGCCGGCGACAAATTAGCGGCCGCCACTATCTTCTGGATAATATTGCGGTCAAGCAAAAAATTTTGGCCGCGGCTTTTGGCGGGCACAATATGATATTGCCGGCAAAAAGTTTTTATTTGTTCCAAATTAACCATTGTTTTTGATAATATTTTTTTAAAAAATACTTAAAAGCCAACCAAACCCGGCCCGCTCCGACCAACAGAATAATGAACAACAGATTAAACCACCAATAAGACCAATTGCCAAAACGCCACTGCCAATGTTGCGACAATAAGCTTAAGCCGACCAAATGATGCAAAAAATAAAGCATCAAAGAGGTTTGTCCCAAGATTACCAGCCCGGCGGCGGGCTTATTTTTCTGTTCCCACCAAGAATAAGCCCAACGAAAAATCAACAATACCCCGCCGATTACCCACAGCCAGGTCATCGGACCGGGAACCCAATGGCCGTTTAAATTATAATTGCCAACCCAAACCGGCAGCCCAAAAATAAAAAATATCCGGCCGAAGAAAAATAAACCGACCAACAGCCAGCCAATGGTCGCTACCACGGAAAAAAATTTTTGCTTATCAACAGAAACAATAAAAGCGCGGCCCCAAATCAGACCCAACAATACCAAACCAAACCAAGGCACCAGCGAAAAATCGGAAAAAAATATCTTCCCGATGATGTCACTGGCCTCGACCCAGGCGGAAAAAATTGGAAAAACCAAGCCGAAGCCGAACAACAATAACAGCGCTAAAGCTAATATCACCAAACGGCCCCCTTCTCTCTCACTCCAATAAAGAAACGGGATAGCCAAAATAATGGCGGCGCCGATGCAGTGGAGCACTTTGCCGGCCAAAATAGAATCATCGGCAAAAACCAAAAAATTAAACAGATAGCCTAATAAAATAATAACTAACCCCCGGCCCAGATATTTGCTTATTAATTGCCGCTTGGTTAGATTTTTTCGGGCGGCCATAAAGGACAATTCCAAGCAAAAACCGACTAAAAACAAAAAAATCGGCGCGGACAGGCTGACCGTAAAATAAATAATGGTATTGCCCAAGAGCGGGTCGCCACCAAACAGCCACCGGGCCGTGTGATTAAAAACCATCAACACGATAGCGACGCCTCTTAAGCCGTCAAGAAATTTTAAACGCGAATCAGACATGAGAAAATAATTTTCAATTTTCAATTTAAAATTTACAATGAATTTCCAATGATTTAATTTTCAAATTCGTCACGGAGTAAGGTAATGATCATCTACCTTCTAAAAGGGGAGGAACCCATAGCATGTGAGCAAAACTCAATTACCGATAGCCCAGATACAATATACTCATCAAACCGGCTAAAATAAATAAAGCGTTCCAACCCGGAGCAAAAAGATTGACCAGGACTAGGCCAGCTACAATTGCAATGATTTTGCCAACCACCAACGACATCTCAAAAAAAACAATCCTCTTAATAACCGAATTGTCTTGAGCGTCTTCATAGGTGGCGGCAATTAGGGGGATGCTATTGGTTTGTTTGGCGATTTTAGAATAAGCGTCAACTACAAACACGCCGAAAACGCTCCGAACAATCAGCCGAAACAACCAAGAAAAAAAATACAACACCGTGCCCAATCTCAAAACAACTCGCCGGTCTTGGTGGTCGGCCAAGCGGCCGATATACAGATAAACGGCCGTCATTACCAGGGTGGACGCGGCGCTAATCAGTCCCAAACCAAAAAAATCTTTAACCACAATAAAAATAAAAATCGGCCAAATAACCATCAAAATCAATTCCTCGCCAAATCCCCACAAGGACAGAAACCGACGACGATTGCTTCGCTGAAACAATCGCCGATATGCGCCCCAATAAGAAAAAGGCGTACCCTCAGCTTGCTCCTTGGTAACCAACATCGGAATATTAGAAACTAAAATAATAATCGTCACTAAAACAAACAACACCGAAAACCCAAAAAATTTCAACACCAAACCGCCAATAATCGGGCCGGCAATGATTACCGCCGATTGTAAAGCCATCAAATTGCTTACTTCCCGGCCCTGTTCGCCATCAATAGAAAATTTGGCAAAGTTGCAATGATAAGCCGGCCAATAAAATGTCTTGGACAAAACATAAAAAATCACCGCTATCGGCATCAGCCACCAGTTGCCCCTAATTCCCCAAAAACAAAAATAAAATAAGGCGGTAAAAAACGAGCCGACCGCAATTGAATGTTCATAGCCAAAACGCTGAGCAAATTTGGCGCCCCAAGGCAAGACCAAAAAATACAAAACATAAACCGCCAAATAAAAATACAAAATAATTTCTAAAGTGACACTCAGCGGTTGAACGGTGATAAAAATGGTGTACAAAAAAACCGGCTCAAAAATCAACACCATATACAGAGCCAAATTCAAAATCAAGGTTGACGAATAAAGTTCCTTAACCTGGGGAGTCAAGCGATAAGCCAAAAATGATGACAATAAATTTTTAAGATTTTTGGCCATAAAACTTAAATTAAATTAACAAACAACGAAGCAATGCCGGCTAAAATAAAAGTCCATTGCAAACCAATCAAATTAATCAAGATAAATAAAATAGCAATACAAAAACAACGGCCGAGATTAAGCGCCATTTCCCGCAAAACCGTGAGCTCATCAACATAATGACCGGCGTCGGCTGTTTTTTCGTACATCAAAGCGTCAAATGGTGTCCGCATCATAATGGCAGCAAAGCTATGATAAGCGGAAACGACAAAAATCTGAAAACTGGTAACTACAAACACCTTAAAGAGCCAGCCCAATGAATACAGCACCGACCCATAACGCATCAATTTCCGTTTATCAAACTTGTCCGTATAAGAACCAACTGCCATTCGCAAGGCAACACTGAAAAAAACAATCAACGAAGAAATAGCGCCAACCGCCAAAAAATCGCCCTGCAATAATTGAAAAATAACAATCGGCCAAATAATGGCGCCAATCATATTCTCAATCCCATCGGCAAAATTGGACCAAAACATCCGTCGAAATTTCCGACCAAACAAATTCTGCCAAGTTTGCCCAAAACTAAAACTAAATTTCTCGTAAGTCGGCTTGAGCAAAAATAGCGGCACCACTGATATGCCCACTAGCAGCATCACCAACATAAACAACACCTCAAAATCATAGTTGGCAATCACCCAGCCGGCAATCACCGGTATGGCAATGGAAGTCAGGCTGGAAACCGACGATAAAAAAGCAATCACCCGCCCGCGATTTCTCTTATCAGTGAACCGAGCAAAATTGGTGTGATAAGGAATCCAAAATAACGCCAGATGAATCTCCAGGGCCACTACCATTAGCGGCGCAAAAACCACTATTGGATAGCCCTGCGCCAAATAGAATAAACAAAGATAAAAAACGACCTTAAACGGCACCGACAGAATCATCGCCCGCTTCAAGCCGATAATCGACATTATTTTCGCTCCCGCCGGCGCCAGACCGGCATAACAGCCATATAATAAAAAATAATAAAGCAAAACATATTCAATCCGGCCGAATTTTTCCAATAAAAAAACTGGCATAAACAGGCCCACCAGACCAGAGCCGATTTGGTCGATAATAACACTGGAATAAAGAGCGCTGACACCAGGCGACAACTTCACCCGCAAATATAAAGTTTTAAAAATTTTAGCCATGAGAAAATAATTTATCGTTTCCGAATTGCCAACTGATAGATATTATACCATAACGGCCGATAAATTTTATCCCAAGCGCCGGCATAAGCCGTGAAAGCGGTATTCGGCGCAAAGCCCTTTTTAAATCTGGACACGCCCGGCCACTTGTCTTCATCAACGCCCCAAAAATCATAATATTTCTTACCTTTTTTCTTCGCCTCGACTATTGTTGTCCACTGCAACAAAAAGGGCGCCATTTTTTCACGATAAACATAATCCGAAGCGCCGTGAAGATAAACGCACCAATCGCCGAAAAAGATAACCAGATTGGCTGCCACCACTTGCCGGTCAACTAGGGCCACCATAATTTGAATCTGCTCCCCCAAGGCCGCCACCATTTTTCGATAATATTCCTTGGGATGAGAGACAATTTGCTGCCGCTGAGAGGTTTTCTCGGTTAAGCGCCAAAAATCTTCAAAATAATCACCGCCCCAATCAATTGTCACTTTGTGTTTTTGGGCGATTTTAATATTGTATCGAGTTTTCGGTTTCATCGCCGCCAATAATTCTGTTTCCGAACGATCCAGGGCCAAAATTAATGTCTGTCGCGGCTGAACCTGGCCAACTGGCCGCTCAACCAAGCCGGACAATAACAATTGAACCGCTTCATTGTCTTGCCAAGCGGGGTCAAACCGCAAAAACACTGCCCGACGGGTTTGGGCCAACCGGCCAATTTCCCCCCATAGCAATTCCAAGAGCGACAATTGATCAGTGGCGGCATCAACTAAGATCGGGCCGCGCGGCAAATAAAAATAATTAAAACCAAATTTGAGCGGTTGTTCAATAATTAAGGCCGCGGCTAAAATATTTTCTTCCTCATCAGTCGCCGCCAACAAAAAAACTTCGCGTCCCAGCGATCGCTGAAATTTAGCCCAATAGGAAGACTGCAACAAACCAAAATCGACCGAATTATTCCTGATGAATTCATCCCATTTTTCCACTGATTGTTCTCGATAAAAAATCGCTTTCATATTTTATATCATCTTAACAAAATCAGCACAAATTAAAAAGCCGCCTTAAGCGCCAACCAGAGCATAAGAGACATTATTACGAGCGTCAGTACGTTCGTCAGTACGTTCGTCAGTACGAAAATTGCCCTTAATAATTATCCCTCTGGCAAATAACAGAGACGGGGCTTGCCCCGTCTCTTCAACAGATAATCAATAACTTTATTTACTCGTCACAAAGCTGACCAGACGGCCGGGGACAAAAATGGTCTTTTTAATTTCTTGGCTGGCCAAATATTTTTTGACATTTTCCAATTCTCGGACAGCCGCCACCGCCGCTTCTTCTTTAATGTCTTGCGGCAAAACGACCGTCGCCCGCAATTTACCGTTTATTTGGACCGCAAACTCAACTGTGGCGCTTTGTAATTTTGATTGATCAACCGCCGGCCAGGTCTCAGTGGCAATACTTTTTGAATGACCCCGCTGTTGCCATAACTCCTCAGCAATATGAGGAGCAAACGGTGAAAGTAAAACCAAAAATTTTTCTAATATTTCTTGCTGACCCTGTTTTTGGTCTAGCAACTTATTGACCAAAATCATCAACGCCGAAACGGCCGTATTAAACCGCATCGCCTCAATATCCTCCGACACCTTTTTGATGGTTTTATTTAATAATATTTCTATCTCATTATCATTTTTTTGTTGACTGCTTGGTGTTTGATCTTTTGTAAACAAGTTCCACACCTTATCCAAAAACCGTCGGACCCCGACCACTCCCTTAGTATCCCAGGGAATCGCCTGATCAAACGGCCCCATAAACATCTCATACACCCGCAACGTATCGGCGCCATACTCCTTGACCACCTCATCGGGATTGATAACGTTGCCACGCGATTTAGACATTTTTTCACCGCCGGCGCCCAAAACCATGCCGTGGGAAGTCCGTTTGCGATAGGGCTCATCAGTCGGCGCGACGCCAATATCAAATAAAAATTTATGCCAAAACCGAGAATAGAGCAAGTGCAAAGTAGTATGCTCCATTCCGCCATTATACCAATCCACCGGTGTCCAATATTTTAATTGTTTCTCGCTCGCCAGCGCTTTTTGATTATTCGGATCGCAGTAACGCAAAAAATACCAGGAGCTGCCGGCCCATTGCGGCATCGTGTCGGTCTCTCGCCGCGCCTCGCCCCCGCATTTGGGACATTTCACCTTGACCCAATCATCCAATTTGGCTAGTGGCGACTCGCCATCCTCGCCAGCTTGAAATTCTTTAATTGCCGGTAGTTCTAAGGGCAAATTTTCATCAGCAAACCAACCGGGATTTAATAATTCTCCCTTGTTTAATATTGGGCCCTTGGTTTGGGGCGCTTGAGCGCAATTTTCACAAAAAATAAGGGGAATGGGCTCGCCCCAATAGCGTTGGCGGGAAAACACCCAATCCCGTAATTTATAGTTGACCGCAGCTTTGCCAACACCTTTTTCTTCCAACCAGGCAATCATCTTTTTTATCGCCTCATTCGGCAAAAGACCGTCCAAAAAATCAGAGTTAATCATCTCCCCCTTCTCAATGTCAGTATAGGCCGCTTGGAAAATATCACCGCCCTTTATCACGGCTATTATTTCCAAGCCAAATTTCTTGGCGAATTCATAATCCCGCTCATCATGGGCCGGCACCGCCATAATCGCGCCGGTGCCATAGCCGGCCAAGACATAATCGGAAATCCAAATCGGTATTTCTTTGCCATTTACCGGATTGATCGCTTTGATTCCCTTGATTTCAACGCCGGTTTTTTCTTTTGACAATTCCGTTCTCTCCAAATCAGATTTCTTAGTCGCCTGATTGATATATTTCTCAACTTCGGCAAAATTTTCTATTCGCTCTTTCAGACTTAGGACTAATTCGTGCTCCGGCGCCAAAACCATATAGGTCGCGCCAAACAAAGTATCCGGCCGAGTAGTATATACATCAATTTTGAATTTAAAATTTAAAATTTTAAATTCAACCGTAGCTCCCTCGCTCCGGCCGATCCAATTCCGTTGTTGAGTTTTCACCTGCTCAATATAATCGACTTTGTCCAAATCTTTTTCCAGCCGGTCAGCATAATCAGTGATTTTAAGCAACCACTGAGACTTAATTTTCTTCACTACTTCACCGCCGCATCGTTCGCATTTGCCGCCGACCACCTCTTCATTGGCCAAACCGACTTTACAGGCAGTACAAAAATTTATTGTCGCCTCCGCTTTATAAGCCAAGCCGTGTTCAAATAATTTTAAAAATATCCATTGCGTCCACTTGTAATATTCCGGATTAGTGGTATTTATTTCTCGCGACCAATCAAAGGAAAAACCGAGCGATTTTAATTGACGCCGATAATTATTGACATTGTCCTCTGTTTTTAGCCGCGGATGAATGCCGGTCTTGATGGCGTAATTTTCTGCCGGCAAGCCAAAGGCGTCAAACCCCATCGGGTAAAGAACATTATAACCCTCCATTCGTCTTTTTCTGGCCACAATGTCCAAAGCGGTATAACTGCGCGGATGGCCGACATGGAGCCCTTCGGCCGACGGATAAGGAAATTCCACCAAACAATAAAATTTTTCGCCCTGGCCGTCTTTAGCCTCAAACAATTTTTCTTTCTCCCAATAATCTTGCCATTTTTTTTCTCCTGAGGAATCCAAAAAATCTTGATAAGTCATATTTCCGAGTTTAAGTTAATGGCTTTAATTTAACATAAAATCAAGAAAAATTCAATTTTTCAAACCTTTACAAAATCCCTTTTCCCTGCTATAATTTACTAAATTAATTTTCACTCCATGCGCAAGCAAAAAATCAACTACGGCTTTTTCAAAATCATGACCGGCTCGGACTTGTCCACTCGCCGATTGGCAATTATGAGCGCCAAAAGCAAAAATCCCGGTCCGGTGGTCTGGCTGACCGGTTGCGTCCATGGCGACGAAGTGGGCGGCATCGCCGTTATCCAAGAAATTTTCAAAAAAATAAGAACCCAGCCGCTGGAAAAGGGGTCAATATTTGCCATTCCGCTGATGAATCCGATGGGCTTTGAAACCAATAGTCGCTATCTGGCTATCAGCGAAGAAGATTTAAATCGTTCTTTCCCCGGCAAAAAAACCGGTTCGCTGGCTGAACGGGTGGCCGATAAAATTTTTTCCACCATTATGGAAACGAGGCCGGCTCTAGTCCTGGATTTGCACAATGATTGGATCAAGTCTATTCCTTATGTCCTAATCGACCCGCCGCCCCACAAACACAAAGACGCTTATGACACAACCAAAAAAATCGCCCAGCAAACCGGTTTCCTGATTATTAATGAACAAGAAACCAGCGACGATGCCGACGAACTGAAAAAAACCCTGTCCGGCAGCTTGATTAATCAAGGCATCCCGGCGTTAACCTTGGAACTTGGCGAGTCCTATATCATTGACGAAAAAAATGTCAAAGAAGGCGTCCAATCAATTTGGAATATTTTGGCTCATTTGAATATGGTCAAACCGCCGGACTCACCCTTTCAACATAGCAGCCGCCACGATTTGGAAAATAAAATTCTGAATTATTCTCATTTGCCGACCAGCTCGACTAGCGGCATTGTCCGCTTTCTGGTCAAGCCGGGAGAAACCGTCAAGTCGGGCCAACCGATCGCCCGGGTTTATAATGTCTTCGGCCGACTGGAAGAGACTATCACGGCCAATTATGACGCCGTCCTGCTCGGCAATTCCGATTCGGTGGTCGCCTTGCCGGGCGTGCCCCTAATGGCTTTTGGCTTGATTTAAAATTTATAATTTAACATAAACTAAAGACGTCCCGAACCATCGAGACGTCTACTTTTATATTTCCGATTATTATTTCATTAGTTTGGCCAAATATTGACCGGTATAGCCCTTTTTCACTTTGGCAACAGCCAAGGGCGTGCCACACGCCACCACTTCACCACCACCTTTGCCACCTTCCGGACCCAAATCAATTATCCAATCCGCCGATTTAATCACATCCAAGTTATGTTCAATCACCAATACGGAATTGCCTTTCTCGGCTAATTTATCCAAGACTTGCAACAACCTTTTAACATCGTCAAAATGGAGACCGGTCGTCGGCTCATCTAAAATATATATCGTCTTGCCGGTCGGCCGACGAGACAGCTCCGTCGCCAATTTCACTCGCTGAGCTTCGCCACCGGATAGCGTGGTGGCGCTCTGACCCAGATGCAAATAACCCAAGCCGACTTCTTCCAGAATCTTGAGCTTGTCCACTATCTGCTGATGCCGGGAGAAAAACCCTTTAGCCTCGGACACTGACATATCTAAAACATCAGCAATATCTTTGCCTTGATAATGAATCTCCAACGCCTGGCTATTGTAGCGCCGGCCGTGACACTCCTCACACTCCACATAAACATCAGGTAAAAATTGCATTTCAATCTTGACCATACCGTCGCCGGAACAGGTTTCACACCGGCCGCCGCCTTTGACATTGAAACTGAAATGGCCCTGCTTAAAACCGCGCATTCGGCTTTCCGGCAAACTGGCATACAAATCGCGAATATAAGTAAACACGCCAGTATAGGTAGCCGGGTTGGACCGCGGCGTCCGGCCGATAGGCGATTGGTCAATATTGATTACTTTATCCAAATTCTCCAAACCCTTGATTGCTTGGTGGGCGCCGGGCAAATCCTTGGTACGATAAAATCTATTGGACAGGGCCTTGGCTAAAATCTCCGTCATTAAGGTGGACTTGCCACTGCCGGACACACCCGTGACGCAGACTAGCTTACCAAGCGGAATTTCAACATTAATATTTTTCAAATTAAATTCACGAGCGCCCTTGATCTCAATGAATTTGCCATTGCCCTCGCGAAATTCCATTCGCGGAGCAATACTTTTCTGACCAGCTAAGTACTGGCCGGTAATGGAGTTTTTATCTTTTTTAATCTGTTCGTAAGTGCCCTGCGCCACAACCTGGCCACCCAGCTTGCCGGCGCCGGGACCAATATCAATCAAATAATCAGCCGACCTCATCATCTGGTCGTCATGCTCCACCACAATCACCGAATTGCCCTTGTCTTTTAAATTTTTCAGTGTGTTAATAAGCTTGGCATTGTCGCGGGCGTGCAAGCCGATTGATGGCTCATCTAAAATATAAATCACTCCTTCCAGCCCCGAGCCGATTTGAGTCGCCAGTCTGACCCGCTGAGCTTCACCGCCGGCCAAGGTATTGGCGCTGCGGGATAATGTCAGATAATTCAAACCGACATTTTGCAAAAAACCCAGTTTCTTGGTAGCTTCTTTAATCAACAACCGGGCAATTTTGCCTTCGCGGGAATTGTCTTTCCATTTCTTGGCCAGTTGATCAAAAAAATCAACTGTTTGGTCAATATCCAAATCTGTCACTTCGGCAATTGACAAATCGCTGACTGTCACCGCCAAACTTTCCGGCTTTAGCCGCTTACCCAAACAAACCGGGCAAGTGGACACCCGCATATAGTCTTCCAGTGTTTTTTGCAAATATTCCGATTTGGTATCATCGTATTTATCATTAATAAATTTAATCAACCCTTCAAAAACCATGGTTTTATCCTCCAGCTGATATTCTTCAGCGCCAGTGCCATCAAAAATAATTTTCAGCGCTTGGGCTGATAGCTCTGCCACTGGCACGTCCATTCTAAATTTATGGCGCTGGGCCACCTGCGCCAATAATTTGGCATTGGAACTCTGGGAAGCAAAGTTGCGCGACCAAGGTTTAATCGCCCCTTCCGCCAAAGTCAGCCGCCGATTGGGAATAATCAAATCGCGGTCAGGCACCAATTTAATGCCCAATCCCCGACAGGCCGGACAGGCGCCAAAGGGCGAATTGAAAGAGAAGCTGCGCGGCTCAATTTCCGGCAGATTGATACCACAATTATGGCAAACATAATATAAATTGAAATTAATATCCTGATCTCGCTCCAACAGATAAACATTCAAAAAACCATTGCCCAAATCCAATGCCAAGTTAAGCCCCTTTTCCAGTCGGACAAATTCAATATCGCCTTTTTGCTCTTTTTTCAATTCCTGGGAAATACCGATGCTGTCCACTAAGACTTCAATAGTATGAACCTCATTTTTATCCAGCGACAAGACTCGGGCTTCGTCAATATTATAAAAATGGCCGTCAATTCTGAGCAGTTCATAGTTGGCGCGATTAATCGCTTCAATCTGTTTGGTGTGACTACCCTTTTTGTTAAAAATCACCGGCGCCAATAATTGAGCCCGCGTGCCGGTCGGCAGGGCCAAAATTTTTTCCAAAATTTGCTTTGATGTCTGTTTGGCAATCGCTTGGCCGCATTTAGGGCAATGAACCACGCCAACCTTGGCGTATAAAAGACGCAAATAATCATAAATTTCCGTCACCGTGCCAACCGTGGAACGCGGATTAACCGAGGATGATTTCTGGTCAATGGCAATCGTCGGCGACAAGCCTTCAATACTATCAACATCTGGCTTATCCATTAAATCCAGAAATTGTTTGGCGTAAGAAGACAAACTTTCCGCATAACGTCTTTGCCCTTCGGCGTAAATCGTGTCAAAGGCCAGAGACGACTTGCCGCTGCCGGACAAACCGGTAATAACCACTAATTTGTCTTTGGGTATGTCAATATCAATGTTTTTCAAGTTGTTGACGCGCGAACCCTTGATTGATATTTTGTTGGACATAGAGTATGTAATTTTTCAATTTAATCCGCCCAAGGCGGGTCTATCCGCCCAACCTGCCTGCCCTGGGCGGGGGCGGATTAGATTCTATTTTCCAATTTCCAGTTTCTATTTTCTAATTTCCAATTCAAATTAACCTCCATTATACATAAAAAAATAAATACTGTCAAAAGATAGTTGAGGATAAAAAAACCACCGCGCCGGACAATTGACGCGGGGATTCCAAACGAAAAAAATAAAATAAAAATCAAATCAAACCGAATTTTTTGATATTATAATCGGCAATCACCTGTAGTCTGGCTATCTCCTTTTGGCCGCCCGGCGAGGCGAATAAATGCTTGAACCGTTTTTGAATTTTTAAAAAATTTTCCACCGGCTCTTGTTTGCTAATAGTCATTTTTCGCGCCAACTGGCCGTTTATAAATTCCACTATCGGATAAAACCCGGAATTAACGGCCAACTTGGAAACCTTGACCGTGTCTTTTGGCTCAATCCCCCAACCGGGAACACATGGACAGTAAATCTGCAAATATTTCGGACCCTTGATTGCCAATGTTTTTTTTACCTTATCAATCACATCCAGCGGGTAGCCGACCGTAGCGGTTGCCACATAAGGCAGGTTGTGAGCCAAAGCGATTTCTATCATATTCTTCTTTGGCAGCTGCGAGCCAAAGGACTTTGTGCCAGCCGGCGTGGTGGTGGTATGAGCGTTAAGCGGGGTGGCGCCGCTAGATTGGTAGCCGGTATTCTGATAGGCCTCGTTATCATAGCAGACATAAAGTACATTGTCCCCCCTTTCCCACATGCCGGAGATATTGCCCAAGCCGATATCAAAAGTGGCACCGTCACCGCCAATAGCAATAACATTGATTTTATCTTCTTGGCCGCGCTTTCTCAGCACCGCGCTAATACCGGACGCCAAAGACGCCGGATTTTCAAATAAACTATGAATCCAGGGAATTTTAAAAGCAGTCATCGGATACTGGGTGGTGGTCACTTCGCTGCAACCAGTGGCATTGGTAACAATAGTATTTTTGCCAGCGGCATCCAAAACTAGCCGCGAAGCAATAATCATGCCGCAGCCGGCGCAGGCGCTATGACCCGGATTAACCAAGTGTGCTAATGGCGCTTTGTATTTTGATTTTTGGGGCATAACTGAAAAATTAGATTATCTTTATTACAATTTTTAAAATTTGAAATTATAAATTTAAAATTTCACCAACCAATCCCTACTTCCCCGCCAATACCACCTTCTTGTTTTCTTTTTTAATACCGCTATAAATTCCCTCAATCATTTTCTCCGTAATATCCCGTCCGCCAAGACCCATCACATAACTGACTACCTTCTTCTTGTCGCCATAAAGAGCCCGACGGATTTCCGTTGCCAAAATACCCTCAGTTCCCAGTGATACTGATTTGTCAATCACGGCAATATTTTTGGCTTTAATAAGCGCCTTGATTATTTCTTCATCCGGAAATGGCCTCAATGACACCACCTTCAACACCCCGATTTTTTTGCCGAATTTTTTCAACTTGTCAGCGACATCCTTAATGGTACCAATGACCGAACCCATCGCCACAATCACTATCTCGGCATTTTTATCGCCGTAATACTCTATCAAACCCAACTGGCGGCCGAATATTTCTTTGAATTTCTTCATCTCGCTCTTAATGACTTTTTGGGAGCTGACAATATCATCGTGGAGCTCTTGTCTAATTTCAAAATAATGCGCCGGCGTGGCAAAAGCGCCGAAAGTCAATGGCTTTTTAACATCTAAAACCGCTTGGGGCTTATAGCGAGGCAAAAATTTCTTGATCTTGGCCGGAGATTCTATCTCAACCGGCTCGACCACATGCGTCAGGACAAAACCGTCCAAATTGACCATCACCGGCAAGGCCAATTTTTCCGCCACCTTGTAAGCCAAAATATGCAGATCGCAGACCTCTTGATTGTCTTCGCCAAACCACATCAGCCAACCGCTGTCGCGCATAGTCACCGCATCCTGCTGGTCGTTCCAAATGTTTATTGGCGCCGACACCGCCCGATTGGCACAAGTCAGCACCATCGGCAGACGCATACCGGCAACATTAAACAGCACTTCAGTCATCAGTAGCAGCCCTTGAGAAGAAGTAGCAGTATAAGTTCGGACACCCATGGCCGCAGCGCCCTCGACGATGGAAATGGCGGCAAATTCGCTCTCGGCCCGAACATATTCATAATCAGCCAAGCCGTCCGCTTTCAGTTTGGCCAAATCCTCCACAATATGCGTTTGCGGCGTAATCGGATAAGCCGACACCACTTCCGGCCCGATATTATTGATTGTTTCGGCAATCGCCCGACTGCCTTCTAATATTTTCATAAATTATAAATTTATAATTTAAAATTTCAAAACAATTTTTAATTTTTATTTTTTAAAATTATTTTTCCTCTCTTTTCATTTCAATTGCTTTAGCCGGACAGATTTCAGCGCACAAACCGCAACCCTTGCAATAATCAAGGTCTTTTTCAAAAAAAATCTTCCCTTTGCTGTTTTTTTCACCAGTGGAAAAACAAATCCCTTCCGGACAAATTTTCTCGCACATTGAACAGCCGATGCATTTTTCATAATCAATTTCCGGCACATACAGCTCGCGCCAATTGCCGGTTTTGACCCGTGCGGTTGTTCCTGGTTTTACTGTTATTGGAATCTTCATAAATTATTATTTATTTTATTGGTTTACACCAACTAAAACTAGCTCTATAACCTCTATTACTACCAGTGAATAAGCTTTTATGGCTTAATGGCGGCATTAATTTATAGCCATCCGGACAGTCCATGACACAGCCCAATGAACAATCTTTTTCTAATGGCGGAAAATTCAAGGGTATTCCATTATTTTGTGCCATTATTAATAATGTTTTCATGCAAATATACCTGTCAAGCACTTCATTATGTCGTACATACTGAGAATCCATTTTATATAGCACTCCGACATCATTGCATTACTTAACCAACTCTTTATAAAAATTTGGATATTGATTTATCTCTTTGCAAATGCAAAGAAGACAAGAAAATCCAAACAAACATTATTATTACAATAATTATTGTAATAATAATCAACAAAAAGATACCAGCTCTTTTATTAATGCCCACCATCATAACTACTGTCTTATTATCTCCCAGCCTCTCTTGGCGGCCGCCACATTCTTATCACCAATCTCTCCGGCAAACCTTTCTCTTATCGCTCTCCCCACCGATTCCATACTTATAAGACCGGATAACTTGGCAAACGCGCCCAATAAAATCGTATTGATAATCGGCTTGCCGATTATTTCCAGCGCGATCTTGGTCGCCGGGACAGTAATTATCTTCACGCCGATTGGCGCTTTAAAATCCGATTTCGACTTTTCTGTATTAATGAGGGCCACCGTTCCTTTTTTTGCTCCCCAAAACACATCCACTCCGTCTACCAAGGTGGCATCCTGGATAATAATATAATCCGGCTCATAAATCTGACTGCGCCGACGGATAAATTTATTGTCCAGTCTGGCAAAAGCCGTCACCGGCGCACCTCGCCTTTCTACCCCAAAATTGGGAAAGGCTTGAGCAAATTGACCGCCGTAAAAAGCAGCCTGGGCAATCAATTCTGCCGCTGTCACTGACCCTTGTCCGCCACGGCCATGAATTCTTATTTCTTTCATAGTTAGATCTAAACCAATTATTCAATAAATTAATTATTTTGTTCCAAAATCGATAAAGAATAATCAATGAGTTGTTGCCATTGCGCTTCACTGATCGCTCCGGCTAATTTATTGCCGTTGATAAAAAATGTCGGGGTGCCCACCACTCCCAAAGAAGCGGCGTCCTTAACATCATCAAGCACTCGCGATAAATACTTCTCCTCATCCAAACAAACGCTAAACTGCTGCTGATCCAAACCTGATTGTCGAGCAATAGCAATTAAGCTTTCGCGGTTAAAATCATTTTGGCCGGACAAAAATAATTTATCGTGCAACGGCCAAAACTTATCTTGCTCCCAAGCGCAATAAGACGCCATTGCCACTAGAATGGAATTTTCATTAATGGTGGGAAAACTCCGATAAATAAAAAAGATCTCGTCCTGTCGATTATTCATCACTTTCCTAATAATCGGAAATTCCGTCTGACAAACCGGGCACTGAAAATCAGAAAATTCAACAATAACGACTTTAGCCTCGGCATTGCCAAAACTGGGCCGATCGATTTTTTCGGCCAAATCCCGCTCGGTCCGCCGGCCGGCAACCGCTAAATTCTCTTCCAGTATCTGGGCCGGGTCAATTTGAGCGGTCGGTTGAGGCACGGGGTTATTAATAAGATCAAAAAATAAATATATTCCCGCAACCAATAAAGCGCCTAACAAAATAAAAAAAATAATCAACGCTTTGCCCCATTTTTTACGGTACCAACTGACCGGCACCGACGCTAACCCGGGTTGATTGTAATCAGACGAATTCAACATATATAAATATTATAACATAACCGCAAGTAACTGACTATCATAAAATCATTGCTGCACCGGCGGCAACCAATTATGTTTTAAGCACATACATTTGGCGGATATTAATTGTTAATTAAAGCCAACATTTCATTGGGCGTCTTTCCGCCTAAGGAGCAATGCTCCAAGTTATTGTAATAATTATTCCAAATTCTTAACTTCTT
>Ga0208040_1000322_pt1 | contig 60469 bp, 55 predicted proteins | sample AD_UKC083_MetaG_FD_184431 | JGI IMG/M metagenome (GOLD analysis project Ga0208040, IMG submission 184431) | Active sludge microbial communities of municipal wastewater-treating anaerobic digesters from USA - AD_UKC083_MetaG (SPAdes) (version 2) | ecosystem: Engineered > Bioreactor > Anaerobic >...
AAAATAACAATAATTAATACCATCTGGAACACTGTTTTTATTTTTCCCCATGCATTTGCAGCAATTTTAACACCCTTTGAAGCAGCCAGCGTCCTAAAGCCTGAAACTATAAATTCCCTTGATATAATCAGCACAACAATCCATGCGCTGATATAGCCAAGCTCTACAAAAGCTATGAATGCTGATGCTGTCAGAAGTTTGTCTGCAAGAGGGTCTGTGAATTTTCCGAAATCTGTTACTAATTTGTCCCTTCTTGCAATATGTCCGTCAAAGGCATCGGTAACAGCAGCACCCACAAAGATTAACAGGGGCAGAAACCTGAAAATTCCGCCGCTTATGTACAAGAACAACAGAAAGAAAGGTATTGCCAATACCCGTATAACTGTAAGCTTGTTGGGTAAATTTAAATCTTTAAACCAATTTATTATTTTCATCTTCTATACCTCCTATCAAATCATATTCCAATGCGTCATTAATTTTGACCTTATAAATGTTTCCTAAGGTTAATTCTTCATCAGATGTGACATAAACACAGCCGTCAATTTCAATCGAATCCATGTAGGTCCTGCCTGCATAGATATGTTCATCTTCCTTCTCCTCAATTAAAACATCATAGGTCCTGTCGATTTTCAGCAAATTGTTTTCATATGATATTGCTTGCTGAATTTCCATCAACTCTTTTAATCTTTCTTCCTTTATGTCTTCATCTATTTGTTCCGGCAGCCTGTATGCCGGAGTATGCTCTTCTCTTGAATATTTGAATATCCCTACCCTGTCAAGCCTGTATTCTTTCAAAAAATTCTTGAGTTCTTCATGGTCTTCCCATGTTTCCCCAGGGAAGCCTGTGATTAAGGACGTGCGTATTACCGCACCCTCCACTTCCCTTCTTATTTTATCAATCAGGGATGTAATTTGTTCCCGGTTTGTGTTTCTATTCATTCTCTTCAGTATTCTGTCATTTATATGCTGCATTGGAATATCAAAATATTTTAAAAGCTTTTTATTGTTTTTGAATTCCTCTATCAGTTCATCGTAAATATCTTCGGGATACAAATAATGAACTCTTATCCATTTGATGCCTTTAATTTCAGAAATTCTTCCTACAAGTTCATGAAGTTTTCTTTCGCCGTAAATATCAAGACCGTACTTGCTTGTGTCCTGTGCAATGATAATTATTTCCTTTGCTCCTCTTTCTGAAAGGACCTTTGCTTCCTCAACAATATTCTCGATTATGCGGCTTTTAAAAGGCCCTCTGAGCTTCGGAATCACGCAATAGGTGCAATTATTGCTGCAGCCTTCAGCTATTTTTAAATAGGCGTACCAGGGTTCAGTCAATATGTTTCTCGGAAGGTCCTTGTCGATATCAAGCTCAGATCCTGTGTCCATCACAAGCTTTTTATTCTTTTCAAACTCTTGAATATATTGGTCTATTTTTTCAAAACCGCCCGTTCCTACTATGATGTCAACTTCAGGTATTTCTTTTCCCAGCTCTGCCCCGAATCTTTCGGACAGGCAGCCTGTCACTATTATTTTTGTTTTTTTGTTTAAGGTGTTTTTTATATCAGCTGCGGAAAGTATCGCATTTACTGATTCTTCCTGGGCGTCATTTATGAAGGAGCAGGTGTTTATTATTATGTAGTCTGCCTTGTCCGCATAATCCGTTGTCTTGTATCCTTTTTCGGTTAGAATGCCAAGCATATTTTCCGAGTCAACAAGATTTTTTGAGCATCCAAGCGAATGCATGTATATTTTTTTCATTCTTTATGAATTTCCTCTCATTTCGTCTAATTCCTCTTTTGTAACAAGAACTTTCCTGGGTTTGCTGCCTTCATGCCCTCCTACTATGCCCCTTTCCTCAAGCTGGTCAATAATTCGCGCAGCTCTTGAATAACCTACCCTGAATTTTCTTTGAATGTAGGATACCGATGCCTGGCCGTCATTTACCACTGTTTCAATTGCCTGTTCCAAGTATTCATCAACATCATCATCGTCGCCGGTCTGGCTTTCAATTTCTTTGATTATTTCATTTTGTTTGTTGTGTTTGATTTCAACCTGCTGTTCCTTGATAAAGTCTACAACTCTTTTGATTTCATCATCTGATACAAAGGTTCCCTGTATTCTTACAGGTTTTGGAAGACCTATGGGGTGATAAAGCATATCTCCTTTGCCAAGAAGCTTCTCTGCTCCCCCTGTATCCAAAATAGTTCTTGAATCTATATGTGATGACACGGCAAATGCAATACGTGACGGGATATTTGCCTTTATTACACCTGTAATAACATCAACGGAAGGTCTTTGGGTTGCAATGACAAGGTGCATGCCGCAGGCTCTTGCCAGCTGGGCAATACGTGTAATATATTCTTCAACCTCTGCCGAGGCTACAGTCATCAAATCCGCCAATTCGTCTATTATTATTACGATTTTAGGCATTTTCTCCTTGTTTTCCACAGCCATTTTTTCATTGTAGGAGTCTATTTCCCGCACGCTGTTCTGTGCAAAAACCTTGTAGCGGTTCGTCATTTCCGACACAGCCCAGTTCAGCGCATTGGCTGCCTTTCTGGGGTCAGTTACAACAGGTATCAATAAATGGGGTATACCATTGTAGTTGCTCAGTTCAACAACCTTAGGGTCAATGAGTATCAGCTTGACTTCATCGGGTTTTGCCTTGTATAAAATACTCATAATAAGGGAGTTTATACATACGCTTTTTCCGGAGCCGGTAGCGCCTGCTATTAACAGGTGAGGCATTTTATCAATGCTTGCAATAATATTTTTGCCTGCTATATCCTTTCCAAGGGCAAAGGGCAGGTTTGTCGGAGCAGTTCTGTACTCTCTTGATTCAATCATGTTTCTTAAATAAACGCTGGTTTTTGCCTTGTTTGGCACCTCTATGCCAATTGCGGCTTTGCCGGGTATAGGTGCTTCCATTCTTATTTCCGAGCTGGCCAGTGCCAAAGCTATATCGTTGGACAAGGCTGTTATCCGGCTTACTTTTATTCCAGGTGCAGGCTGAATTTCATACCTGGTTATGGTAGGCCCCTTATTAATCTGAAGGATGTTGCAAGGTATGTTGAAGCTGTTTAATGTGTCAATAAGCTTTTCCCCGTCCTTTTTCAAGTCTTCCTTGTCATTTCTTACGTTAAGAGGCATGGGGTTTAAATGCCTGATTGAAGGCAGCTTGTAATTGTCTGCTTTAACATCTGATATGGTAATTATGTCATCAGTAATTACCTTTTTCTCGAATTTTTCCTTTGCATCCGGAAGGGGTTCGTCCTTTTGTGTTTCTGTCCTATTCTCAGTTTTATTCTCTGCTTTTTGTATATCTTCTATTTTTAACTGAGTGATTTCAGCTTTTTTATTATCTTGTGCAGGACTCATATAATCATAAATTTTTATATTTTCATTTGGCTGCTGTTTTGGTAATTTTTCTTTTTTTCTTTTATTTTCAACGTCTTCCGTAAATATGAATTTATATATGACATTAAAGAACTTTTTTATGTAATTTGATATTAATTTTAAAATACCGATTATACTTTGATTTGTAAGAAGAACAATCAATGAAAAGATAAATGCTCCCAAGGCTATGTATGTTCCATTTTTACCGATAAGTTTAACAAATATAGATGAAATTAAATTTCCGGAAATACCCCCGCCTTTGCCTGCCATCCCCAGATCTTTTGATATTATAAACAATTCCTGCAAGTCTTTCGTTAAGGCTATTTGCGAATAAACTTCCGGGTCTGATACTGCCCTGTATATGATGAAACAGATAAAGAATCCTATAATTGCGGCTATTTGATTGTTGTCATTCAATATGACTATGTTTAAAAGCCTTGTAACCCCAATTGCAAGTAAAAAATAAGGAAGTACTTCAGAGCCTGCCCCAAATGCTGAATTAGTAAATGAGTTTATGCTTCTGCCGATAATTCCTGTTTGAGATTCTCCTGTAGTAACTATAATCATGAATACAGCAAAAGATACAAGGAAGATACCGGTAATCTCTTTAATTAAAATATCCTTGCCTGAAGCCCTGGTGCTTGTACCTTTTTTGTTTGTATTTGTTTTTTTGTTTGTCCTGGTCGTTTTGTTTGCGGATGTTTTAGCCATTTAAAGCATTTCCCCCTGTTTCTTTGTAAATTTAATTATATCATAGGATGAGAACATTTCGCAATGATAATTTCAAATTCGTAAACTAGACTTCTCCCTCTGAATAATAATGAAATAAAGTTTGTCAACCTTTGTCATTAACTGACTTCCCTTTTATTTTCCCATATCATCAATCAGCTCTCTGAGCTTTTTCATAGCAGAGCTGAACCCGCCTATTTCTTCTATTAAGCCTATATTGACAACTTCTTCGGCATTTAATACTGTTCCCACATCATTGGCTATTTCATCTGTGTCATACATATAATCCAAAAGCGCCTGCCTGTCAACATGTGAATTCATTACGATAAAATTTGTAATCCTCTCCTGCATTTTTTGGAAATATCTGAAGGTCTGAGGAACTCCTATAACCAGACCGCTGGTTCGTATTGGATGAATTGTCATTGTTCCTGTGGGTGCAATAAACGAGTACCGGGCTGAAACAGCCAGTGCCGTTCCTATGCTGTGACCTCCTCCCAATACAAGGGAAACAGTTGGCTTTGTAATACTTGCTACCAGTTCTGAAATAGCGAGGCCTGCCTCTACGTCTCCTCCCATAGTATTTATCAATAAAAGCACCCCTTTTATCTGGGGGTCCATTTCAGCTCCTATAATCAGAGGTATTATATGCTCGTATTTTGTTGTTTTGCTTTGGGGAGGCAGTGAGGTATGCCCTTCAATTTCTCCTATTATACTTAGAAAACAAACATCCTTTACCGGCTCAACTTCAGTTATGCTTCCTACTTGTTTAACATTTTCTATAGGCTCGCTGCTGTCTTCATTTTCGCTTGGTGTGCCGCTGAATATAAACGGATTTACCGGCTCGTCTCGGAATTGATTTTGCTTATTGTTTCTTTGTCCGTCCAAATTGTTAAATGATGTCTGTGGCTGCTGCTGTGAATTAGTGCTCTTGTTTTCCATTACTCCTCCATAAAAAAATAATCAGGTATTCCTGATTATTCTTTGGAGTTTTATTAATTTTATACATTTTTCTCATTATTCTAAAACAATAGATGTGCTATCTTCAGTTAAATACTATATTTTAAAATATGGTTCCCAGGTAAATTCACTAATTTATTTGCTCCTTTCGTAGCATAAATTAGTAATTTTGTGCGTTTGACCTAACCCAAGACTTTCTCCTTTTAGTCGAAGTCTTGGGTTAGGTCGTAAAGGTCATCTTTATTCATTTTCAATGATGATCATATCGCTTCCGATTTTTTTGATATTTTTCCATAGTATTTCTTTTCTTTTCGGTTCTTTGAAAAATGCAAAATGTGAATTGTTTCCTGATATAAAGCTGATTATTTCCCCTGTTTTTTCATCTATAACCAGGTCGCAGTCACCGAAAATCCCCAAGTTTTCCCCTGTGTCCACATTAATGATTTCCTTGCTGTACAATTCGCTTAATTTCATATATTCCCCCCCTATCAACTATCAATGAATTCCTGTATGTCCGAAACCTCCCTGACCTCTTTCCGTTTCATTTAAGTCTTCAACTAATTCAAATTTAGCCTGTTCATGCTTCATTACCACCATCTGGGCAATCCTGTCCCCGCTGTTGATGGTAAAATCCTCGCTTCCAAGATTAATTAAAATTACCTTTATTTCTCCCCTGTAATCAGAGTCTATGGTTCCTATGCCGTTTACGAGACTTATGCCGTGTTTGATTGCCAAACCGCTTCTGGCCCTTATTTGAGCTTCATAGCCTTCAGGAAGTTCAATAAATAAACCTGTAGGCACCAGTGCCCTTTCCATTGGTTTTAATACCATGGGTGCCTCAACAAAGGCTTGAATATCTACTCCGGCAGACCCTTTCGTTTCATAGCACGGTAATTTAAAAGGATTTTTCTTAACTATTTTAATTATCATATTTTTCTCCCAGTACCTTATTTATTTTACCCTCAAGATCAGGATGTTTTTTCAAATTCCCTGTAAAAGTTATGCTCAAATTATCGATGTTGAACAGGTCCTTTGCAACATCCAGGACATCTTCAATTTTAACATTGTTGATAGCTTCAATTACCTCATCAGGATATAAAATTTCATTATATAAAAGTTCTCTTCTGCCTATTGCAGACATTCTGCTTGATGTGCTTTCAAGACTTAAAATATAATTTCCTTTAATCTGCTGTTTTGCTCTCAGGAATTCTTCTTCTTTAATATTTCCGTTTTTTATGCTTACCATTTCCTTCAATATGGTTCTCAGGGCATCTTCAGCCTGCTCGTAGCTCATGCCTGCATATATTGTGAAAATTCCTGTATCGGAATAATTGGATACAAATGAATAAATAGAATATACAAGACCTTTTTTTTCTCTTACTTCCTGGAAAATTCTTGAACTCATTGTTCCGCCGAACAAATTGTTTAATACCAGAAGAGAATGATAGTTCTCATCATGTCTTCCGAATGTCTTGTTGCCTATGCACATATGAAGCTGTTCCAAGTCCTTATTTATTCCGGCAACCTTTCTTTGATAATTTGATTCCTTGTGAACTTTTCTTACTTTTTTATTTTCCCAGGACTTGAATTCAGTCTCTATCAGTTCTATGAATTTTTCTTCATCGAAATTTCCGGCAATTGAAATTACGGTATTTGAAGGAGAATAATTTTCTTCCATAAAGCTTTTTACTTTATCATGAGTGAAAGTTTTAAGGTTTTTTTCCGTTCCGAGAATATTATATGCCATGGGGCTTTCGTTAAAAATAATCTCAGATAATTTATCATGTACAATATCCTCCGGAGAATCTTCATACATTTTTATTTCTTCAATAACAACAGATATTTCTTTATCTATCTCATCCTGTGAAAATACAGAGTTAAAAAACATATCTGAAAGTATATCTACTGCTTCTTTTATATTTTCGTCTAAAACCTTGATGTAAAAGCAGGTGCATTCCTTGCTCGTGAATGCATTCAGCTGACCGCCTATACTGTCAATTTCCTCTGCAATTTCATTTGCTTTCCTGTTTTTTGTTCCTTTGAAAAGCATGTGCTCAATAAAGTGTGATAAACCATTAGTTTCATCATTTTCGTTATTTGAGCCCACATTAACCCAAATGCCTATGGACGCAGACCTTACATAGTCTATTTTTTCCATTACTATTCTGATTCCGTTATCCAATGTGTGCTTTTTTATCATTTTTCCTCCAGTAAATTATGGGACAGAGACTTATAATTTGCGGTCATTCCTCTGACTGGCAGGACTATCCCCATAGCAGCATGGGTGCGTCCCCATGACTTTGCAGGTATGTCTCTGCAGTTCTGCAGATGTATCCCCCTTCCGCCAATCCAAGAATTCTTATTCTCATGGTCCTGAATCTGCCCATTAATAACAATAATATAATAATCGATAATAGTGTTACTATTATTGCTTTTCTAATGAATCCGGAATTGCAAAAAAATTTCATAAAAATCCCCCTTATCTTAAATGTATTAATAAAAGGGTGCGTTTATGATATATATCTAGTTTTATATTATCAAATTTTTGCATTAATTACAACATATAATTAAGCATTAAAAAAATCAAGGTCTTTGCCTCGATTTTATTTAACACTGATTTAATAAGCAGTTTTTAATTTTCTTTCTGCTGCATTGCTGCCTTTCTTGAAAGCTTGATTTTACCCTTTTCGTCTATGCCGATTACCTTCACCAGCACCTCATCACCCATTTTCAGGACATCTTCAACTTTTTCTACCCTTTTGCTGTCTATTTGTGAAATATGAAGCAGACCGTCCGTGTTGTCAGAAAGCTTTATAAAGGCTCCATAGGATTCTATTCTTACAACCTTGCCCAGAATAATCTCTCCTACTTCGATTTCCTTAACTATACTTTCAATTATTCTCTTGGCCTTGTATGCACTTTCAACATTTTCAGCTGCTATTGAAACTGATCCGTCATCTTCAATATCAATTTTTACCCCTGTTTCTTCAATAATCTTGTTAATTACTTTTCCGCCGGAACCTATTACGTCTCTTATTTTATCAGGGTCAATCATCATAGTGATGATCTTGGGTGCGTACTTGCTAACTTCTTCTCTTGGCTTATCTATGCATTCAAGCATCTTATCCAATATGAACATTCTTCCCTTATGAGCTTTTTCAAGTGCATTTGTAAGAACTTCCTTGTCAATTCCATGGACTTTTATATCCATTTGAATTGCTGTAATTCCATCTTTTGTCCCTGCAACCTTAAAGTCCATATCTCCAAGGAAATCTTCCATGCCTTGAATGTCTGTAAGTACAACTACATTGTCTCCTTCTTTCATAAGTCCCATGGCAACACCTGCAACCGGTGATTTAATTGGAACTCCTGCATCCATCAGCGACAAAGTTGAGCCGCACACACTGGCCTGTGATGTTGAACCGTTTGAGCTTAAAACCTCGGAAACAAGTCTTATGGTGTAAGGAAAATCTTCTTCATTGGGCAGGACAGGCACCAATGCTCTTTCTGCCAATGCTCCGTGACCTATTTCTCTTCTGCCGGGACCTCTTGAGGGTCTTGTTTCACCCACCGAATAGGAGGGGAAATTATAATGATGCATGTAGCGTTTTGAAGTTTCTTCCGAAATTCCGTCAAGTGTCTGCTCATCACTTGATACCCCAAGTGTTGCCACAGTCAGAACCTGCGTCTGACCTCTCGTGAAAAGCCCGGACCCGTGTGTTCTTGGAAGAATTCCAACCTCACAGGATATCTTTCTTATTTCGTCTATACCTCTGTTATCAGGCCTGATACCTCTTACAAGAATATTTTCTCTTACCTTTTCCTTAATTATGGAATAAAGGGCATCATCGATATCCTGACCGTTTTCTGGATACTTTTCCAGGAAAATCTCTTTAGCTTTTGCATTAAAGTTGTCAATATTTTCCTGTCTTTTCAGTTTGTCTTCCTCAATAATCGCCTGGTTTATTATAGGAGCTGCATATTCTCTGATTTCTTTTTCAATAGTCTCATCACATACAAAGTTTGTATAAGTTGACTTTTCTTTGCCGACCTCTTTTGTAATCTCATTTATGAAGTCACAGATTTTCTTGATTTCTTCGTGTGCGAAAAGTATTGCATCAAGCATTACTTCTTCTTTCACTTCATCTGCTCCTGCTTCAACCATCATGATTGCTTCCTTTGTTCCGGATACGGTTAAATCAAGAGATGTTGCTTCCCTTTGGCTGCTGTTGGGGTTTATTATGAAATTCCCGTCAATAAGCCCTATATTAACTGACCCCGTAGGTCCTTCAAAGGGTATGTCTGATATGGACAAGGCAATTGATGACCCTATCATTCCTGCTATTTCCGGCGAGCAGTCCTGGTCTACCGACAAAACCGTTACAGTTACAGAAACATCGTTCCTGTATCCCTTTGGAAAAAGCGGCCTCAAAGGTCTGTCTATTAAACGGGACGTCAGGATTGCCTTTTCTCCCGGTCTTCCTTCTCTTTTAATGAAACCGCCTGGTATCTTTCCGACAGAGTATAGTTTCTCCTCAAAATCTACGCTCAGCGGGAAAAAGTCGATACCTTCCCTCGGTTCTTTTGAAGCCGCCACATTTGCCATAATAACAGTATCACCGTATTGTACTATACAGGATCCGTTTGTAAGTTCGGCAATTTTGCCAACAGTTACTTTTAATTCTCTTCCGGCAAGTATGTATTTAAATATTTTTTCCACCTTTTACCTCCATTAATGTAAAATATAAAGCGGGTTCCCCCGCTTTACCGTTTATCTTCTTAGTCCTAATTTTGCTATGATGCTTCTGTATCTTTCGATATCGGTTTCTTTCAAGTAGTTGAGAAAACCTCTTCTTTGGCCAACCATCTGCAAAAGACCTCTTCTTGAATGATGGTCCTTTTTATTGTCCTTTAAATGTTCGGTAAGATTGTTGATTCTGAAAGTCAACAAAGCTATCTGAACTTCAGGAGAGCCCGTATCCTTCTCGTTAATTCTGTACTGTTCGATAATCTGTGTTTTTTGTTCCTTATTCATTTTCTTAAACCTCCATATTATAATTATTTCACCATAATCCAAGCAAAACGTTGAGGAGTCGTTAAACTTAGTCTATGGAACTTATAAAGTCTACCACATTCACATAATTTTGTAAACAATAATTTTTTTTCTTATGAAGCTTTGGTTATAAAAACTATGTCTCTATCTTCTTCAACCTTTTTGTCAAATATAAGACTGGAACCGGCCTTGCTTGAAACAATGCTCAGGATATATTCCTTCCTTCCCATGCTGACAATATATTTCCCGTCGGGAGGAACTAAAATACTGCTTTTATTATCTACAAAACCCATGTTTTTATTATAGTCAATATTTATTTCATCATAATATATAGTATATTTATTTAATAAAAGTGTATTGGCCTCATAAATTTTACCTTCATTGAGCAGTGTCCTAATCAATGTAGAGCTTACAGCAATGCCGTTGTATCTCACCGGGGGTATTTCCTCCACACGGTAGCCGTACTTATCCTGGAACTCTATTAAAGTATTGATATTGCCCATTGCCTTGTGTCCAAAAGTAAAATTATAGCCGACTACAATGTTTTTTGCATTATAATCATCCTTCAAAAGCTTTATAAATTTCTCCGGCGAATATTTGGATACCTCTTCATTCAATTCAATTTCAACAACTCTATCTACCCCGTAAGATTTCAATATTGCCAGCTTCATTTCCGGACTGTTGATGTATTTTATATTCATGGAAGATTTTTTCAAATCGTTTCTAATGTATTTGAATGTAATTATTATGCTTTCCCTGTCTGTTTCTTTGCTCAGTTCAATCATTCTTCTGATTAGTACATCATGTCCTGTATGTAAGCCGTCGAAGTTTCCTATTGCAATGCATGAACCGTTTTTATCATTCATAATGTCACCTGCTATATCAGCATTTTGTCAATTTTAACTTTAGTTTTATCAGTTTTTTTTCCTGTACCTATGAGAGAATCCCTGCAATATACATAAAATTCATCGTTTTTTATGCTTATTCCAAGGTCCACTTCATTGCCTGACACCAATCTGTCGTAATATTTGGAATCAATATTCAGCTTATCCAATTTGTATATGTCTTCAACAGGAATCAGGCATTCATTGAGCCTCTTGCTGTCACTTAAGAATTTAAGCCGGTCCAGGGTTACAGAATTTTTAATATGCAAACCCTTTGATTCAGTCCTTATCAAAATTCCCATATGTCCGTATGTGCCAAGGCTTTTTCCAATATCGCTGCACAGGGTTCTGATGTATGTGCCCTTGCTGCATCTTACCTTTAAAAGGGCAGACCTATCCTTGAATTTAAGGAGCTTTATATCTTCAATACGGATTGTCCTTCCCGGTTTTTCAACTGAAATATTCTGCCTTGCGTATTCGTAGAGCTTTCTGCCATTTAGTTTTACGGCAGAATATGCCGGGGGAATCTGAATTTGCTCACCTGTGAATTTTTTTAAAGCTTCATTTAACTCATCAAGGGCTACATCCTTGTCTGATTCATTTACAACTATTCCGTAGCTGTCCTGGGTGTCTGTACTTTTCCCGAGTATCAGCTCGCATACATATTCTTTTTGGCCGCTCATTAAATATTCGCTGAATTTTGTTGCCTTGCCTGTACAAACAACCAATACTCCGGCTGCATTGGGGTCAAGAGTTCCTGCATGGCCGGCTTTTTTTATGTTAAGTATTTTTCTTACGGCACTTACCACATCGTGGGATGTCATGCCTGTTGGTTTTAATATATTTAATATTCCTGTCATTTATCAAAATACTCTTTAAATTCCTTTAAAATAATCATTTTTGTATTTTCCATGTTTTCTCCAATATCAAAGCCTGCAGCCTTAGCGTGGCCGCCGCCTTTGTATTTCAAGGAAACGGCTGCAACATCAATATCGTTCTTTGATCTTAAGCTTACCTTTGTGCCCTCAGCATTTTCTTTTAACAGGCAGGATACTTCAACTTCCTTTATTTCTCTTATGTATTCGACAACACCGTCAACATCAGCCATTTCGGCCTTATTCTTATCAAGTATTTCTTTTGTGATTGCTGTAATACCAAGCTTGTTTCCGTAATATAACTCCATGGTGCTTATGCAGTCAATAAATGCCCTTACAATATTTGCAGGCTTTGAATTATATACAATGTTGTCTATTTCCGCTACATTGACACCAAGGTCAATGAGCTCTGCCGCTATTATGTGAGTTTTTGCTGTTGTGTTTTGATAAGAAAACTTGCCTGTATCTGTTATAACAGCTATGTAGATTAAAACAGCCGTTTCGCTTGATATCTCCATATCAGCAAGTTTTAACAAGCCATACAGCAGCTCTCCCGTGGAGCTCATATGCGGCTCAATTATATTTATATCCCCGAAGCCTTCATTGGTTATATGATGGTCAATGACAACTGTTTTCTTTGAGTTTGAAAGGACTCCCTCAAATTTCCCCAGCCTCTTTCTGTCGCTTGTATCTAAAACGAACAAAAGGTCAAATTCTTCATTGCCATAGTTTTTCAATATTATGCTTTCATCCACAAATGACTTGTAGTTAAAAGGAATAATTCCGTCCATCATCACTGTTAGCTGTTTGCCAAGGGGTTTAAGGAAGCTGTACAGGGCCATTACCGACCCTATACAGTCTCCGTCAGGAGCCTTGTGTCCTGCTATGCAGATTCTGTCAGAATTATTTATCAAATCAAATACTTCTTTTACATCATTCTTCCGCATTATCTTCATTAACCTTTCTGACATTATCTTCTTCAATAATTTTTCCGATGAGACTGCTCATGTGCATTCCCTTTTCAATGGAATCATCTCTTATGAATATAAGCTCCGGTATAATTCTCATTTTGACTTTTTTGCCTATTTCTTTTCTTATGAAGCCTTTGGCGCTTTCCAAGGCAATCATAGATGTTTCTATATCATTGTAATCAGAAACATATATTTTGGCATATTTCAAATCTTCCGTTACATGTACTTCAGTTATGCTCAAAAGTTCTGAAATTCTAGGGTCTTTTACATCATTTCTGATTATTTCCGATATTGCTCTTTTAACTTCCCCCGATAATCTATTGTTTCTTCTTTTAGCCATTTTTTACCCTCATTTATCTTTTATCTTTTGATTTCTTCCATGACATAGGCTTCCATTGAATCGCCTTCCTTGATATCATTGTATTTTTCTATGCCTATTCCGCCTTCATAGCCGCTGGCAAGCTCAGATACGTCATCCTTGAATCTTTTCAATGATGCAATTTGTCCGTCATGAATTACTATATCGTTGCGAAGCAGTCTAATTTTTGATTTTCTTGTTATTTTGCCGCTTGTCACATAAACACCTGCAACAAGACCAACATTGGGCACCTTGAAGATCTGTCTAACATCGGCTCTTCCCATGACTACTTCTCTGTATACAGGTTTAAGCATTCCTTTTACAGCTGCTTCAATATCTTCAATTGCATTGTAGATTATATTGTAGGTACGCACATCCACATTTTCCTGTTTTGCCAGGTCCAAGGCAGCTACGGAAGGCCTCACGTTAAATCCAATAACTATTGCATTTGAAGCTGATGCAAGAAGGATGTCATTTTCGTTTATTCCTCCTACACCGCCGTGTATAGGCTTAACCTTGACTTCTGCCATGCTCAGTTTTTCAAGTGATTGCTTGACTGCTTCTATTGAGCCGCTCACATCTGCCTTAATAATGATATTTAAATCTTTTACTTCACCCTTTTGAATTCTTTCATACAAGTCGTCAAGTGATACCTTGGCTGAAACATTTATACTTTCAAGGTGTTTCTTATCCTTTCGCTTTTCTGCGATATTTTTCGCATCCTTCTCGTTTTCCATTACCGTCAGCATGTCTCCGGCTTGAGGCGTTTCTGAAAGTCCGACTATTTCAACAGGAACCGAAGGACCTGCCTGGTTAATTCTCTTCCCTTTTGAGTTAAACATGGCTCTGATCTTGCCGTGGGTGCTTCCAACCAATACATAATCGCCCTTTTTCAATGTGCCCTTATCAATCAAAACTGTTGCGACAGGTCCTCTTCCTTTATCAAGCTTTGCTTCTATAATAGTGCCTTTAGCGCTTCTGTTGGGATTGGCTTTCAATTCCTGAACCTCTGCAACCAAAAGTATCATCTCTAAAAGTTCTTCAATACCCATGCGTTTCTTTGCCGAAACCGATACAAATATAGTGTCTCCTCCCCACTCCTCGGATATTACTCCGTGCTCGGAAAGTTCCTGTTTTACCTTATCCGGGTTTGCAGTAGGCTTGTCGATTTTATTCACAGCTACAATGATAGGAACTCCTGCTGCCTTTGAATGGTTTATAGCTTCAACTGTCTGAGGCATTACCCCGTCGTCTGCAGCTACTACGATTATTGCTATATCAGTAACCTTTGCTCCTCTTGCCCTCATGGCAGTAAAAGCTTCATGGCCGGGAGTGTCTAAAAATGTTATTTTCTTGCCGTTGATTTCTACCTGTGATGCTCCTATATGCTGGGTGATTCCTCCCGCTTCCTGCTTAGTGACGGAAGTATCTCTTATTGCATCCAAAAGTGATGTCTTTCCATGGTCAACATGACCCATTACAGTTACTATCGGCGGTCTTGGAACCATTTCTTTTTCATCATCTTCATCATCCTTGGACAATAACTCCTCTAGGTCCTGCAGTTCGTCAACAACTTCTATTTTGCTTATTTTAGCTCCTAGTTCTTCTCCAATAAGTGCTGCGGTATCATAGTCTATTTCCTGGTTCATGCCTGCCATTACTCCAAGCAGTATAAGCTTTGATATTAAAACATTTACCGGAACGCCCAGCTTATCTGCAAAGTCTCTTACAACGATGGAGTCCTCAATGCTGATTGTTCTCACTTTGTGCTGCTTCGGCTCGGGACGGCTCTGCTGGGGTTTTTTCTGCTGCTTTTGTTTATCCTTTGCAGCATCCTTCCTGTAATCGGTTTTTCCAGTCTCTGCAGGCGTTTTTACCTTCTTTGACTTCGATGGCAGAGGCTTTTTAACCGGTGTTAGGAGTTTTTTGTCTACTTTTTTAAGTTTTGCCTGATTTAAATCTATTTTTTCATCAACCAGGGGTTCATCATCAATAACCACATTTTTAGGGCCTTTTACAGTTTTTTTAGTGCTGTTCATAAGGCTTAAAGCTTTTTTAAATCTTAGAACTTCTAAATCAGTCAGGGAGCTCATGTGGTTTTTCACTGTTATTCCTAACTCCTTTTCGACTAACTTACATAGATCTTTGCTGTTCATATCCAATTCTTTTGCTAGTTCATATATTCTCATGCAACCACCTCCGGTTTATATGTTATTTGTTACATAGGATGCAAGGTTTTTGTCCCTTATAGACATAACACTCACAACTTCTTTTCCAAGGTTTTTACCTAATTCTTCCTTTTTGCCGAACTCCATATATTTACAATCATGTTTATTGCAGGTAAATATAATGTTTTTCTTTGTCTTTTCTGATGCATCTTCTGCAATTACTACCAAAAAGCTTTTGCCCTTCTCAATATCAGCCTTTGCTGCATCGAAGCCTATGGAAACATTTCCGCCCTTTCTTGCAATTCCGAGTATTGAGTATATTTTATGCATTTTTCTCAATCACCGCTTTTATAGCTTCATATACTTCATCCGGAATTTCTGTTTCCAGTGACTTTGACAAGCGTTTTGTTTTAATTGCTTTATTGAAGCACTCTATATTTTTACATATATATGTCCCCCTGCCGTTAAGCTTTCCTGTCGAATCGAAAAATATTTCATTTTCCTTGTTTTTTACGATTCTGCACAGCTCTTTTTTGGGAAAGCTTTCCATGCAGCCAATGCATTTTCTCATTGGTATTTTTCTGGCCTTCATACTTCCTCCTGTAAGCGCTGGCTATATTGAGATTCGCTCAATATATCGATTTTCCATCCGGTCAGCTTGGCAGCAAGCCTTACATTTTGACCTTCCTTGCCAATAGCCAGGGAGAGCTGATTGTCAGGAACAATAGCCACTGTTGATTTTTCCTTTTCATTTGCTGTTACCTTTATTATTTTCGCAGGTCCCAGGCTGTTTGCTATAAATTTTTCAGGATCTTTTTCATAAATTATAATATCTATCTTTTCCTGATTTATTTCATCGATAATATTTTTAACCCTTGTTCCTTTGTTTCCTACACAGGAGCCGATAGGTTCAACATTGGGGTCATGGGAAAAAACAGCTATTTTTGTTCTTGAGCCCGCTTCTCGGGCAATCGAATATATTTCAATGGTGCCGTCGTGTATTTCCGGAACTTCAAGCTCAAATAACCTCTTTACCAGGTTGGGATGGCTTCTTGACAGCATTATGCTGGCGCCCTTCCCCGTATTTTTTACCTCCAGGATAACAGTCTTGATTCTGTCTCCCGGATTGTATGTCTCGCCTGGAATTTGCTCATTGACAGCCAGTATGCCTTCGATTTTTCCCAGGTCTATAAATATATTACCCTTATTTTCTCTTTGTACAACACCTGTGAGTATATCTGATTCTCTTCCATAAAATTCACTGAAAATAGACTCTCTTTCAGCTTCCCGAATTTTCTGAAGGATTACCTGCCTTGCCGTTTGTGCTGCAATACGGCCGAAATCTTTCTTGGGTTTAATTTCTATCTTGACGATATCGCCCAATTCATATCTTTTGTCAATTGTTTTTGCTTCTTCCAAAGAAATTTCCAAATTGCTGTTTTCAACACCTGCCACAACTGTTTTGTCCTGGTAAAGTCTGTACTCGCCGTTTACCTTGTCTATTTCAATACTGAAGTTTGTAGCTTTGCCGTAATTTTTCTTATATCCTGTTTCCAATGCAGACCTGATAGCTTCCAGGACAACGTCCTGATTGATGCCCTTTTCTCTTTCAAGTTCAACTAATGCATTTAAAATCTCCTTGTTCATTTAACCCCTCCATTAAAAATCCTCTAACACTCTATTAATTTTCGACAGGTCGCTGAGCTCAATCCTGAGAATTCCCTCTCCTGTCTCAATTACAATATCATTTTCATTTTTTTCCTTTAAAAGTCCCTTCACTGACTTTTTGCCCTCAACAGGCTTATAGAATCTTGCTTCAACAAAATTTCCAATGTTATTTAAATAATCTTTTTCTTTTTTAAAAGGTCTTTCTACTCCAGGGGAGGATACTTCCAGAAAGTATTGTTCGTCTATCAGGTCTGCCTCATCCAGCTTCTTATTCAAAATCCTGCTTATATCCGCAGTATCGTCCACAGTTATTCCACCGGGCTTATCTATGTAAATTTTCAAATACCTGAATGGACCCTCCTTTACATATTCAACATCAACCAGTTCCATTTCAGTAGTTTTCAGTACTTCTTCCGTCATTTTCCTGACAGAAGATGTGATATTCATCTTGGTCATGTGTATATTCTCACTCCTTTTATGCCCATATACCTATTTTTAGTGCTTGTTTCCTCATACCGCTAATCAATGTGGTTCGCAAGTAAATTCATCAAATTTATTTGCTCCTTTCGCCGCACAAATTTGGCATTCTGTACAGTTTACCTGCCATCCATTTTCCGGGAAAAAGGCTTCGGGAAATGGGGTTCGGTCATACATGTAGAAAGAGTGGGGTCACCCACTCTTTCCGTCAAAATCTATCTTTTTAATAGTATATCACAAATGTAATTATAAATCAACATTATTTTTTCATATATCTGCTTATTGGTTTCTACACGTTAAATATAGATATTTGGTTTGTTTCATCCATATTTTTCAGGCAACCGTGGTTTTCCATCACTTCAATTACGGTTTTTGATACCTTTGCTCTTTTTATTATATCTTCTTTTGAAATGAATTCGGATATTTCTCTTTCCGCCTTTATATTTGCCGCTGCATTGGCCCCAAGTCCCGGCAGTCCCATGAGAGGGGGAAGAATTCCATCCTTAGCAAGCAAAAATTTCCTGTCATCAGACTTATATAAATCAACCTTTGTAAATTTAAAGCCCCGCTTGTACATTTCATAGGCTACTTCAAGAACAGTAATAAGGTTTTTTTCTTTTGCGGTCTTGTCATTTCCCTTTTCTTCAAGGTATTTTATTGTACTTAATATATAATTCTGGCCTCTTGTTACAATATCCGCATCAAAATCATCAACCTTGGTAGTGAAATATGCCGCGTAAAAGGCTTCAGGATAATGAACCTTAAAGTAAGCTATTTTAACCGACATGGTTACATAGGCAGCTGCATGTGCCTTGGGAAACATATATTTAATTGTATTGCAGGAGTCTATATACCACCGGGGAATATTCTGCGCCTTCATCGCTTTTTCGTCCTCTTCCCTTAGCCCCTTGCCCTTGCGGACTCTTTCCATTATGTCAAAGGCAGTCTTTTTTTCTACTCCCATTTGTATCAAATAGGTCATAATATCGTCACGGGTGGATATAACTCCGCCGATTTCTGCATAACCTTGTTTTATTATGTCTTGTGCATTGTTGACCCAGACATCTGTTCCGTGGGAAAGTCCGCTTATTCTTATCAAGTCTGAAAATGACCGGGGCTTTGTATCAATAATCATTTGTCTTACAAAACCGGTTCCAAATTCAGGTATGCCCAAGGTGCCGGTGCTGCAGTTTATTTCATCCAGTGTTATGCCGAATATTTCAGGGCTGTTAAATATTGTCATGGTATCGGGGTCATCAACAGGAATAGTCTCTTTGCCAACACCTGTCAAGTCCTCAAGCATGCGGATGATGCTCGGTGTATCATGGCCGAGCAGATCAAGCTTTAAAATTCTTCCGGAAATTGACTGATAATCAAAATGTGTTGTTACTGTTCCGGACTTTTCATTATTGGCAGGATACTGTACAGGTGTAAAATCATATATATCCTTATCCTGAGGAACTATCATTACTCCTCCCGGGTGCTGTCCGGAGGTCCGCTTAACCCCTAAGCAGCCTTGTATAAGTCTGTCTATTTCCGCCTTGCGCTTATTTATGCCTCTTTCTTCAAAATAATTTTTAACAAATCCAAAGGCGGTTCTGTCGGCAATAGTGCTGATGGTGCCTGCCCTGAAAACTTTGCCTTCCCCGAAAAGCTCTTCTGTGTATTTCATGCATACAGCCTGCTCTTCACCGGCAAAATTCAAGTCTATATCAGGCTCCTTGTCACCTTCAAAGCCTAAGAATACTTCAAAAGGTATGTCATGGCCGTCCTTAACCAAGGATGTGCCGCAAACCGGGCAGGATTTTTCAGGCAGGTCAAATCCGGAGCCGTAGGAGCCGTCTTCAATAAACTCGGTATATTTGCACCCGGGGCATGCATAATGGGGCACCAGGGGGTTTACTTCGGTTATTCCCGCCATTGTGGCTGCAAAGGATGAGCCTACAGATCCCCTTGAGCCGACCAGGTAGCCGTCTTCATTGGATTTTTTAACTAATTTCTGAGCAATCATATACATTACGGAATAACCGTTGCCGATTATTGAATTTAATTCCCTGTTTAATCTGCTTTCAACTATTTCAGGCAGGCTTTCCCCGTATATTGACCGGGCGTTATCAAAGCATATTTTTCTGAGATCCCGGTCAGATCCTTCCATTGAAGGAGGAAATGTACCGTTTGGAATAGGAAGTACATCCTTGATCATATCAGCAATTAAATTCGTGTTTTTAACAACAACCTCATAAGCCTTTTCTTCACCTAAATATGAGAAATCATCAAGCATTTCACCGGTTGTTTTAAAATACAGGGGTGCCTGCTCTTCAGCGTCTTCATATCCCTGGCCTGACATTAAAATTTTTCTGAATATTTCGTCTTCTGTTTCGAGGAAGTGAACGTCTCCTGTGGCAGCTGTCAATTTCCCTCTTTTATCTCCGAAGCTAATAATTTTTCTGTTTATTTCTTTAAGTTCTTCCTCACTTTTTAATCTTCCGCTGTTTACCAGAAACATATTGTTTTGAAGGGGCTGAATTTCCAAAAAATCATAATAATCAACTATCTCTTCGATTTTTTCATCGCTGTAACCCTCTAAAAGGGCCCTGTAAAGCTCTCCGGTCTCGCAGGCAGTGCCAAGCATCAAGCCTTCCCTAAATCTGTTTAAATTTGATTTTAAGAGTCTTGGCTTTTTATAAAAGTTATTTATATGTGAATCGGAAACTAATCTGTATAAGTTCTTAAGCCCCTTTTTATTCTTTACCAGTATATTGATGTGGTAGGATGGCTGCCTGACAATATCGATATCTTCCTTAAGGAGTTCATTCAGTTTAGAAATTTCAAATATTTCTCTATCCTTGAGCTTGTTCAACAGAATTATAAAAAGCTCTCCGGCGGCATTTGCATCATCTACTGCCCTGTGGTGGTTTATAAGGTTTATGCCCAATTTTTTGGTCAAGGTAGACAGCTTATGATTTTTTATGTCTTTAATCAATGCTTTTGACAGTTCCAAAGTATCCAGGGTTGGCGGGTCGTAATTTTCAATTCCGGCCGCCTTTGATTTCTCTCTTAAGAAACCTGTGTCAAATTTAGCATTGTGGGCTACCAGGACACTGCCTTTTGCAAATTTCAAAAATTCCCCCAGTGCTTCATTTATATCCGGCTGTCCTTCAAGCATGTCATCTGTGATTGAAGTCAGTTCAATTATTTTTTCAGAAAGCATTTTATCAGTATGCACCAAGGTTGAAAAGCTGTCCACAAACTTCCTGTCTGAAATTTTAACTGCTCCGATTTCGATTATGTGGTCATCTTTTGGATTTAACCCGGTAGTCTCCAGGTCAAATACGACAAAATCAGAATCCAGCCTTATATCCTCACAATTATGTACAATATTAACCGTGTCGTCTATCAGGTATCCTTCCATGCCGAAAATAACCTTAAAATTATCGTCTGCACATTTCATTGCATCAGGAAAGCCCTGTACAACACCGTGGTCAGTTATGGCCATTGCCCTGTGGCCCCAGAGCTTTGCCTTGTCCGCATATTCCTTGAAGTTGTTAATGCCGTCCATGGAGCTCATGCCTGTATGGAGATGAAGCTCTACCCTTTTTTCTTTTGAATTGTCCATCCGTTTGATTTCTTCGCTTATAAGCCTAAGGTCCTGAACCTTGACTATCTCTTCTTTTTCATATTCATCAAATTCCACATTTCCCCCAGCCTGGAGGTATTTACCCTTTTCTATTCCTGTATCATCGAAATTCTTGGGACAAAAGTACTTGCACATTATTGTATCCGTAGAATCTGTTAAGCTGACCAACAAAAGGAAGGAGCCCTTTTTCAGCTCTCTTTTTTCAACATTTACAATTTTCCCTTTAATATTAACAAGGCCTGAATCAATTGTAATGTCTGAAATAAGAGAAACAGGCAGGCTGTCAAAGTCAAATTTTTTTCTTGAACTTTTCCTGAAATTATCCTTTTGTGAATTATTGACAGGCTTTTTTTCTGAAGAGCTATTATTATTGATCAATTCAAGATTCTTTTTTAATTCCTCATCGAATATTCTTTGGGCTGTAATTGCTGCTTCATCTTCCGCCTCTTGATATATTGTTTTTGCCTGGCAGTCTATTTTGTATTCATCCATTAATTTTTTGATTTTTCCTAATGTCTTGCTATCATCAAGCTCGTTTATAAGAAGCTTATTATTGGCAGTTATAAAAAAACAGTCATCTTTAAATTCGATATTTATGTTGTCTTTTGCTTTGGCCAGGATACTGGAACTTTTTTGGATGATGTGAAATATATTGTCTTTAATTATTTCAATTTCCTTCTTTGCACTTTTGTCAAGGTTATATTCTATATGCAGTTTAAAATCCACAGCATTGTCATAGTGCTGTTTTAGCTGGCTCTCAATGTTTTCTATAATATTTAAGCCGATGATTTCTCTGCTTAAAATGTGAACTTTTACGGTTTCATTATTTTCTGACACTTCAATCTTTTCAACTTCTATATTAACAAGTCCCTTATCTTTAAATGCATCTTTTAAAAACATAGCATTCTCCCTTATCTTTCTAACAATCAGTATAACAAAATAAAAAATTAAATACAATAAATAACATATTTTAACAAACAATTATAAATGATTACGTTTTGTATAATTACGTTTAGTAAATATTTCGAAAAATAGCATGAAATCGCTTTACTAATTTCGTTTTTAGTGGTAACATTAAATATCATATATGCATTCCGATTTTGATTTTTACCGGTGAATTTAACTTCTCTATAAAATAATTTACTTCAATAAGATTATAATATATTAAGAGCACATTATAGTTTTTTCTATTGACCGCTGATTTTCGGTTATGCAAAAGTAATAAAAGGAGATGTATTTATGGATTGGAGAAAAGAATTATTAAATAATTTAACTACTGCTGAAGAAGTGATAAAAGCTTTAAATGCAAAATTAACAGATGAAGAAACGGCCAAACTCACGCAGATTATTGAAAGATATCCCATGTCTGTACCAAGATACTATTTATCCCTTATTGATAAAGATGATCCGGATGACCCTGTCAGAAAGCTTTGCATACCATCCATAAGCGAGACAGACATGAGCGGGAGCTTTGATACCAGCGGTGAAGCCGACAACACTGTAGTTGTAGGGCTGCAGCATAAGTACAAGGAAACGGGGATGCTTCTTTCTACAAGCAATTGTGCCATGTATTGCAGGCACTGCTTCAGAAAAAGGCTTGTGGGCCAGAATGACGATGAAGTAAATAAACATTTTGAAGATATCATATCTTATATCAAGGACCATATAGATATGACAAATGTTTTGATTTCAGGCGGAGATGCATTTTTAAACAGCAACCAAAAGATTGAGAACTATTTAAAGGAATTGTCAAAAATAGAACATTTGGTATATATACGCTTCGGTACAAGAATTCCTGTTGTTTTTCCGATGAGAATATACAGCGACCCTGAGCTTCTGGATATATTGGAACGTTACAGCAAAATAAAACAAATATACGTAGTAACCCATTTCAATCATCCAAATGAAATAACAGAGGAATCAAAAAGAGCAGTCAAAGAATTAATAAACAGAGGAATTATCATAAGAAACCAGACTGTTTTGCTAAAAGGCGTAAATGACAATTCAAAAACCCTTGAAAAACTAATGAAGGACCTGGTTGGAACAGGTGTTGTTCCCTATTATGTTTTCCAGTGCAGGCCGGTTTCGGGAGTTAAGAATCAATTCCAGGTACCGCTTAAGAGAGGATGCAGGCTGATAGATGAAGCAAAAAATAACTTGAGCGGAATGGCAAAGAGTTTCAGATATTCCATGAGCCACAAAACAGGCAAAATTGAGATTTTAGGCTCTATGAATGAAGGAAAAATGATTTTTAAATATCACCAGACAAAGGATCCTGAAAATTCCGGCCGAATATTCGAACTGGAAGTTGCAGACAGTCAGGCATGGCTTCCTGAAGAGTTTTAAAGTAAATACCTGGTGAATGAGACTGCATGGCGAATGAGATTTCGGGCGCTCCAGGCTGCGTGAACATAAAAACGGATTTGTATCCGTTTTTTATTTAATCTGTTAATATTTTATAAACTATTATCATATATGATATAATGAATACAGCTAATGAATCAAAAACTTTGGCAATGTGCTTAGTATACAATGAATATGCAAGGAGGTATGGAATATGTTGTATGAGCTTAATATTTACTCTGTAACCATGCGTATTATACTGGCCATGATATGCGGGGGAATAATCGGCCTTGAAAGAAGCAGAAAAAACAGGCCTGCCGGCTTTAGAACTTATATGATAGTATGCGTGAGCTCTGCTTTGGTAATGATGACAAATCAATACATTTACAATAATTTTACAGGAAGCGATCCTGCCAGACTTGGAGCCCAGGTCATCAGCGGCATTGGTTTTTTAGGAGCAGGAACAATCATGGTAACAAGCAGAAGCCAGATAAAAGGTCTTACTTCCGCTGCGGGTTTATGGGCATCAGCCTGCATGGGCCTTGCAATAGGAGTTGGATTTTACTCAGGTGCTGTTATGGTTGCCTTGGTTGTATTTGTAGTAATAACCTTTTTCAAAAAAATTGACTATATAATGACATCAACCAACAGAATTATCAATGTTTATACTTCTTTCGGGTCTGTGGAACAATTGGATAAATTCATAGTTTTCTGCAAACAAACAGGTTTCAGAATCCAGGACATTGAAATTACAAAGGATGCCGTACAGCATGAAGTATCAGTTATAGCTATTTTTACACTGGAAGCAAACAAAAGAATAAGCCATATAGATATTATACAGAAGCTTTCTTCCTTTGAAGGGCTTATTCATATAGAAGAATTATAAACAATAAGGGACATTCCTTATAAGGAATGTCCCTGTTTTACTGATGCAATTGTTATTTTACAAATCCTTTGCGTTAAAAGTATCTCCGTCTTGCATGGTTCCTGATTCAAAACCTTTGTAGAACCAGCGTGCTCTTTGTTCTGATGTGCCGTGAGTGAATTTATCAGGAACAACATATCCCCAGGCTTCACTTTGAATGCGGTCATCACCTACTGCACTGGCTGCGTTGAGGGCTTCATTAATATCCCCTTTTTCAAGAAGATTTGCCCTTTCAACATAATGAGCCCAAACACCGGCAAAATAATCTGCCTGCAGTTCCAGTCTCACCATGTATTGATTGAAATCCTTCTCGCTGAGCCTGTTTCTTAAGCCCATAACCTGGTCAGTAATTCCTAATTGCTTTTGAACATGGTGTCCTACTTCATGGGCAATTACATAGGCAAAGGCAAAATCACCAGGAGCTTTATAATTTTTCTTTAATTCTTCGTAAAAACTTAAATCAATATATACGCTGTTGTCACCGGGACAATAAAATGGTCCTGTTTGCGAAGTTGCATTGCCGCAGGCTGATTGAACATAATCTGTATATAATACCAGGGTTGGGTATTGATATTCAAGACCTTCCTTTTCGAATAGGTCATCCCATACAGTTTCCGTTTCTGCCAATACGACAGATGCAAATTCCGCTAATTCGTTTTCTTCTTCCGATTCCACATATTGAGACGGTGCAGGGTTTATAAATGCTGAATTGCCTAATAACTGAGAAGGATCTCCTCCCATTAACAAAACAACTACGAACAATATGATTGTCCCTATTCCGCCGCCCACAACACCTCTTGAAGTGCCGCCGCCTCTTCTGTCCTGTACGTTTGAACTTCCTCTTCTCCCTTTCCACTTCATAATCTTTTCTCCTGTATTTCTTTAGAATATATTTTAATCAAATACATTATCAACAGTGCAAGAAGAGTACACCTGAAAAAGCTCATTTATTGAGACTTTTATGGTGTACTAACGTGCAGTATCAATCTTATTCCTCTTTGTTTTCCTGATCTGCCGCTGCAGCTTCCACATCTTCGGATGCTTCTTCATCCTCTCTTTCCACAGCTATTCTTTTAGCTTCAGCAATAGAAATTAAAAGATGTTCAGGGTCGCCTTCAGGAATTATTCCTTCAGGAAAAGCCACATCTTTCAAGTGTATATTTTCAACTCTGTCAATATTTGAAACATCAATTACCAAGTCATCAGGAATATTCTGGGGCAATCCTTTAACTGTAACCGAATCTGATTGTCTTAATGCCATAAGTCCTTTAAATTCCAGGGCATCTGTTCCTCTTAGCACAATTTGTAAAACTACCTTGATTTCCTCTGTTAATGATACTTCTTGAAAATCAACATGCAGCATAGTACCTTTCACAGGCGAAAGCTGAATATCTTTAACCATACCGGTGATTTCCCTGCCTTCCAATATTATTCTAAACAAAGAATTCCTTCCGTAAGTGGATAAGCCTCTTCTCAGTTCATCAGCCTTTATTGTAACTGACACTGAATCCTTTCCTTTGCTAGATATGCTGCCAGGCAAAAAACCTTCTCTTCTGAGTTGTTTGTTTGTTTTGCTGCTTTCTTTTAATCTCTTTTCTACATTTAAAGCACCTACTGCCATTTTTTTCCTCCTTAGCCATGCTATTTTTTATAAACGCCTGGTTTAAACAGTGGCGGTAATTTTGATATAACTGTATCCCATAAATAAATTATACTACATATTTTATTTGTATGTCAACCTCAGGGGATTTTATCTATTTCTTCCAGCAGGGTTTTTACAATATCTTCTTCCTTTACCTTGCCTATTATTTCTCCCTTTTTAAACAATAAGGCTTCCCCTGTTCCGCCTGCAATTCCTATATCCGCCTGTCTGGCCTCTCCGGGGCCGTTGACGGCACAGCCCATTATTGCAACAGATATTGGCTTATTGACACCCTTTAATCCTTCCTGTATTTTTTTTGTAAGCTCAATAAGGGAAATTTTAGTTCTTCCGCAGGTGGGACATGTTATATAATTTATTCCGAAATTTCTTAAATTTAGACTTTTTAATATTTCTTTTGCAACTTTTACTTCTTCTCCCGGGTCATCGGTTAATGATATCCTTACAGTATCACCGATTCCTTCGGTTAAAAGACTGCCAACTCCTATTGCTGACCTTATGCTTCCTTCAAACAAAGTTCCCGCATGGGTGATTCCTATATGTAAGGGGTAAGAAACCTTTTCTGCCATAATTTTATATGCATTGACGGTCGTTTTAATATCAGTGCCCTTCATGGAAATTACAATATTATTGTAGTCAAGATCTTCTAAAATACGAACATGTTCCAGCGCAGATTCCACCATTGCCTGAGAAGTGGGAAATCCATTATGTTTATTTAAAATATCCCTGTGTATGCTGCCGGCATTGACACCTATTCTTATTGGAATATTTCTGGGTTTTGCATGTTCCACGACCATTTTCACCCTGTCTCTGCCGCCTATATTGCCGGGATTGATTCTAAGCTTGTCGATTCCGTTTTCAATGCTTTTTATAGCAAGTCTATAGTCGAAATGAATATCTGCAACAAGGGGTATGTGAATTTGCTTTTTTATTTCTTTTATTGCTTCAGCATCCTCATAGTCGGCCACTGCCACCCTGATGATTTCACATCCTGCTTCTTCCAGCCGGAGAATCTGTTCTACTGTTGCTTTTACATCCTTGGTGAAAGTATTGGTCATGGACTGGACAGTAATATCTGCACCATCACCTATTTGAACATTGCCGGCCATAACCCCGGTACTTTTTCTTCTGATTATTTTATCCATAATTTTCCTTTCAGAAAATTTTTAAATCCTAAATATTCTCAATATATCCTTATAGGTTATAAACAGCATAAAACCTATTAAAAATACAAAACCTATAAAATGAATATAGCCTTCTTTTTCCATAGGCAGTGCCTTGCCCCTGATTCCTTCTACAGCTAAAAATATCAGCTTGCTTCCGTCCAGTGCAGGAACAGGCAATAGATTCATAAAGCCCAGGTTAATACTTATAAAGGCTGCAAGGCTCAAGAGTGAAAGAATTCCGCTTTGAGCTGCTTCCCCTACCATTGATATTACCATTACGGGACCGCCCAGGGCATCGCTGCCAAGTCTTCCTGTTACCAGCTGTCTTATTGTTTTAAACATAAGTTCAATATAATACACGGTTTTATACATTGAAGAAGTAATCGCTGTAATAAATGATTTTTCAAGCTGAGTATTAAATCTAACTGATATTTGCTCCTGGAGGTCAATATTGTAATCTAAAATCTCACCCTTTCTGTCCACGGTAACCTTGACTGTTTTATTTGAATTTTCAACCTGACCTATCAGCTCATCCCATGTATTTACATATATATCATTAATTTTTATCACTACATCCCCCTCCATAATGCCTGCTTTGTATGCAGGGGATGTAATATTTGAAGGCTTAACGGTTGTAGTTGTCTGGCCGTTTACAAGAGTTGAGGTAATTCCTATGATTTTTCTGTAGCTCTTGTCTATATTTGCCTTGCTTATTTTGCCGTCTCTTTCATATTCAATGGTGTAGGAGTTTTCCTCCGGTGATATTAATTCATAAAAAATATCTTCCCATATATATGTTCTGTCACCATTAATGGAAATAATTTTATCTCCTGTTCTTAATCCTTCCATATATTCATTGGAATTTTCGTCGATGAAATCCACATGATTTCCATAAACTCCATAACCAAAGGCAATTATGAGAAACAGGACCAAAGCTAATACAAAGTTCATAACAGGACCTGCTGCAATTACCTTAGCCCGCTGGCCTATAGATTTTGTTCCAAAGCTTGTTGGTGTTCTTGAATCCTCCTCTTCGCCTTCCATCAGAACAAAACCGCCTATAGGAACGGCTCTGATTGAAAATAATGTTCCGTTTTTCTCACGCTTAATTAAGGTAGGTCCCATTCCTATGGCAAATTCATATACCTTTATACCTACACTTTTAGCTGCCTTATAATGCCCATATTCATGGACCAGGACAATAGCAGAAAAGACAAGAATCGATGCTATTAATGTTACCAATATTTCCCCTCCGTTTATAGAAAATGCAAAATAAAATAATACACTGCCGGAGCAACAAATAAGACACTGTCAAATCTGTCCATTATACCTCCGTGACCGGGCAGAAGATTCCCAAAATCCTTTATTTCGTATTCTCTTTTTATTTTAGATGCTGTAAGATCACCCGCCATTGAAAATACTGATGCACTTACACTAAATATTATAATGTAAAAATATTTATTTATGCTTAAATAATTAAAAAATATCAGTGATAAAATTGTGCTTCCGGCAATACCGCCTATTGCGCCTTCTATTGTCTTATTCGGGCTTACTTCTGGATACAGTTTGTTTTTACCGAAAAACTTGCCGGTAAAGTATGCAAATGTATCTGAACCGAATGCAATAATGTAAACAAGCCATACAAAGGGTGAACTATTCATAAGCATCATGTGATACATGAAGAACACTACATATGTACCCAAAAATAATATCTCTGAAACCTTTTTAATTGTTACCTTCCTGTTAAATACAAATATCAAAAAGTTAACTGATATGTATAAAAAAAGAAAAAAATCGAAAAAGTGCCTGTTTTCCGTTATTTTCTCGATAAACAAAGCCATTGCAAAAAAATAATTAACTATGGCACCATAGTCAAAACCATTGCCAAAAAATATTTTTGATAATTCATAAATAGCTATGCATGTTATAGCCAAAAAAACAAAATCATACAGAGAGCCGCCTAAATATGTTACAAAAGCTATAAATACTCCCCCTATAAACCCGGTTAACACTCTTTGTCCCATAGAACACCGCCTAATTGCCGTATCTTCTTTTTCTTTTTTGATAGCTTTCAATTGCTTTAAATAATTCGTTTTTATTAAAATCAGGCCACAGAACCTCTGTAAAATAAAACTCGGTATAGGCCATCTGATACAAAAGAAAGTTGCTCAATCTTATTTCACCGCTGGTCCTGATCAATAAGTCAGGATCAGGCATATTATATGTAAACAAATATCTTTTAAAACTTTCCTCATTGATTTCATCAATGCCGAGCTCTTTGTTTCCACATTCTTTAACTATATTTTTAACAGCTCTTAATATTTCATTTCTTGAACCGTAGCTTAATGCAATATTCAGATGAAGTGTCTTGTTGTTCTTGGTAAGTTCTACAGCCCTTTCCACTTCTATTCTTGTTTTATCCGGCAAATCCTCGATATTCCCCATCATTGTGATTTTAACGTCGTTTTTATGCAGGGTATTAAGCTCATTGAATACAAATTCAACCAGAAGATTCATCAAATAATCTATTTCCTTTTTGTCCCGGTTCCAGTTTTCAGTTGAAAAGGCATAGACGGACAAGAATTTTACTCCTATGTCTCCGCAGGTTCTCACAAGGTCGATCACCCTTAAAGCACCTTCCCTGTGTCCCATTTTTGCAGGCAGATTTTTTTGTTTTGCCCATCTTCTGTTTCCATCCATTATAACTGCAATATGTTCAGGTATTTCTCCTGATAATACTTTTTCTTCCAGCATCTTAAACCTCTTTCAAATACACTAAAAATAAGATATATACAGGGTGACCGTACCATCTGAATAAATATCCCTTATGACATATGGTTTTTCCAGGTTGTTGAATCTATTATTTCTGCCTGTAACTTTAACTATGTTAACAATTAAATTTGAGCTTTCCAGTTCACCAAGTGCTTCTTTTAACGGATAACCGGTTAAACTATCCAATTTACACCTCTAAAATTTCTATTTCCTTATCTTTATATATTTCATCTATGATGTCTATGTATCTGTCGGTGAGCTTCTGCATTTCTTCTTCAGCTTTCTTCAGGTCATCCTTTGAGATTTCGCTTTGTTTTTCAAGTTTCTTGATTTCATCATTAGTATCTCTTCTGATATTACGGACTGCAATTTTAGAATTTTCAATTTCTTTCTTGACGACTTTTAACAGATCTCTTCTTCTTTCTTCTGTTAGAACCGGGATTACAAGTCTTATTAATTTTCCGTCATTTGCAGGGTTTATTCCCAAATCGGATGTCTGCAAAGCTTTTTCAATGTCCTTTAAGGCATGTGCATCCCAGGGCTGGATGAGAAGCATCCTGGGCTCAGGTACTGAAATATTGGCTATTTGATTTAAAGGTGTCATTGTACCGTAATAGCTTACTTGAATTTTATCAACTAATTTCGGATTGGCTTTGCCTGCTCTTATTGTAGCAAGCTCCTCCTTGAGAAAACTTATGGATTTTCTCATTAATTCCTCTGATTTAAATATTAGATCCATATACATAACTATCCCTCCTTAATTATAGTTCCTATGTTTTCTCCTGAAACAATTTTTTCAATATTTTCGGGGTTTTCTATACCAAAAACCAAAATAGGAATTTTGTTATCCATGCACAATGAAGTTGCGGTTGAGTCCATTATTTTTAAACTTTTGTTTAAAACATCAATATATTTGAGTTCTTCGAATTTTGTCGAATTGGGATTTTTTTTCGGGTCATCTGAGTAAACACCGTCTACACCGTTCTTTGCCAGAAGGATAATTTCTGCATTTATCTCAGCAGCTCTTAAGGCAGCTGTTGTATCGGTTGAAAAATACGGGTTGCCTGAACCTCCCGAAAATATCACAACTCTTCCCTTTTCCAAGTGCCTTACTGCCCTCCTCCGTATGTAGGGTTCTGCTATTTGTCTCATTTCAATAGCTGTCTGCAGCCTGGTTTCCACATCTATTTTTTCCAGTGCGTCCTGCAGGGCAAGTCCGTTTATTATTGTTCCAAGCATTCCCATATAATCAGATGTTGTTCTGTCCATATCCCTGGCACCGGCACCCCGCCAGAAATTTCCGCCCCCTACAACGATAGCTACTTCTACTCCCATTTGGTTTATTCTTTTAATTACGCCTGAAATTCTGTTTACTATTTCTGAATTTATGCCGTGGCCTGTGCTGCCGGACAAGGCTTCACCGCTGATTTTCAGCACTATTCGCTTATATTTGCACATAGCATTTCCTCCTGATTGTATTTATTTAATGGAGAACCCTTGGTTCTCCATTATTGTACAGGATTATAAACCCATTTGTTTTGCTACTTCATCAGCAAAATTTTCGGACTTTTTCTCTATTCCTTCTCCCACTTCATATCTTAAAACATCAGCTACCTTAATATCGGCGCCGATTTTCTTTGCTGTTTCGCTTATTACCTTCTTTACGGTTAAATCAGCATCCTTAACAAATGCCTGCTCCAAAAGGCATATTTCCTTAAGTTCCTTGTTAAGTCTTCCTTCTACCATTTTTTCAACTATGTTTTGCGGCTTGCCTTCATTTAATGCCTGGGCTGTAAGTATTTCCTTTTCTTGTCTTATGAACTCATCATCTACATCTTCCATTGAAATATATTTCGGGCTCATGGCTGCAACCTGCATTGCCAGATCCTTGCCTAAAACTTTTAGTGTTTCTTTGTCCCCTTCAGATTCCAAAGCTACAAGAACGGATATTTTACCGCCGGCGTGAATATAGTCTACAACCAGACCCTTTTGAACTTTTGCCCGGCCAAATCTTCTCAGTGACATATTCTCGCCGATTTTTGCTATTTTATCTGTTAAAACATCTTGAACTGTTTTTCCGTCTTCAAGCACAAGAGCCTTTAATGCCTCTAAATCTGCAGGCTCATTGTCAAGAGCTGCCTGGGCTGCAGCTGTAACAAAATTCCTGAATTCTTCGTTTTTTGCAACAAAGTCAGTTTCTGAGTTTACTTCTAGAACAACTCCCTTTTCCCCGTCTGCTGAAATTATTGCTGTTGTAAGGCCTTCTGATGCTATTCTTCCTGATTTTTTTGCTGCCTGCAGCAGTCCCTTTTCTCTTAAATAAATAATTGCCTTTTCGATATCCCCGCTTGTTTCCTTCAATGCTTTTTTGCAGTCCATCATGCCTGCATTTGTTTTATCTCTTAGTTCCTTAACCATTGATGCTGTAATTTCCATTTAAATATCCTCCATAATTTAAAAGTAAGGCGTAAGGAAATAATTCCTGACCCCTTACTTGATTTTTGTTTTTATTCCAATTCAAATTCTTCTTCTTCGACTTTTTCCAATTCTTCATCAGATACTTCGTCGTCTTCTTCAACATCGTCATAAGTCATCTGAACGCCTTGTTTGCCTTCAAGCACAGCATCAGCTACAGTCGCCGTCAATAATTTTACGGCTCTTATTGCATCATCATTGCCCGGAATAACATAATCTACTTCATCAGGGTCGCAGTTTGTGTCTACGATTGCTACTACAGGAATTCCCAATATTTTTGCTTCCTGGACAGCTATTTTTTCTTTTCTCGGGTCAACAACAAACAGAGCGCCAGGCAGTTTATCCATATTTTTGATCCCACCTAAGAATTTTTCCAGTCTTTCAGCTTCATTTTTCAATTTGAAAACTTCTTTTTTGGTCAAGAGTTTGAATGTGCCGTCCTCTTCCATCGTTTTCAATTCATTGAGTCTTTCAATTCTTTTTCTGATTGTTGAGTAGTTTGTCAGCATTCCGCCAAGCCATCTCTGGCTTACAAAATGCATTCCGCATCTTGCAGCTTCCGTCTTTGTTGATTCCTGAGCTTGTTTTTTTGTTCCGACGAATAATATTTCGTCTCCCTCTGATACAACTTCCTTGATAAAGCTGTATGCTTCATCCACTTTATCGCTTGTTTTCTGCAAGTCGATAATATAGATTCCGTTTCTTTCCGTGAAAATGTACTCTGCCATTTTCGGGTTCCATCTTCTTGTTTGATGCCCAAAATGAACCCCTGCTTCCAGCAGCTTTTTCATGCTGATTATAGCCATTTTTGTTTCCTCCTTTTGTTTTACCTCCAGAAATGTCATATCATGAAAAAGACCGTTTCCGGCACAACTCTAACATGATCCAAATCTGTGCGTAATTATGATTAGTATATCACAGCCGATTTTGTTTGGCAATATTTAATTATTAAAAATGTGAATATAAAATGTATATATTACCTGATATAAATATTATTCACTTATTTTACATTTTTTATTTACACATACATCCTTGTTGTCCTTTAAAACCATCAAGTCCCCGCATTCAGGGCATTTTTTCCGGGTAGGCTCATACCATGAAATATAATTGCATTCCGGATAATTGGAGCACCCGAAAAATTTCCGTCCGGCTTTTGAATACTTAACTGCAATTTTATTTCCGCATCTGGGACATAAGGCATCTATGGTATTATTAATAGGTTTTGTATTCTTGCATTTTGGATAATTGGAGCACGCTAAAAATTCGCCGAACTTTCCCTTCCTTTTAAGCATTTTTGAACCGCATTTTTCACAGACCTCATCGGTTTCCTCAGCAGGTTCCCTGCCATTTAAGGGCTTGGTATTCTTGCAGCCGGGATAATTCGGGCATGCCAGGAATTTTCCGTACCTGCCGCTTTTGACAACCATGAAGGCACCGCAGTTCTCGCATTTTACATCACTTACTTCTTCTTTTACTTCTATTTCTTTCATTTCATTTTCCGCAACAAAAAGGTCTTTCTTAAATCCTTCGTAAAATTCAGAAATTATGCTGGGCCAGTTAACATTTCCACCTGCAACGTCATCCAGGCGGTCTTCCATATTGGCCGTGAACTTTTCATCTACGATTTTGGGAAAATATTTCTCCATCATTTCTGTAACCAAAAAACCCATGTCCGTTGGAAAAAGGTACCCTTTTTCCTTAGCAACATAGTCTCTGCTTGTTATTGTTGTAATAGTTGGTGCATAAGTGCTTGGGCGTCCTATTCCCTTTTCCTCCAGATCCTTTATGAGGCTTGCTTCTGTATACCGTACAGGCGGCTGGGTAAAATGCTGTTCCGGAAGAATCCCCAGGATTTCCAATACTTCATTTATTTCCAGTTCAGGGAGCATTTTTTCATCCTTCTCGTCAGTATAGCCGTAAACAGTTCTAAACCCGTCGAACACAAGTATCTTTCCGCTGCTTTCAAATATATTGTCATTATTGTTAAACAAAACCTTTGTCACATCATATTCTGCATCCTGCATTTGGCAGGCAAGAGCTCTTTTCCAAATCAGACTGTAAAGCTTGTATTGGTCGGAAGTAAGGCTGTCCTTGAGCCTTTCCGGTGACCTGAGCAAGGAGGTAGGTCTTATGGCTTCATGGGCATCTTGAACCTTGCTTTCATTTTTCTTTGCTTTTTTATATAACCTGTACCTATAATATTTTTCTCCGTAATTTGATAAAATGTAATTTTTTGCATTGTCTATTGCTTCATCAGATAATCTTAATGAGTCTGTTCTTATATAGGTAACAAGACCGATATTTCCTTCCCCCTTGACTTTCACTCCTTCATAGAGCTGCTGAGCAACCATCATTGTTTTTTTGGATGTGAAATTCAGCCTTCTGTTTGCTTCCTGCTGGAGTGAGGAGGTTGTAAAGGGCGGTCCAGGCTTTATGAAGCTTTTGGATTTATCAATTTTTGCAACGGATATTTTTTCTTTATCAATGCTTTCAAGAATTCTGTTTAATTCCTCTTGATTTTTAATTCTAACCTTTTTCAATTTGTCATTTTCGAAAATTCCCACATATCTGGCAGTGAATTTTTTTCTTGATTTTTTTAGTTCAAGCTCTAAAGACCAGTACTCTTCCGGCTTAAAATCCATTATTTCCCGCTCCTTGTCGATTACAAGCTTCAATGCCGCCGATTGGACTCTGCCTGCACTTAAACCCTTTTTTATTTTCTTCCACAGAAGAGGGCTGATTTTGTATCCAACCAGTCTGTCAAGAACACGTCTTGCCTGCTGGGCATCTACCAGGTCTATGTTAATTTTGCGTGGTGCCCTGGCGGCATTTCTGATTGCATCCTTTGTAATTTCATTAAATACAATTCTTATTTCCTTTTCCTGATCTAAATTTAAAATTTTAGCCAGATGCCAGGAAATGGCTTCTCCTTCCCTGTCAGGGTCTGTTGCAAGGAACACATTGTCAGCTTTTTTTGCTTCTTTTTTAAGCTCCTTGATTATATCTCCCTTTCCTCTTATTGTTATATAATCAGGCTGGAATTCATTATCTATATCTATGCCCAGCTTGCTTTTAGGCAAATCACGAACATGTCCAACCGAAGCTTTAACAATATAACTGCTTCCTAAAATATCACGTATTGTTTTAGCTTTAGCCGGGGACTCGACAATCAGCAAATTTTTCATCTTTCCTCCATACTTTATCAGTATTATCCATGTTATTCACCTTATAATACAAATTTTTGTTTGTCAATAGCTTATCATTCTTGACATAATAAAAAAACCATCAAAAGTACGAAGGTTTGACAATATTTTATTATTTTTACAATATTGGTGTTGGGTGAACCTCTTATTATAGTATATAGACAATTTTTATACCAGAAGTTTTTCGTAATATAAAAGAAGCTAGTAAATTGCAAGTTTAATCGTCCATATCAGGAATCATCATACGTCCAATAAAATTCAAACGTTGTTTAAATGCAAGCATTTTCTTTTTATTGAGATAGTATCTTTCATCACCGTTTATAATAACAACTCCTCCATCCAACAGAAACTTCAGGGCATGAGACCTATTGTCGCGTTTTTTTATGGCACGATCAATAGTACCCTGTTTTTGAATATTAAGCTCTGTGTAGCTTATAGCTGTTTTAGCAGATAAGGCGTTCTTATTTTCAAATACTTTAATAACTTTTATTATATTCCTTTTCATTGTAATTACTAATAACACAAGGTAGATAGCAATAGCTGCTATGAAAAAGCCTATCGCACGAATAATTTCGCTTAATGACATTTTATCAACTCCCGTTTGTTTTAGTATAATATTTTTTACAGTTTATCACAGCAAGCCATTTCCTGTCAAACCTTCTTAATATAATAAAATCCTCATGAGTTTTTACAACTATTCCAAAAATTTATCAAAAGACAAAAATTGACCACTATCAATTGCTACCGATAAAGAATTGATATCTTATTACTGTATTTGATTATTATTCAATAAATAAGTTATTTAAAATTTCGACAGCTTCATCATTTTTCAGTTCTCTATCTTTTCTTCTCATTTCTCTAATCATTATAATTCTCCCCATATTCATTGTTTTTATCTCTTAACCCATAAATTAATTCCTGTATATTGTAATATTGCCCATACCAATCATACTCCCCTTTATTCAGGTAAAATTCAAATGATATTATATGCAAACTCAATTGTCTTGCCTTTAATTATCTGCATCAAATCATTGACCAGGTCAAAATTTGCCTGATAAACAATCTAAGGGTAAATCAGTAGATTTACCCTCATTATTTTGAAAGATCTCCACAGGAGATTACGTTTCACAACCTCCTACGAGACAGCATATCAAGATTGAACTGATGTCGATTATATATATCAAATACTACGAAATTGCAGTCTTCGCGATACGTCTTTTCTGTACTAAGTAAATCGCAAACATCAAAACGGCACCGGCAATATCGGTAGCTGTACCCGGGTCGACGAGCAACAAACCCGCAATGATTAAAACAATACTTTCCCAAATCTTGCAATTTGTTTTGAAATATCTTGTGAATCCGGTAGCAAGACCAATCATACCAATAACAGCAGTTACGGCAGATTTTATTACTATTAAGGTAAATATAGGAATTGAATAACCTTCGGTGTTTACAAGTACCAAAATAGGATTATACACCAACATATATGGTACGATATAGGCTGCGATGCCGAGACGTGTTGCAATAAATCCTGTCTTCATCGGATTTCCGCCTGATATACCAGCACCTGCAAAAGCAGCTAAAGCAACAGGAGGAGTTATATCGGCAACGATACCAAAATAGAATACAAATATGTGTGCAGCAATCGGCGGAACACCTAAAGCTACAAGTGCCGGAGCAGAAATCGTTGCTTGAATAATATAGTTCGCAGTAGTCGGAACACCCATTCCAAGTATCAGCGAGCTGAACATTGTAAAAACCATTGTGAGAAGCAAACTGCCTCCGGCCAAAGCAATCAGTCCATCAGCCATCTTAAGGCCGAGACCGGTCATGGTAACAACACCAACGATGATTCCTGCGGTACCACAGGTAATAGCTACGGTTACGGCACTACGAGCACTCTCATCGAGGGAATCAATAAACATTTTTACGAACCTTACAACATCAAATTTTCTCTCTTCCTTAAGAATATTAACAATCCATACAATTATACAACCAATTATACCATACATCGCTGCCTTCATAGCAGAACTTCCGCCAATAAGCATTCCAAACAAAAGTATTACCGGTGTCATCATATACCAGCCTTCTTTAAACAACTTCATAGTATTAGGGCGTTGCTCTTTAGGAATACCTCTCAAACCGGTCTTAACAGCTTCATAGTGAACATTCAAAAATATACCGGTGAAATATAATATAGCAGGGATAACAGCAGCCGTAGCGACTGTAGCATAAGGTACACCTACATATTCTGTCATGATGAATGCTGCAGCACCCATTATAGGAGGCATAATTTGTCCTCCTGTTGAAGCTGCTGCTTCAACCGCCCCGGCAAAATTTGCTTCATAACCCGTGTTTTTCATCAAAGGAATTGTTATAGAACCGGAGCCGACAACGTTAGCAACAGAAGACCCGCTTACAGTTCCCTCTAAAGCACTGGCTACGACAGCTGCTTTAGCCGGACCGCCGACTTGACCTCCGACAGCTCCCAAAGCAATATTTGTAATCCAATCTCCTACGCCGCTCTTCTTCAGGAAGGTCGCAAACACTAAGAACAAGAAGATAAAGGTTGATGATACATAAATCGGGGTTCCTAAAATACCCTCACTACCCAACCATTCCGTACTGACCACACGTTTAAAAGTAAACGGTGCATGGAAGAGGAATGATGTTCTCGGAAGATGTTGACCAAATAGTGCATATACAAGAAATACAATTCCTACTGTGACAATTACCATACCGGCAACTCGTCGAGCTGCTTCAAGCAGAAGCAAAATAGCTATGACACTTACAACAACATCTAACTGTGTAAACGAACCTGCTCGCAGGAGGAGTGCATCATAAAAAATAATATGATAAGAACCGACAGTTATGCTTGCTGCCGCCAAAACATAATCATACCATGGAATACTTTTTGTAAATTCGACAGACTTTCCCCTTTTGGCAGGATAAAGCAAATAAACCAACGTCAGTGCTGCGGCCAAATGCGGTGCACGCTGCAGCGTTGACGGAAATGTGCCGAAAAAACCGGTGTAAAGTTGGAACACAGACCATGACACAGCGATAAAAAATACTAACTTGCCGGGGACCCCTATCAGACGACGAAATGCGGATTCTCTGTCGTATTGCGCCATCAGTTCGTCAGCATCAATTCCTGACATGTCACCTAAATAGTTGACTTCTTCTTTATCGGTATCAATGCTTTCTTTATCGACTGTTTTGTTGTTTTCATTGAAAACGATATTTTCTTCATTAACTTTATCGATGTTATCTTCATCAACAGGGGGAATATGTTTTTCATTTTTGTCTTTACTCATAAATGTAATACCTCCTTCATGGTTATTGAACTTCTTCCACACAATGTTAAGTAGAAGAGAGCGAACCCTCCTATGGTAATGGTCCGCTCTTGACCCAAATTATTCAAATTAAACCCCATAGATATTTTTCTGTTTATTTGTTGTCAGGAACTTCGATGCCCATTTCTTGGTAATATCTTGCAGCACCCGCATGTATAGGAGTTGTTATACCTTCAAGAGCACCCTCAAGCTGAATTTCCTTACCGGTAGTATGTGCTGCAGCAACTACATCATTGGTTTCATACATAGCTTTGGTAATTTGATAAACGGTTTCTTCATCAAGGTCAGCACGGCAATACAATGCAGCTTTACAAGTGATGGTGTTGATGTCCTCTGCCTGATCCTTATAAGTGCCGGCAGGAATAACCTTACGAACAAAATACGGTTCATCAGCCTGAATAGTTGCAAGAATTTCATCACTGATATCTACATAGGCAAGATCCATAACGGTAGCCATCTCAATGATGGAAGAAGCCGGAACAGCAAGTACGTTGGCAGCAGCATCAATGTGACCATCCTGCATCTTCGTAGCCGCATCACCGAAACTATCGCTTTGGCGTTTTATGTCCTTGTCAATGTCTAAGCCGGCAGCAGCTAAAACCTTCTGAGTTAATCCAACAGTACCGGAGCCAGCAGGCCCAACGGCCATTTTCAAACCCTTAAGGTCTTCAACATTCTTTGCACCTGTTTTGGCATTGGCAACGATTTGATACACCTCGTTGTAAACAACTCCTATGGAAGATACGTTCGTAACGGGAGCGTTAAACGCACCTGTGCCGGCAAAAGCGTTTGCAGCAACGTTATTCATAGCCATACCAAGATCCATTTCACCTGCATTAATCAGGTTAATGTTCTCTACGGAAGCACCGGAAGCCTGAGCTGTAACAGTGATTTGCTCATCTTTCAAAAAGCTGTTCCAAGCATTAGACATTGCACCACCTAGTGCAAAATAAGTACCACCGCTGGAACCTGTACCCATAACAAGGTCTACAGGGTCTCTGGTTACTTCAGGGGTTTCTGGGGTTTCTTCAGCAGGTTTATCTGTGTCGTTGCTGGCAGGAGGCGGAGTCTGTTGCTCACCGCAAGCAGCAAGAGAAAGAACTAAAATACATACAACCATTAGTGATAAAAGTTTCTTCATTTTTTTCCCTCCAATTTAAATTCTTTGTTACTTTTTAATCTCCTAAGATATGAAAATCCATTATTATTATTCATAACAGAAGCAAATTATGATTTTCAAAATATATCTATTTATCGCAAAAAATTGCGCAGGAGCTTATTAAAGTTTAATGAAATGCACTTTACCGGGTCTATTCATATTTTACATTGGCATCTTTATTAGGATACTCTATTATCGTGCCTTCCCATGTTCTTATTGTTATTGTATCTCTGCCGTGGGAAATAACGTATTCCGGAAGCATTGGAGTCTTTCCTTTTCCTTTTGGTGCATTGATTATAAATGTAGGATTTGCTAAGCCGGATGTATATCCTCTTAAATGCTCCATTATTTCTATTCCAATATCTACACTTGTCCTGAAATGCAGTGTCCCTACTACACCTTTCGCATGGAAAATATAATAAGGTCTGACTCTGCAAGATAATAAACCTTGATTTAATCTCTTCATCACAAATTTATCATCATTAACACCTCTTAATAACACTGATTGATTGCCAAGGGGTATTCCTGCATCAGCAAGCATTGAACAAGCTTTTTTCGTTTCTTCGGTTATTTCTAATGGATTATTAAATTGTAAGTTAATAAATAAAGGATGATGTTTTTTCAACATATCACACATTTCTTTTGTTACTCTTTGCGGCAATGTTACCGGCATTCTTGTACCAATACGTTTGAATTCAAGATGAGGAATATTGTCTAATTGTGTCAATAACCAATCTAAAGTATCATCTGACAGAGTAAAGGGGTCTCCTCCTGTCACCAGTACATCTCTGATTTCTTTATTAGCTGCAATGTAATCAACTGCTGCTTGTAAATTTTCTCTTGGTTGAGCAGTATCAAATTCTCCTATATTTCTTCTTCTTTGACAGTGGCGGCAATACATTCCACACACATTTGTTGCATTGATTACCAATCTGTCCGGATATCTTCTTGTAATACATGGAGCCGGATTTGTAAATTCTTCTCCCATAGGGTCGGCTTCACCGATTCCTTCTACAAGCTCTAAACCTGTTGGAATTGATTGTAAGTAAATCGGGTTTTCAAAATGATTTCCTTTTGGGTTTATAACTGAAAGGAAATACGGGGATATAGCCCAGCGGAATTTTTCTCCAACTTTATCAATATCAGCTTTTTGTTTGTCTGTTAAATGGATAAACTGATTTAATGTCTCTGCATCATGTATCCTGTTGCTGATTTGCCAATGCCAGTCATTCCATTCTTCATCCGTAGCATTAAAATATTCTTTTATTTTCTTTTGTCTTTCTTTGATCTCATCTTGAAAATCTAAACCAAGAGGAATTTCTTTTTTAGCTTCCAAATATGGATCTATCCTGCTTTTCAATACTTCTGCACGTTCAAGAGAAACTTCTCTTGATGTTTTTTTCATTTCACCCATAATTGTCCTCCTTAATATTCCTAAAATTTTTTAGCCGGCAAACTACTTAATGGTAAGCAAAATTCATGCCAAAAAAACTTTTTTAAAATTATTAATTCGGCAAATGTTTTCCTATAAATGATTACTTTATTTCATAAATTTCCTAATTCTCGGGATGTTTTTTCGTATATTACTTTAAATATTAATTCTTTTTCATCTTTAAATTTTTGAATACTTAATATATTATATTAATATATATAATATATTATACCAATATATAAATTCAAAGTCAATCAAATAAGTTCATTTTTTAGGATTGTGGTAAATTGCAAGTTTAATTGCCCAACTTTTTTATCAGTTGTACTTGTGTTGCTATTGGGGTTTCTCCCCCTAGGGGGAGAAAAATTTTTGACAGTTTTTTGGCAATTTTACTTAGTTGTCTTAAATGGAATGTTTTCTGCCTTTATCCTACCGATTACAACATCCGGAGACCACTTTTCATCTTTAATTTTATTCTCGATGTAATCTGCTAATTCCTGATCATGTCCGATTTTAAGTCCACGACCTTTATTTGATGCCCGCTCATTATGGCGCATCTGTGCTGTATCAGCTTTATAAACCTTTTGTGTGATGTATAATGGTTGGTATTTATTAAAACTTGGATTTATACGCCTTTGTTCTACCATCCCTAATTGCAGTTCTCTTTCTATTGTTCGCCTGTCACGCCTTGGATTTAGACATTCACCTATTTGCTTTGCTTTAAGTCCTTGCTCATAAAGTGCTTCAATTTTATAACGTTCTTTTTCAGATGTTTGTTTCCATTTTCTCTTTTGTATGTTATTATTGTTTTGATCCATTCCGTTTCACTCCAGTCACTTTTGTCTTCAACATAAGTATAACTGATTTGATCCAGGAATGGATCTATTTTTATTTTTTTGGGCAATTCATTTTACAACTTGCCAACATAAAAGAAGCTGTATCAATATGTACAGCTTCTTGTTCTCTATGCTTGTTATTGCTTGGATTCCAATGCACTTTTTACTGCAGCCTTTATGCCGTCACTTGTGTAGGTAGCTCCTGAAACACCTTCAATATCTGCTGAATCAGCTTCTTGAATCAAAGCAGGAAGCTCATCAATTGCTAAAGAGCCGATGCCCTCAGTTTCATCATCGCCTGTTGCTTCAACAGAAATAATATCATTGCCTTTTACAACAACCGTTACATTAATATCTCCGCCGAATCCTTCAGCAGTTCCTGTCAATGTTTGTTCGCTTGAACTACCGCCCTTTGATGCTAATGCATTTCTTACTGCAGCTTTTATACCGTCGCTTGTATAGGTAGCCCCTGAAACACCTTCAACATCTGCTGAATCAGCTTCTTGAATCAAAGCAGGAACCTCGTCAATTGCTAAAGAGCCTATTCCTTCAGTTTCATCATCTCCCGTTGCTTCGACTGATACTATATCATCACCGTTTACTATTAATGTTACATTAATTTCGCCGCCAAAACCCTCAGCTTTGCCTGTCAGTGTTTCTTGCGCTGATGCAGTGTTTTTGCCACCCATATTATTAACAAGTGTTAAAAACCCAAAAGATAATGCAAATACCAAAACAATCGTTAATACTTTTTTCATTTTTCCTCCTATTGCCTACTATATGTCTAGAACATTTTTTCATAACATTAAAAATTATACAACAATTAATGAGCTATGTAAAGATGAATTATCTTCCTGATGACAAAAATAAAAGCTAACATAAGTTTATGATTTTCTCCATTAATTGTAAAAAAGCATAGTTTAAAAATCCGTGACCAAGTCACAGATATTTAAAAACCCGCTTCACTATGAAGCGGGTTTATTAAGCTCTCTCAAAACAATCATGTCCAATATTTCTGCTGCCTTTAATATTACATTCCTGCATTTCAACTCTTCTGTTCTGTACATATCCTTCAAGGGCTTGCAGTCAATAGATTTCATTTCCTTGTTGTACTCATCAAATAACTCTCTTGTCAGCTCTTTGATCTTATCACTTTCATGAGCTCTTTCAACGACAAAAAGCTTCCCTAAAACCATTATTGCACCGGTCAGGGCACCGCAGGCATCTTCTATTGCCATTCCTCCCCCAAAACCGGAAGCTAATTTCAATGCTTCTCGGTCAAGACCTAAATTATATGCATTATTAGCTCCCCATAAAATTTTTTCAGCACAATTTAAGTCTTCCTTTTCTCCGAAGCCATTTTTTATAAGTTCAGCCAGCATTAATACCTCCACAAATATATTATCAGACTGCATTACGAATTTTTTCCAGTACAATTTTGCCGCATTCAATCTGGTTGGGAATTGTTCCGTTCTTGTCGCGAACTCGCCAAATATCCGGAGTTATTTCGTCAACAACGAATATTTTTCCGTTTTCATCGTATCCTATTTCTATTTTAAAGTCAATTAGTGTAAGGTTCATTTGTTTAAGCTCTTCCTTTAAAACTTTTCCAACCTTCACTAATACATTCATGGCTTCATCATGCTGTCCTTCCTTTAAAAGGCCTTTCATCATGCATAGCCTTTCACTGATTAAGGGATCCCCCTGTTCATCATCCTTAAGGGTTACTTCCGTATAGGGAGGGTCAAAGGGTATTCCTTCCTCCATACTGAACCTTCTGCACATACTTCCTGCGGTAAAGTAACGAAGCACAAATTCCAGTTTCGGAACAGTCAGGCTTCTTACCTTCATCAAGCCCTTATCAATATCAGCTCCAAGATAGTGGGTTGGTATGCCGTTTTTTTCCATGAGCTCAAAAAAGTAACTTGAAATTATAAGGCCCAGCTTTCCTTTGCCTTCAACGCTTCCCCCTACGGTATTGGAACCCGGGTCAAAGACTCCGTTTTCTCCTGTTGCGTCGTCTTTGAACAAAAGGTACACAAAACCGTCTTTTTCATTCTTCAATAAATTTTTAGTCTTTCCTTCATAAAGTGTTTTCATTCTTTTCTCCTGATTCAATAATTTGTTTATCTGAAATCATCTTGTCTCAGCACCCTTCTGTCAGCATCTTTTTTTGCAAGATCCTGGCGTTTGTCATAGAGCTTCTTTCCCTTAGCCAGGGCGAGTTCCATTTTTACCAGACCGTTTTTAAGATACAGGCTTAAGGGTATAAGCGAATATCCCTTCAAAGTAGTCATACCGTTTAGTTTTCTTATCTCCCTTTTGTTTAATAGAAGTTTTCTTATTCTTAAAGGGTCTGTATTGTATATGTTTCCTTTTTCGTATGGGCTTATGTGCATGTTATAAACGAATGCTTCACCATTTTTTATGCTAACATAGCTGTCCTTTAAATTAACCTTGCCCTGTCTTATGGATTTAACCTCTGTTCCTGCAAGAACCAAGCCTGCTTCATATTTTTCCTCAATAAAATATTCATGATATGCCTGTTTGTTTTTTGCAACAATCTTATCCGCCATGATACCACCTATACTGTAAACTCTCTTAAACATCTTCTGTATGCTTCTACAGGGTCTTTAGCCTCGGTAACAGGTCTTCCAACAACTATGTAATCAGAGCCTGAAATTTTTGCCATTGCCGGTGTTGTAACTCTTTTTTGGTCTCCAGGTTCGTTTCCTTCAAACCTTATTCCCGGTGTCACGGTTAAAAATTCTATCCCGCAGGCAGTATGAACCCTTTCTGCTTCAAGGGGCGAGCATACGACACCGTCCAATCCTGCTTTTTTTGCACATCTTGCATAATGTATTACCACTTCTTCCAGGGGCTTATCAATTAAAATATCTCTTTTCATTGTTTCTTCATCGATAGATGTAAGCTGAGTTACAGCAATTAATAAAGGTCTTGAACCATCCTCCCGTGTTAATCCTTCTAAAGCTGCTTCCATCATTGGAATGCTTCCTGCCGCATGCAGGTTTACCATTTGTATGTTTTGCCCTGATAAAACCCTCATGGTTTTTTTAACCGTATTTGGAATATCATGAAGCTTAAGGTCTAAAAATATTTTATGTCCCATTGAACTGATGAGTTTTATAATCTCAGGACCCTCTCTGTAGAATAATTCCATGCCAATCTTTACATAAGGCTTTTCTTCTGTGAACTTTGAAAGAAAATATTTAACTTCTTCTTTATTACCGAAATCACAAGCAACAATTACATCCTTACCCATAATATCCTCCTACCTATATAATAACCAAAGCAAGTATAGCATAACCATGGACTAATTAAAATGTTTTTATGATATTTTTTCAAGCTCTACAGCAATTTTTGCTCCCAGCAGAGCATTGTTGTAAACAAGCATTATATTTGATTCTAAACTGTCTCCCCCGGTAATTTCCTTTACCTTGGATAATAAAAACGGTGTTGATTCTTTTCCCTTTATACCGGTTTCTTCTGCTTCTGAAACGGCCTTGTCAATTGCAGCTGTTATCGTATCATAATCCATTTGATATTGTTCCTCTATTGGATTAGCTACAACCAAACCTCCCTTGAGACCCAGGTCCCATTTTGCTTTTAAGGCTTCTGCTATTTCTACAGGGCTGTCAACAGTGTAATCTACCTTGAAACCGCTTTTTCTAGTATAAAATGCAGGCATTTCCACGGTTTTATATCCGACTACAGGCACTCCGTGAGTTTCAAGATATTCCATGGTCAAGCCAATGTCGAGAATTGATTTTGCTCCTGCACAGACAACAGCAACATCCGTATTTGATAATTCCTCCAAATCTGCAGATATATCAAAGGTTTTGGTTGCTCCCCTGTGAACACCGCCAATGCCCCCGGTTGCAAAGACCCTGATTCCCGCCATGGCGGCAATAATCATTGTTGAAGCAACAGTAGTAGCACCGTCTAATTTTTTTGATACTATAAACGGAATATCTCTTCTGGATGTTTTTAAAACATTTTCTGCTTTTCCCAAATATTCAATTTCTTCCTCAGTAAGCCCGACCTTTAACACTCCTCCAAGTATTGCTATTGTGGCAGGAACAGCACCGTTATCGCGAATGATTTTTTCTACATTTAATGCTGTTTCCACATTTTTAGGATATGGCATGCCGTGTGATATAATTGTTGATTCCAGGGCCACAACTGCTTTGCCCTTCTCTAATGCTTCTTTTACTTCCGGATTAACATTCAAATAATTTTTCATAATATTTTAACTCCTTCTCTTTTATATTAATATTTTCTTTTGACATATTTGGATTGATTGTATTTTCATGTGAAAGTGCTATTATTGAAGCAGCCGTTGCAAACTTTGCAGCCTCGTTAATATCGATACCCTTCAGGTGGCAGTAAATCAGGGCTGACATAAATGCATCGCCTGCGCCTGTTGCATTAACAGGCTTGATATTATCAGCTCTTATAATTCGCTTTGTACTTTTATTCAAGTAAAACACACCATTTTTGCCCAAGGTAATAAAGATTTGTTTAACTCCCCTGTTTAGTAAGTATTGGCCGTTTTTTACCAGGCTATCCTCATCTGTGACTTCTATTTCTGTCAATGCTTGAACTTCAAGTTTGTTTGTTTTCAGTGTGTGAATATGTCCTACAAGATTTTTGATTTTTTTTGCCTTGGACACAGAAACGGTATCAAGAAAAATATCTTTCCTCTTGTATTCATGCAGTAAATATTCGATTACATCTTGAGGAATATTGGTATCCATAACTAAAAGTCTGGTCTTATCAAAAATATGCTTTTTTTCTTTAATAAAATCAACAGTCATTTTTTCCATGATATCCATACTGTTTATTGCTATATGCAAGTCATTGTCTTCATCCAATACAGCCAGGTAAATTGAGGCATTTTCACATTTTACTGCCATGCTGTCACTTATATCCAAACCTGTTTCTCTGGAATCATTTAAAATTTTACTGCTGTATACATCATCTCCCACAACACTTATCAGTTTAGTATTTATCCCCAGGCGTATCAGGTTTTCACCTATGTTTCTTCCTACTCCGCCTAAAGAGATTTTAACCCTTCCGATATTTGAATCTCCGGGTATCAGTTTATGTTTAGTAAATCCTTGAATATCAACATTTACGCCGCCTACAACCGTTACATATTCCGGCAGGTCTCCTGAATTATTCATATTCCCTCCATAATATTTCAATCTTCATTGCTGATATCTATAAAGCGTCTGCCCTTGCCCCAGACATTAACTACAGGCAATACTTTTACAAATGCTCCCGGCTCAATTTTCTTTATAAGTCTTTGTACCATAACTGCTTCATTGGGAGAGCATATTGATTCTATCTGAACTTTTTCCTCATTGGTGTAGCATCCCTTAATTTTAAAGAGAGTTACACCTCTTCCAAGCTCATGCATTATATAATTGCTTATTTCTTCAAATTGACTGCTGATTATTTCAAGCTTGTACAGTTTTGTGCCGAAGCCGAACATAATATAATCGCAAACCTTGGTAAATATCAACTGACTAATAATTGAATACAGTGCAATGTTTCTTCCAAAGGTAAAGGCTGCAGCTATTATAACAAAACCATCCAAAACAAGCATCAAATAGCTTACATTTATTGAGGGAAAAAGCTTCTTGTTGAGTATTCTTGCAATAGTATCGGTTCCTCCGAAGGAGAAACCTTTTCGGAGTATCATGCCGACCCCTATACCGTAAAATAGTGAAAAGTATATTGAAGCAAGCAAAAGGTCATTTTCCACAAATTTAAATTCAACACCCTGCATTAACAGCAATACTGTAGGATACAAAACAGAAAGAAAAATAATCCTCATCAGTTCTTTTTTACCCATTAATAGTAAAGTGGAAGCTAAAATTATTAAAGTAGCCATGTAATATATGTAGTAATAGTCAATTAACAGATATCTTTCAAGTATTATGGATAATCCTGTTATACCGCTGGTAATAAGCCCGTTTGGCTTCAGAATATAATTTACAGAAAAAGCAGTTATGAAACAGCCGGTAGTTAAATACAGGGTTTCATATAAAAACTTCTTAAAGTTATTCATTGTTTCTCCCTGATAATTCATTTGAAAGCTATATGTAGTAATTATACCATGATTTTAGAAAAAAACACCTCAAAGTTCGAGGAGTTTATTAATTTTTATGCTTTCATTTTTCACCATTTGTGATAGAAGCATACTTTATCATAGAATCTGTAGCAGGACAAATATGAATAACCATATCCCCTTCTTCCCTAAGCTTATCATTTCTTAACAAATTGTCGGCTACCTTCTCAGTGAAATTTGAGCTGGTAATGAATATAACAATTTCTTTTTCAGGCTGCAACTCTATATTCATAATCGGCAGCTTAACTTTTTGATGCTTATCAGTTCCTCTTCCGTGCATTATAGTAGCTCCTGCTGCACCTGATTTACGAGCCAGCTCAACTACACTTTCAGCAAAACCTCTTTCAACATTTACCATAATACAGTCGAATACCAGACTTTCTTCTACAGGTATTTCAGGAGAAATAATGTATTCTTCTTCAACAGGAGTATATTCTTCAACCTTCTTATATCTGAAAACAGTACCCAATATCATGATGGAAAATACAGGAGCCATGGCTACCATTGCTATAACACCGAAACCATCCACCAGCACATTTGCTGTTTCTATGGAGGATGCCGCCCCTTGGGCAAAAGCAAGCACAAAGGTTGCTGTCATAGGACCTGAAGCAACTCCTCCTGCATCATATGCAATTCCCACAAAGACAGGTTCTGCTATAAATGACAGCAAAATTGCAATAGCAAATCCGGGTAGAAGAAAATACCATAGTTTTACCTCAGGAATCAAAATCCTTACCATGGAAAGAGAAATTGCCAATGCAACACCGATTGAAAGAGTCATTCTGATTAAGTTCAAAGGTATATGGCCGCCGGTAACTTCTTCAATTTGCTCACCTAAAACATGTACTGCAGGTTCAACGAGAACAACTATGAAGCCCAATACGAAGCCTATGCCTATCAATATCCAAGGATTCATTCTAGCGATTTCCATACCTAATATCCTGCCCATATCCATAAATCCGGAGTTAACAGCTGTAAGAAATAATGTCAATCCAAGCAGCACCAATACAAGCCCTCTTATAATTTTAAAAAGTTCATCCTTATCTATCTTAAATTTTGCAAAGTTATAAATGAAAAATAGAGCTGTTATAGGCAACAATGCAGTTAATGATTCAACAAAAATTGCGGGAATTATTTTTATTATAGGACCAAGTACACCTTCTGCCACAACAAATTCAGCAGCTTCGCCATGTATATTTCTCTGCCCTGAAATTATTGATAAGAGCATAACTGCCAATATGGGTCCCGCACTCATAATGCCAACCAGCCCAAAGGAGTTCTCTTCAGATTTCATGCCGCCTTTAATTTGAGACAGCCCTAATGACAAGGACAATACAAAAGGTGTTGTAAGAGCTCCGGTAGTTGCACCGGAAGAATCAAAGGAAATGGCTAGAAATTCTTCGGATACAAATAATGCTAATACAAATATAACAGCATATGTAATTGCCATAAATAAATTAAGAGTTATATCCTTTAATAATCTAAAAACTCCAAGTGAAATTAAAACTCCTACGCCTATGGATACCATGTATACAATTATTGATGAAACGAGTGATCCTCCTGAAGCAATTTCAGTCTGGGATCCTAATATTAATAAATCCGGTTCTGCAACGGTAATCAAAAAACCCAGAATAAAACTAAGTATTGTAATTTTAAGAGATGACCTTGAAGTAGCCACTTCCATTGACATATGCTCTCCAATAGAATTCATGGATAAATCTACACCCAGCAAAAAAATTGAAAGTCCTATTAAAAGCATAATACTTCCTGCTATAAACCGCATTATAACATTAGCTCCAACATCCACCATGGTGAAACTAATAAGCAAAACTAGAATAACAACCGGTAGCAAGGTTTGAGCAACTTCTTTCGTTTTTTCAAACAGCAGATTCATGCCTTTACCTCCTGGTTATCTGAAAATCCGCTTATTTTTACAACCGGAAGAATAAAAATAATACCCTTTCCTTCTTTAAAAAGCTCCATCTCATTTATTATCCTGTCTTTTATTGCATTAACATTATCTTTTCCGGCTATAACCATTACAACATCCTTTTGCGGTTCAATAATCAGTGGAAAATAATAATCCGTGGGAACACCTGCCCCGTGTCCGTGCATTACAGTTCCGCCTCTTGCTCCTGCAGCCTTTGCGGCTTTAATGCAGTCGTTGCTTTTACCTTTATCTATGATTGTCATTATGCAAAAATGCGAAGGATTGAAATTTCTGTGTAATTCTCTTATTTCCTCTTCATTTGATTTTAATTTCCAGCGGATAAAAGGTACAGAGAATGCAATTCCTTTATTTTTTTTGGAGAACCTAAAGTGGTCGCTGAGTTTTTCCTGCAAGTCGCTGCATATTTCCTCTGTAGCTTCAATCATAAGGATTTCTCTATGGACTTTATTTAGACCTAGTAAATCTAATAGTTTATTGGATTGTAATGTGCCTTCCCCCAAAAAAATTGTCCCTCCTGTTGCGCCGCATTCCTTTGCTTTGCTGAGCACCTCATTGGCCTTACCTCTGTTTACCACAGAAAATAATAATGTATTTATATAATCACTTCCTTTTCTGTTTTTTTTACAATTTATGTATATGAATATTCCTTTTTCTTATTATACCATAAAATCAGAACCTTTACTGTTAAATTTAATTAATAAAACTCCTCAGATTTGAAGAGTTTTAATGTGGTCTCATAAGCTATTCTGTTACTTGCCTTCTCGAGCACATCGTATTGACTTTGCACTCATTTCATATTTTATGATATTGAACAAAACAAAAAAGCTATATTCATAATCATTATGAATATAGCTTTTGCTAATTTGCTAATTTCCCATACTAAAATGCAATAAATCGTATTACATTAATGGAGGCGGTGGGAGTCGAACCCACGTCCGAAAATATTTCCACAAGACTTTCTCCGAGTGCAGACCATAATTTGAGTTTCGCTCCGATTACCGCCTATGGCCAAGCTGTAATCTTTGCTATCTCCGATTGTTCAGCTTAAGGTCGAAGAGCCCCTCAAGCAGTTCCCTGATTTAAATGATGCCCCGGTTTAACCTACAGGCCGGTTAAGCGGAACAAGCTGCAGCAATTAAGCTGCGTAAGCTAAATTATTTTCGTTTGCGTTTATTGTTTTTGCCGCTTTTAACGTTGTTTGGCGCAACGACTCGCTTATCTTACTTCTATATCCCCGTCGAAACCATTTACGCCCCCGAAATAAAGGGGTCAGTTAATGATTACTTCTTTAACAATCTTAGAAGATTAAGCTTAAACAAAACTTAATAATATTATCTGCTTAATTTCTAAACCTATTCTATCACATATTTTAAATTAATGCAAAATCTATTTCTGCTTTTGCTATACTGACCTTATCTACTCTGATTTTAACAGCGTTGCCGATTTTAAATACCTTACGGCTGCCCTGACCGAAAAGTTCCTTTTTCTCGTCATCATAAATATAGTAATCATCAACCATGTTTGAAATATGAACAAGTCCTTCTACTGTGTTTTCAAGCTCCACGAAAATTCCGAAGCTGGTTACCCCTGAAACAACACCCTCATATTCCTCACCGATTTTATCAGACATAAATTCAGCAATTTTGATTTTTTCAGTATCTCTTTCAACCTCGTCTGCAATTCTTTCCATTTTTGAAGACTGTTCAGCAACCACCGCCGTTCTTTCAAATAGCTTTTGGAGAGCTTGTTCAGAGTATCTTCCGTTTATCTGGCCCTTGATAATCCTGTGTATCTGCAGGTCCGGATATCTTCTTATGGGAGATGTAAAGTGACAGTAATAATTTGCAGCCAGACCGAAGTGAGTTGATGAATCAGGTGAATATATTGCTTTTTTCAAGGACCTAAGCATCATGGTATTAATCAGGGATTCTTCTTTAGTATTTTTAATTTTGTTTAAAAGCTGCTGCAGCTCCTTTGGATGAATATCATTGCCTTTTAGTGTGTAGCCGAAGTTATGAATGAATTTGCTGAATTCATACATTTTTTCTTCGTCCGGGTCCTCGTGGACTCTGTAAACAAAGGGCATGTTTAGCCAGTAATAATGCTCTGCAACTGTTTCATTACATACAAGCATAAATTCTTCGATTATCTTGTTTGAAGTTCTTCTTTCATACTTTGTAACATCAATTGCCCTGCCCTCTTCATCGGTTATGATTTTTCTTTCTGGAAATTCAAAATCAATGGCCCCTCTCAGGTCCCTTTTTCTTCTCAGTATCAGGCTTAATTCTTCCATTGTTTTAAGCATGGGAACTATGTCTTTATATTTTTCAATCAGTTCTTCATTATTGTTTTCAAGAATATCCGTCACATCTTCATAGGTCATTCTGTAACGGTTGTTCATTATGCTTTCAAATATCTTATAGTCTATTACTTTGCCTTCATTATTTATAATCATCTCAACGGAAAGTGTAAGCTTATCCTCCCCGGGATTCAAACTGCATACTCCGTTTGACAGTTCCTTTGGAAGCATTGGGATGACCCGGTCTGTCAGATATATGCTGGTTCCCCTTTTAAGGGCTTCTTTGTCAAGCTTCCTGTCTTCCTTCACATAATGAGTTACATCGGCAATATGCACACCTAAGAAGTATTCACTGTCATTCAGCTTTTTTGCATAAACCGCATCATCCAAATCCTTTGCATCGCTGCCGTCAATGGTAATTATATCAAGGCTTCTTAAGTCTTTTCTGCGTTTCAGTTCTAATTCATGTATTCCTTCTTCAGATACTCTTTTTGCTTCCTTTATTACATCCTCGGGGAATACCTGCCTTACCTTCTTAGCCAGGAGGACCGCATCAATATGGGTCTTGGTATCTTCACTGTCCCCTATTACCTCAACTATTGTGCCTTCAGGGTTCTTTCTCTGGTCAGGCCACTCGGTAATTTTTACGGAAACCTTGTTGTTTTCTTCTGCATTGTTAAATTCTTCTCTTGGGACAAATATATCAAAGGCAATTCTTTTGTCATCAGGCACCACAAAGCCAAAGTGCCTGCTTTTTTGAAATGTTCCTATTACATATTGATTGGCTCTCTCTATTATTCTTATAACTTTTCCTTCAGGGCTTTTGACATCTTCCAAGACCTTCATAGGTCTAACGATTACCCTGTCTCCGTGCATTGCACTGTTCATGTCCACCGGAGAAATGAAGAGGTCCTTTAAGTTCTTGTCATCGGGTATCAAAAAGGCATATCCTTTTTGATTTCCCTCCAGGGTGCCCGTAACCAGATTCATTTTTTCCGGCAGGCCGTATCTTTCAGACCGGGTAAATATTATTTTCCCTTCATCTTCCAGTTCGTTCAAAGCTGTTAAAAGTGCTTTTTTCATCTTACCTTCAACTTCAAATGCTTGAAGAAGTTCTTTGAATGTTAAGGGCTTATATGCTTCATCCTTCATAAATGCCAGTATTTTATCTTTAAAATTCATGTATTTCTCCTGAGTTATTTCTTTTTTCCGCCCCCGCCCATCTTGTTTAACAAATCAATATCATAGGAAACAATATTGACCTTTCTTTGGCTGCCGTGAATTTCTGCAAGCTGTATTATTCTTGTGATTAACTGTTTAAATGATATTCCCTTTCCTTCCCAAAGATAAAAGGAAATTGATCCTGGAATAGTGTTAATTTCATTTACAAATATATTGTTGCCATCTAAAAGAAAATCTATTCTTGCATTTCCGCAGCCGTCCACTGCCTTGAAGGCTTCCATAGCATAATACTTTATTTGATTTTCAATTTCTTCATCAATTTCAGCAGGTATTCTTTTTTTTGATTCACTTGAATCCTTCTTTTTATTCACATATTTATCTTCATAGGTCAGGAATTCTTTCCATCCCACCGGCTCTTCGCAAAGGGAAGTTTCAAGCTCGTCTTCGTACCCTAGAACGGCGCAGTTAATTTCACGCACATTTTCGATGCATTTTTCCAGTATTATTTTTCTGTCATAGGACATGGCAACATCAATAGCAAATAATAGTTCATCCAAATTTTTTGCCTTGTTTATACCGACGCTTGAACCTAAATTGGCAGGCTTTACAATCAGGGGATATCCTATATTCTCTGCCCGCTTGATGATTTCATCCTTGTTTTCTACAAAACTGCTTCTGTAAAACCAGGTATAATCCACAACAGGCAGGCCATAGCTTTGAAATACTTTCTTCATTATAATCTTATCCATTCCCACTGCAGAGCATAATACGGAGCCAAAGGCATAAGGAACCCCGTTCATTTGAAACAAGCCCTGCAGAGAACCGTCTTCCACATTTGTGCCGTGAACAGCGGGAAATACAACATCAATTTCATATACAGAGTACTTTTTCCCGAAAATACCGGTTTTAAGTTCAGGATGAGGATAAAGAATCAGTTTCCCCTCTTTAAATCCCGGTAAAACTTCATATGCATCTTCCAGCTTTTTAGCCTTAAAATTGTTTATGTCATGGAGACTTTCGCCAACCAGCCACTTGCCGTCCTTTTGTATATAGATTATCCTGGGTTCATAAATAGTTCTGTCTATGTTTTCAAAAACCTGCATACCTGTAATTATAGAAACTTCATGTTCGACGGATTTTCCGCCGATGATAATACCTATTTTTTTCATGGCTTCCCTCCATATTATTTTTCGTCGTATGTGTCGGGCAGATCATTTTCAAAAAGAACCGCGTCATTGACTTTTGTGATAGTTTTCAATACTTCTGTAGCTTCATTCAATGAATTAACCACATACAAATTATCTTCATTGAAATTATGCTTTTTCATGCCTTGGTATATGGGCAGGGTCCGCTTTTTCCCCACTAATATTGCAATATCACAAACCACTGCAATATATTCTCCCAATTTGAAATTTTCACTTTCTTCTATGCTGCCTAATTCAATCATTCCGGGCGTAACTATTATCTTTCTCCTGTCTGTAAAAGAATTCAGTACATCCAAGGCAGCCTTTGCTCCGTCCGGGTTTGAATTAAATGCATCATCTATGACCACTACACCTGTGCCCTGGTCTATGAGCTGAAGCCTGTGCTCAACCGGTTCCAGCTTAGATATTCCTCTTTTTATTTCATCCAGAGACAATCCTAAAATAGATGCAGCTGCTGCACCTGCCAAAATATTCAGGATATTGTGCCTTCCCAAAAGTTTTGTTTTGCATTCTATTGTCCCCAGGCTCTTGATGCATAAGGTAAATGACGAGCCAAGGCTGTCAACGTGAATGCCGGTTGCAAATACATCTGTTTCTTCAATATTGTCAATTCCGTAGAGTACTTTCTCCTTGAAAGTTTTATCAGCAAGTTTTTTTACAAATTCATTGTCGTAATTAAAAATTGCTATTCCATCATCAGGAAGATTTTCAATAAGTTCATATTTGGTTCTCATTATATTGTCAATAGACTTAAACGTTTCCAGGTGGCAGGGTCCTATTGAAGTTATAATGCCCAGTTTTGGGTTTGTAAGTTTTGCTACTTCGTCTATGTCTCCTGTTTTGCTTGCACCAAGCTCGGCAATGAAAACATCATATTCGCCGCTTAATTCATTGTTTATTATTTTGCTTATTCCCATAGGTGTATTGTAGCTTTCCGGTGTTTTTAAAACTTTATACTTTTCCCTTAATATGGTTTCGGAAATGTATTTAGTGCTTGTTTTTCCGTAGCTGCCTGTTATGCCTATAGAATAAATGTTCATCTTTTTAATTTTTTCGGAAGCTTGAATATAGTATCTTTTATTTATTCTTTCCTCAACGGGCTTTGATATGAAATTTGCTCCGTAAATGTACAATGATGAAAAATAGTAAATCACGGTCAGAATCCCTGCCCATACAGGAAGATAGGACAATATATCCTTTGTAATCCATCTGACAATCAATATAGTCAATACCAGGTCAAATACAAGCAGAAAATATGCCGCACCGTACAATCGTTTAGCTCTTGGTGTGAATACCAGGGGTTTTTTTGATTCTTCCTTTTCAAGGTTATTTTTAATCAGGAAGAATATTGATATTCCGGCATATATCAAAGGATAGATAATTGTTTTCTCTATAGGAGAAGTAACTGCTAGGATTACCGAAATAATTATTAAAACAATTGTATATATTTTATCATTTCTTGTATGAAACCTATCTTTGTTATTTTCAATCCAGTTTAGGAACTTATCGCTGTCGTATCCTTCCAGCTGCATTATATGAAGGCTTTGTCTTATTTTAAGTCCGCATAAATACAACCAAAATAATAAATATAGACTTACTATAATCTGCATTTTCACTCTCCTAAATCCTCTTTTAAGAATACATTTATTACTGCTCTGAACTGGTCATAATTATCAACGTATGAATAATGCCCGGCCCCTTTCAATAAAACCAGACCACTGTCAGGAATTTCTTTTTCCATTAACCTGCCCATATAAACAGGGGTGTCTTCATCATTTTCTCCCCAAATCAACAAGGTGGGCGCTTTAATAAGCCTTAAAAGGCCAAATAAATTATCATTTATTACCTTGACCATTGTTTGGCGCATAACTCCGTCGGAATCTCTGTAATCTTGAGCGCCGAATTTTTTATAGAATTTATCCATTTTTTCTTTTTTATTCTTTGCAGGTAGAGCCTTGTAAATCTTTTTAAGCATTTTAAACCAGTATACTTTTATGTAATATTTAGCCTTCCTTTTAGGAATTATTCCTGCACTGTCAATAAGTATCAGTTTTCTTACAACTTCGTATTTGCTTGCTAATATTATCGAAATCCTGCCTCCGTGAGAATGGCCGAATACTATCAGTCCGCTTAAATTTAACTTTTGGATGAATTTATATATGCATTCGGCATAATCATAGGAATCCCACGGAACTTCAGGAATGCCGCTTTTTCCGAATCCCGGCAGATCCACTGATATGACTCTGAATTTATCTTTTAATATATTTCCAATCGCCATCATGGTTTGAATGCTGCCGCCCCATCCATGGAGGAGCAAAACACTTTTCCCGTTACCCTCATCTGTGTAGTTGATATTTAGACCGTCAATATCAATATACATCCTAACCCCCCATATAATTATATGTCAATTAATTGAAATGATTATATCACCAAAATAATACATCTGCAAGAAAAAAGACCTCTCTTAAGAGAGGCCGCTATTTCATTTTTATTTAAATTATTCCATTTCCTAATAAGGAACCAAATATTAATGATACAACAGTTATTAGTTTTATTAATATATTGATTGAAGGACCTGATGTGTCTTTAAAGGGGTCTCCTACCGTGTCTCCAACTACTGCAGCCTGGTGGGCATGGCTTCCTTTGCCGCCATGTTTGCCGCCTTCAATATATTTCTTTGCATTGTCCCATGCTCCTCCTGAATTTGACATGAATACTGCCATAAGTACACCTGTAACCAATGCACCTGCCTGTAATCCGCCTAAAGCTTCTTTTCCCAGCAAAAATCCAACTGCCAAAGGAACTATGACTGCCAAAAGTCCCGGAACAACCATTTCTTTTAATGCAGCCTGAGTTGAAATATCAACGCATTTTTTATAATCAGGCTTTGTGGTACCTTCCATAACTCCAGGCATCTCTCTGAATTGTCTTCTTACTTCTTCTATCATTGAGAATGCAGCCTTGCCGACAGCACTCATTGTAATTGCAGTGAATAAAAACGGAAGCATTCCGCCAATGAATAGACCGGCTATTACCTTTGGTTCAGTTAAGCTTATAGATGTAATTCCTACTGCCTGAGTATATGAAGCAAACAAAGCAAGTGCCGTCAAAGCTGCTGATCCTATTGCAAATCCTTTGCCTATTGCAGCTGTTGTATTCCCCACAGCGTCCAGTCTGTCTGTAATTTCTCTTACTTCATGAGGCAGCTCGCACATTTCGGCAATACCGCCGGCATTGTCAGATATAGGTCCGTAGGCATCAACTGCTATTGTCATACCGGTTGTGGACAGCATCCCTACTGCTGCCAATGCTATGCCGTACAAACCTCTTACAGCATCAACACCTTCCGGAGTATAACCTGCAATTGCATATGCTCCAATTATACCGATTGCCAAAACAATTGTCGGAAATGCGGTAGATCTCATACCTACAGACAAACCGCTTATAATTGTAGTTGCTGCTCCTGTTTCAGATTGAGCTGCTATTTCTTTTACATATTTATATTCATCGGAGGTGTAAATTTCAGTTATCTTTGCAATAATTAATCCTACAAACACACCGAATATAATTGCTCCAAATGGCTGGTAGCTTCCTAAGATAGACTTGCTTAAGAAAAATGATGCTGCAATTACAATTGCTGACGAAGCGTATGTGCCCATGTTTAATGCTTTCTGCGGATTTGATTCTCCCCTTACAAATGCTGTTCCCAATATGGATGCTATAATACCCACTGCAGATACCAGCAATGCAAATAAAACTCCGTCACCGCCTTGAAATGAAATAACGCCTAATGTAATTGCTGAAACTATTGCTCCAACATAGGATTCAAACAAGTCTGCACCCATTCCTGCAACGTCACCCACGTTGTCACCTACATTGTCTGCTATAACCGCAGGGTTTCTCGGGTCATCTTCAGGAATTCCCGCTTCAACCTTTCCAACCAGGTCTGCTCCAACGTCTGCAGCCTTGGTATAAATGCCTCCGCCCACACGGGCAAATAATGCTATGGATGAAGCACCCAGGCTGAATCCTGTAACTACAGTCGCATCTTTAAAAATCATCCAGAATATACCTGTTCCTATTACTCCAAGTCCAACAACAGTCATACCCATAACTGACCCGCCGGAGAATGCAATATCAAGTGCCTTTCCCATTCCTGACGTCATTGCTGCATTTGTAGTTCTTACGTTGGCTTTTGTTGCAACCGTCATTCCAAAATATCCTGCAAAGGCTGAGCATGCAGCTCCTGCTGCAAATGCTGCTGCTGTAGGCAAATTAATTGCAATTCCTAAAATAATAAACATAACTATTGCAAAAATACTTACTGACTTGTATTGTCTTGCCAGAAATGCCATTGCTCCTTCGTGTATGTATGAAGAAATCTCCTGCATCCTATCAGTTCCCGGATCAGCCTTACTCACAACCGATGCCTTGTAGAAAGCAAATAATAAAGCTAAAACTCCAACTACGGGAGCTATAATTAAAGTATCCATTTTTATTCCCTTCCTCCATATTATTTACAATTTAGCAGATGATAATATCATCTGCCCGTAAAATTAAAATATATTTTGACACTATAAGAATAACAATATTACCGAAAATTACAAACTATCATTGAATTGCCACTAGAATTAATGAAGCAATAACGAATATAATCGCTGCTGCGGTTGTAGCTTTTTCCAGTTTGCCTTCATAGCTTCTTCCTTTGTTCTTGCCCCATAACGATTCAGCTCCGCCTGCAATTTCACCGGACATACCGGCAGATTTGCCAGACTGAAGCAAAATACTTGCTATCAATATTAAACTTGCAATTATCAAAAGAATCCTTACGACTATTTCCACTAAAACACCTCCTGTTGCTTTCTGTGCATAACATTTGAATTATAACACCAAAGTTTTTGTAAATCAACTATATTTTTTAACAATTCAAAACAAAGATGCCCTTCCAGTTTTAGGATATATGGGGACATTCCTCCAAATTTTTCAGTAAGGAGAATGTCCCTGAAATGATTCCCGGAAATAACCGGCAGGCTATATGCAATATAAAATAATAATTATTCTAACCTTTTATATTGTAGAAAACATCCAGTCCCTTGTATTGGGCAGTATCACCAAGTATGTCTTCCAGTCTTAAAAGCTGGTTATATTTTGCTACACGGTCCATTCTCGAAGGAG